>Ga0208514_100079_pt1 | contig 99467 bp, 96 predicted proteins | sample LakWasMet70_HOW9_2_FD_183900 | JGI IMG/M metagenome (GOLD analysis project Ga0208514, IMG submission 183900) | Freshwater sediment methanotrophic microbial communities from Lake Washington under simulated oxygen tension - Sediment Metagenome... | ecosystem: Environmental > Aquatic > Freshwater >...
GGCGCCGAGGGCGCGATCAGACCCTCAAACTAAACTCATCCACAGCCCGCAGGCCTGCGCCTGCGGCTTCCATCCCTGGCTCACTATTGGGTCGGTACGGTGGCTCAGATTTGCATCGGCCGGGACAGTTCATAGCCTGCCCAAGACTTCAGGCATTGGTGAACATTGCGTCAAGCGTGATCGACGTCTTTGCCCAGGACGTACAGGCCGCTGATGAACAATTTCCCACCGTGCAAATAGCCAATTGCAGGCAATGAAGAAGTCACGTTTCAACGGTGGTTTGAGAGGATGCAGGCCCGGCTCCCCGTTCTTCAGCATTTTCATGAACGCCAAGATAGCGAAGTGCATTCGTGTTTTGAGGCATAAATCTCGTGCTTTGACGCACAACATTCGCCTTTTGACGCACGTTCTGATGAATCGCTAAGGCGAACATGTACGGACCACTGCGAGCGAGGGGCGAAATACCTATGAACTGTTTGACGACCCGATATAAATCCTCAACGCCCTGTTCATGATCGCCAGCTCGGTGCTGGCCGGCGCGCTGCTGGGCGCTGGGCTCTCCATCCCCGAGATCTTCCTGGCGGTGGGCCTGGCCAATGCGGTGGTGGCGGCCTACATCTTCCTGGTGGTGCCCGAGTACCTGCTGCGCTTCATCGCCTTCATGCTCTCGCGCCTGGTGTACCGCTACCGCCTGCGCGGTGACGAGCACATCCCCACCAGCGGCCCGGCCCTGCTGGTCTGCAACCATGTCAGCTTCATCGATGCGGTGCTCTTGATGGCCGCCAGCCCGCGCCCGATCCGCTTCATCATGGACCATCGCATCTTCGCCACGCCGGTGCTGGGCTGGCTGTTCCGCCTGGCCAAGTGCATCCCGATCGCGCCGCAGCAGGACGACCCCGCCACCTACGAGGCCGCCTTCGCGCAGGCGCGCGCAGTGCTGGCCGATGGCGAGTTGTTGGGCATCTTCCCCGAGGGCGGCATCACCCGCGACGGCCAGCTGCAGCCCTTCAAGGGCGGCGTGATGAAGATCGTCGAGGGGCATCCGGAGGTGCCGGTCGTGCCGCTGGCGCTGCAGAACCTCTGGGGCTCCTTCTTCTCGCGCGTAGAGCGCGGCGAGGCCATGGTCAAGCCCTTCCGCCGCGGCCTGTTCAGCCGCGTCGGGCTGGTGGCGGGCGCGCCGCTGGCGGCGGCCGAGGTCAGCCCGGAGCGCCTGCGCAGCGAGGTCAGCGCGCTGCTGGCCAGCTAAACGCCAAGCTCAGGCCCAGCTCAGGCCTGTTGCGAGAACAGCTGCCGCCACGCGCGCAGGCGCCGCCGTAGCAGGCAGCGCAGCGCGCGCGCCTGGCGCCACAGCAGGCTGCTGCGCACCCAGGCCAGCAGGCCTTCCTTCCAGGCCGTCCAGCGCGCATACAGGCGCGCAAACCAGCCCAGCCGCATCAGCGCCGGCTGGCTCAGCATGAAGAGCCGCGCCAGCACGGCCGTGCCCACCAGCTTGGCGATCAGGATCACGGCCAGGCCCAGCAGGGCGCGGCCCTGGGCGATCAGCCACAACGCCAGCAGCTTGACGGGCAAGAGCAGCAGGGCCGGCGCCAGCAGCAGGGCCAGCGCCGCATAGGGCGGCAGGCGCCGGATGCCGGCCTCCAGCTGGCGCAGCAGCGGCAGGCGGCCCAGCCAGGCCATGGCGCGCTGCAAGGGCGTCCAACCCCATTCCTCGAACAGGATGATCAGCGCCAGCAGCAGGCGCGCCAGCCAGCGCAGGGGAGCCATGAGCTTCTTCAGCATGTGGCCATCATGGCCCTAAGTAAATGCCCTGCCAAAGGGCACGGCTGGCACGCCTAGAGTCCGCGCGCGCGGTCCGCCGCAAACTGCAGGCGGAAGGCCTCGAAGGTCCCCGCGTCCAGCGCCTCGCGCACCTCTTGCATCAGGTTGAGGTAGTAGTGCAGGTTGTGGATGCTGGTGAGCATGGGGCCCAGCATCTCGCCGCAGCGGTCCAGGTGGTGCAGATAGGCGCGGCTGAAGGTCTTGCAGGTGTAGCAGCCGCAGGTCTCGTCCACCGGGCGCGCATCGGTCTTGTAGCGCGCATTGCGCAGGCGCAGATCGCCGAAGCGGGTGAACAGGTGGCCGTTGCGCGCATTGCGCGTGGGCATCACGCAATCGAACATGTCGATGCCCTGGCTCACGCCCTCCACCAGATCCTCCGGCGTGCCCACGCCCATCAGGTAGCGCGGCTTGTGGCTGGGGAGCTGGTGGCCGATATGGGCCAGCACACGCTGCATATCGTCCTTGGGCTCGCCCACGCTGAGGCCGCCGATGGCGTAGCCCGGCAGGTCCAGCGCGGCCAGGCCGGCCAGCGATTCATCGCGCAGCTTTTCGAACATGCCGCCCTGCACGATGCCGAACAGGGCGTTGGGGTTCTGCAGGCGCGCGAACTCGTCCTGGCAGCGCTTGGCCCAGCGCAAGCTCATCTCCATCGACTTGCGCGCTTCCAGCTCGGTGGTGATGTGGCCCTTGGTCTCGTAGGGCGTGCACTCGTCGAACTGCATCACGATGTCGGAGTTCAGCACCGTCTGGATCTGCATGCTGATCTCGGGCGTGAGGAAGAGCTTGTCGCCATTCACCGGCGAGGCGAACTTGACGCCCTCTTCCGAGATCTTGCGCATCTCGCCGAGCGACCAGACCTGGAAGCCGCCGCTGTCGGTGAGGATGGGCTTGTTCCAGCTCTCGAACTGATGCAGGCCGCCGAACTGCTTCATGATGTCCAGGCCCGGCCGCATCCAGAGGTGGAAGGTATTGCCCAGGATGATCTGCGCGCCCATCTCCTCCAGCGAGCGCGGCATCACCCCCTTCACCGTGCCGTAGGTACCCACGGGCATGAAGATGGGCGTCTGCACGACGCCATGGTTGAGGGTGAGCGTGCCACGGCGTGCGCGGCCCTCGGTCTTGAGGAGTTCGAACTTCAGCATGATGGAGCGATTGTCGCAGGGCCTAAACTCGATCGTCGTCAAGAGGAGTGGGCGGATGTGGCGCGCCGGGCTGATAGCGTTTGTGATGCTGCTGGTACAGGCGCGGGCGATGGCCTGCGGCCCCTACAGCCTGGCCTTCTACGAGTACAGCGCGCTCTACTTCCGCGCTGAAGACGGCCGCTGGGAAGGCATCGACAAGGCGCTGGTGGACGAGCTGGCGCGCCGCAGCGGCTGCCGCTTCGACACCCGGCTCGAATCGCGCGTGCGCATCTGGGCCCAGTTCGCGGCCGGCCAGCTCGACATCACCACCTCCGCCATGCCCACGCAAGAGCGCGAGCACTTTGCCGAGTTCCTGCCCTACATCCGCTCGCGCCAGTATGTGCTGCTGCGACCCGAGCTGGCCGATGCGCTGGCCAGTGCCGCCGCCTTCAGCGCCGACGCCAGCCGCAGCCTGCTGGTGGTGCGCGGCTATGTGCAGACGCCGACGCTGCAGGCCTGGGTGGACGACCTACGCGCGCACGGGCGCGTGGTCGAGGCGCCGGACCAATCCAGCGCCATGCGCGCCTTCAAGGCCGGCCGCGCCGACGCCATGATTCTGGGCGCCAACAGCCTGGCGGCGGCGCGCCGCAACGACCGCACCTTCGCCCGCTTTGCCGCGCTCAGCTTTGCCCCGCACGAGCACACCGTGGGCGCGCTGGCCCTGTCGCGCGAGCGCGTCGCCGAGGCCGATCGCGCGCTGCTGCGCCGCACGCTGAAGGAGATGCAGCGCGATGGCAGCCTCGACGCCATCAAGCGCCGCTACCTGGGCGAACTGGCCGAAAGCGTCGGCCCCTGAGACGGGGAACGCAGGGACAATCTCCCCCATGCCCTTCAGCCTTGCCGCCCCCGTCCACAGCGAAGTCGTGATCAAGAAGAGCCGCTTCATCGGCTGTGTGGAGCCTTGTGCGGGTCGCGTTGAAGCCTTGCGCCGGGTGGCGGAACTGCGCGCCCAGCACGTCAGTGCGGTGCACGTTTGCTGGGCGCTGATGGCGGGCGGGCAATCGGCCGCCAACGACGACGGCGAACCCGGCGGCACCGCCGGCCGGCCCATGCTGGAGGTGCTGCGCCACCAGGATCTGGAGGGCGTGCTGGCCACCGTGGTGCGCTACTGGGGCGGCAGCAAGCTGGGGGCCGGCGGCCTGGTGCGCGCCTATACCGATGCGGTGGCCCAGGCCCTCTTGAAGGCCGAGAAGGTGCCGCTGCTGCGCCTCGCCCAGCTGCGCTGCACCGTGCCCTATGCGCTGGAGGGGCTGCTGCGCCGCGAGATCGAACTGGCCCAGGCGCAGCTGCTGGAGGTCCAGCATGGCGCCCAGGTGGAGTTCCACCTGGCCCTGGCCGAGCCGGCCGCGGCCGGCTTCGTGGCCCGGCTCAACGAGAGCGGTCAGGGTCGGGTCGGCTGGTTGCGGACAGAGCCCTAAGTTTCTCGGGGTTGCGCACGATGTAGACCGCGCCCAGGCGCCCGGGCTGGGCCGCCGGCGCCAGCGCCACCGCCTGCACCGGCGTGCCGTCGGCCTGGAACACCAGATAACCCGCCAGGCCGTTGATCTGCGCCAGGCGCACGCGGAACTGGCGCAGGTCCAGATGCTTGCCAAAGCCCACCAGCGCCTTGGCGATGCGCGCGGCGCCGTGCAGCGGCCGCGGCACCGCGTTCACGATGCCGCCGCCATCGGTGAGCAGCACCGCGTCGTCGGCCAGCACCTGGGCCAGCGCCTCAACGTCGCCGCGCATGAGGGCCCCGGCAAAGGCGGCCAGCAGGCGCTGCCGCTCCTCCTCCTGCACCTCCACGCGCGCATAGCCGGCCTTCACATGGGCGCGCGCGCGGCTGGCCAACTGGCGGCAGGCGGCGGGGCTGCGCTGCAGGCGCGTGGCCAGCTCGTCGAAATCCAGCTCGAACACATCGTGCAGCAGGAAGGCCGCACGCTCCAGCGGTGTGAGCCGCTCCAGCGCCAGCATGAAGGCCATCGAGACATCCTGGGCCCATTCGCTGCGCGCCTCCGGCCCGGGCGACCAGGCCTCGGCCTCGTCCACCAGCGGCTCGGGCAGCCAGGTGCCCACATAGAGCTCGCGCCGCCTGCTGGCGGACTGCAGCTTGTCCAGGCAGAGATTGGTGACCAGGCGCGAGAGAAAGGCACCCGCATGCAAGACCTGACCCTCATCGACCTCGGCCCAGCGCAGCCAGGCCTCCTGCACGATGTCCTCGGCCTCGGCGCGCGAGCCCAGCATGCGGTAGGCCAGCGCGCGCAGGCTGCGCGCATGCGCGCGGTCAAAGCGCAGTGCGCGTGCCGCCGGGCTCAGGTCCAGGCCCTCGTCCATCAAGCCTGCTCCAGCCCGATCAGGATGCGCGCGTGGGCACACCCAGGCCATGGGCCCTGGGCCCTGCAGGCGGCTTGGTGGAGGGCGGTGACGTTCATTCCGTGGCTCCCTGTGCTCAGGACAACCCAGCCTTGTCCAGGCCGTAGGCCGCATCGTAGGCGCCCGGCGCGGTGCGGAAGGCGATGCTGGCGCGGTTCCAGCCATTGATGGCCATCACCCGGTAGGTGAGGTCGGCCAGCTCGGGCTCGGAGAACTGCGCGCGTGCCAGCGCATAGAGCTCGTCGGGCACGCCCTCGGGCGCCAGGCGGGTGAGCGCCTCGGTCCAGGCCAGGGCGGCGCGCTCGCGCGCGCTGAACAGGGCCGACTCGCGCCAGATCGCCAGATGGTGCAGGCGCAGCTCGCGCTCGCCGTGCAGCTTGGCCTCCTTGACATGCATGTCGAGGCAGAAGGCGCAACCGTTCAGCTGCGAGGCGCGGATGTCGATCAGATGGGACAGCACCGGGTCGAGGCTGCTGTCCTGGATGGCGAGGCTGAAGTCCAGGAACTTCTTGAACAGGACGGGGGATTGCTGCTGGTGGTTCAGGCGTGGGCTGCTCATGGCGAGATCCTTGCGTTGCTTGCTGAGTGATGAATGAATGAATAAATGGGGCCGTGCACATAAGACGAGGCGGCTTGGGCGTTTGTGACATCAGGGCGCTGCGCCCAGCTCCAGCCGGGTGCAGCTCTGCCCGCGCCCGAGCGCGTGCTTGAGGGCCGGGAAGCTGCGCGCCACCACCACCGCCAGCGCCAGGCTGGCCAGCGCACGGGGGCCATGCAGGCGCAGCAGCTCCTCGCGCAGCTCGGCCAATGCCGGCGCGTGGGCGAGCGCGGCGCGGGCGTAGCGCCAGCCCAGGCGCATCTCGGCCGGCATCGCGGCCTCGTCTTCGGCCAGCAGGGCCTGCAGGGCCGGCCGCGGCACGCCGGCCTGCAGCGCCATGTCCAGCATCAGCTGGCTGCAGGGGCCGCAGTCCTCGTGCCGGGTGGCGGCGAACTTGGCCGCATAGAGCAGGGCCGGGGGCAGGTCTTGCGCAAAGGCCGCCAGGCCGAACAGCTTGCTGAACTGGAGAAAGGCCCGCGGGCTGAGCTCGAACAGCTCGCGCGCATAGCTCATGTCATAGCGGTAGCGGCGCTCGAAGCGCGCCAGGCGCCAATGCACGATGGGACGCAGCAGCCCTTCAAACATGGCGCAGCTCCCGCTCGGGCAGGGCCAGCCACAGCGCCGCCAGCGCGCTCAGCTGCACGCCCGGCACATCGCGCAGGAACTGGCCCCAGCCGCAGCGGCCGCTCGCCAGCTCCCAGGCATGCACGCCGGCATGCAGCAGCAGAAAGCCGGCGCCGCACAGGGCGGCCGCGGCACCGGGCTGCGGCCGCAGCGCACGCCAGAGCAGGCCGGCCGCGGCCACCAGATAGGCGCAACCGATGTCGCGCACGAAGTGCAGGTTCAGCGGTCCGGTGTAGAACACGCCGGGCATGGCCGCGTACCAGTCGGCCGGTGCCAGCAACATGCTGGCACCATTGGCCGCCAGCGCCAGGGCCAGCAGCGGCCGCAAGAACTTCTTCACCATCGTCGTCTCCAGGGCTGTTCACCCCCACAAGACGAGATGGCCGGCCGGCTTGTGACATGCCGGCCGCGCGCGGCCTCAGGGCGCAATGCGCTCCAGCAGCATCGCATCCCCGTAGCTGAAGAAGCGGTAGCCCTGCGCGATCGCGTGGCGGTACAGCGCCATCACCTGCTCGTAGCCGGCAAAGGCGCTCACCAGCATCATCAGCGTGCTCTTGGGCAGGTGGAAGTTGGTGAGCAGGCGATCGACCACGCGGAACTCGAAGCCCGGGGTGATGAAGATGGCGGTCTCGCGCGCGCCGGCCTGCAGCGTGCCGCCCTGGGCGGCCGACTCGAGCGCGCGCAGCGTGGTCGTACCCACGGCCACCACCTTGCCGCCGCGCGCCCGCGTGGCGGCGATCGCCGCCACCGTCTCGGCCGGCACCTCGAACCACTCGCTGTGCATCTTGTGATCGCTCAGGCGCTCCACACGCACCGGCTGGAAGGTGCCGGCGCCGACATGCAGGGTCACATGGGCCGTGCCTATGCCGCGCTCGGCCAAGGCGGCCAGCACACCCTCGTCGAAATGCAGGGCCGCGGTGGGCGCCGCCACTGCGCCGGGCTCGCGCGCGAACACGGTCTGGTAGCGCCGCACATCGTCGGCCTCGTCGGCATGCTCGATATAGGGCGGCAGCGGCACATGGCCATGCTGCTCCAGCAGGGCAAAGGGGTCGCTGGGGAAGCGCAGGTGGAACATGCCGCCGTCCGGCCCGCAGCGGCCCAGCACCTCGGCATCGAAGGCCTCGTTGAAGCGCACGACACTGCCGGGCTTGGGGCTCTTGCTGGCGCGCAGATGGGCCCAGACTTCGAGGGTGCCGGGCAGCACGCGCTCGATCAGCGCCTCGACCGAACCACCGGTCTGCTTGGCGCCATAGAGCCGCGCCCTGATGACCTTGGTGTTGTTGAACACCAGCAGGTCGCCGGGATTCAGCAGGCCGGGCAGTTCACGGAACACCCGGTCCACCGGGTGATCCGCACGCCCGTCGAGCAGACGCGAGGCGCTGCGCTCGGGGGCGGGATGCTGGGCAATCAGTTCGGGCGGAAGAGCGAAATCGAAATCGCTCACGCTGAAGGGGGGACGGGACATGGTGTTGAGGGCCGGACGGACCCGTGCCAAGCAGGGGCAGCAATTGTCCCATGCCCGTCGCCGCTACTTGCCGCCGGTGCCCGTGGCCAGCACGGTCCCCATCGTGCCGGTGATCCAGCCCAGCCGCGCGTCGGCAAAGCGTACCGAACCCAGCAGCTGGCGCGTGCCGCTGCGCTGCGCGACCCAGCTCTTGCCGCCGTCGCGCGTTGCCAGCACCGTGCCTCGCGCGCCCACGATCCAGCCCTGCTGCGCATCGATGAAGAAGATGTCGCGCAGCGCGGGCAGGTCCGTCGACAGGCTCAGCTTGCGCCATTGGCGCCCACCATCGTCGGACTTGAGCACCACGCCGGCATCGCCCACGGCCCAGAGTGTCTGGGCATCGCTGGCTACCAACTGGTGCAGGCGCTCAGCGGTGCCGCTGCTGCGCCCGGTCCAGGTCTTGCCTGCGTCGAGGCTCTCGGCCAGCAGGCCACCCTCGCCCAGCGCCCACCAATGCAGGGCATCCAGCTGACGCAGCGCCTGCGTGCCCGCGGGCACGGCCAGCGCGGACCAGCTGGCTCCGCCGTCCTGCGTCGCCACAAAGCGCGGCCGCAGCGGCGCCGCCATGGCCCAGCCCAGTTGGGAGTCGGCAAACTCGACACGAACCCAGTCGCTGCTCGCGCTCAGCATCTGGGCCCAGCTGGCGCCACCGTCGGCGCTGCGCTGCAGCTTGCCATCGCCGGCAATCATCCAGACCACGGCGGTGGACAGCATCTGCAGCTGCACCGTGCCGGCCGTCAGGTCACTGCGCCTGAGCTGCCAGGTCCTGCCGCCGTCACCAGTGGCCCAGAGCTCGCCACCTGCGCTCAGGCGCAGGCCATGCTGGGCGTCCGCAAAGGAAAGCGCCGGCGCGGCTTCGCTGCGGTCGCTCGCGCTGCCGGCCAGGCGTTGCCAGCTTTGCGCACCGTCGCTGCTGAGGAAGAACTGGCCGTCGTTGTCGCGCAGCAGATAGCGCTGCGGGCCCAGCGACTGCAGCTCCAACCAGGCCACCTTGCGCCCGGGCGGATGTTGGGCCGCCTGCCAGCTCACGCCCCAGTCCGGGCTCAGCCAGACCTCGCCAAAACGTCTGAACAGCAAACCCTGACCCTGCATGGCCAGCAGATCCTCGCCGTACTTGCAGCAGGAGATCTCATCGCGCATGGCAGCCCAGCGGGCGCCGCCATCGCGGCTGATGTAAGGCGTGCCGTTGTGGCTCGCGATCATCACATCGTCGCTGGCGCTGAAGCGCTCGAACTTGAGCCATTCCCACAGCCAAGCCGGCGAGACGATGCCGCTGGGCACGATCTTCTGCCAGCTCTGGCCGCCGTCGCGGCTGCGCCAGAGCATGTTCTTGCGCATCCAGCCCTGGTTGATGTCGTAACGCTCGCCCACCGCGTTGACGAGGATCTGCTGCTCGTCCAGCACCAGCAGCTGGGCCGCGTACTGGAACATATAGTCCTCGTGCGCCAGCGTCAGCACCAGTTCGGGCTGGCGGCCCAGCGAGCGCGCGCGATAGACCCGGCCATGCTCCTCGGTCCAGACCGTGCCTGCCGGCCCCACGGCGTCGGGGCGGCGCTCGACGCGTTGCCAGTCGACGCCGGCGTTCTCGCTGACCCAGAAGCTGTAGCGATCCAGCAGCAGCAGACGCTGTGCATCCAGCGCGCGCAGCACCAACTGCGGGTTCTCCTGCGGCAGGGGCGCGGCACGGCGCTGCCAGCTGCTGCCACCGTCGGCCGTCCACAGCAGGGTGCCCGGCTGGCCCAGTACAAAGCCCTGCTGCGTGTCGAGAAACTGCAGGGCATAGAGATCGGCATCCACGCCGCTCGGCTGCCGTGCCCAGCTCAGCCCACCGTCCACGCTCTTGAAAATATCGCCCGCGTCGCCCACGCGCCAGGCCGTCTGGGCGTCGACGAACTGCATCGCCTGCGCGGCATTGCCGCCCACCTGCCAGCACCAGCCGGCCGAGCCGGCACCACTGCAGTCCAGGCCCAGCACCGGCGCCTGGTGCTGGACCGATACCGGCCAGCTGGCCTCGCGGCTCTCGCCGTACTCATTGCTGACGCGCAGGCGCACCACATAGTCGCCGGCGCGGCTGAACTGGTGGCTGGGGCGTGCCTGCTGGCTGACACCACCGTCGCCAAAGCTCCAGGCAAAACGCAGGCCGGCCAGCTCGGCCGCCGTGCTGCCGAAGGTGGCCGGCGCCGCCACATCGGCCTGCGCGTCGGCCTGGATCTGCAGCGTGGCAGGCAAGGGCGTTGGCCCGCCAGATTCGCCACCACAGGCCGCCAGGGCCAGCAGGGCACCGGCAGTCCAGGCCCATGGCCACGGTACGCATCGTCCACTCAGCCTGTACACCGCATGCTCCCGTCAGAAACCGCCGGTCCCGGTGGCCAGCACGGTGCCATTCTCGCCAAAGGCCCAGACCGTCTTGGCATCCTGGACAAGCAGCGCCAGCAGGCTCTGCTGCGTCGACTGCGCCTGCTGCTTCCAGCTTTTGCCGCCGTCATCGGTGGCCAGCAGCAGGCCAGCGTCGCCAACGATCCAGCCGTGCAGCGCATCGGCAAACTGAACATCGTTCAGTGCGCCGGCCGCACCCACGTCCTGCCGCAGCCATGTCCTGCCTGCATCGGCGCTGCTGAGCACCAGCCCCTTGCTGCCCACCGCCCAGATCTTGCCGCCCGCCTGGCGATGCAGGCGCCGCACGTAAAGCCCAGGCCCGGACACCGAGTCGGAGTCGGCGCTGTAGACGGTGCTGAAGTCTGCCGAGTCCGCCTTGATGAGGAAGAGGCCGCCGGTGCGCAGCCCATTGCCGCCCGCCGCCAGCACCTCACCGTTCTCCAGCGTCAGCAGCTGCCTCACGTCAACCGGCAATGTGGCGCGCATGGCCCAGCTCTGACCACCGTCACTGCTGCGGTAGACGATGCTGCCCTGCCAGTTGCTCACCGCCATGATCCCCTCGGTTTCGCTGCTGAAACGCAGGGCCTGCAGCGCACCGCCAAATTCAGATCCGCCGGTCGGCACGGCCCACACCTGCGACCAGTTGGCGCCGCCGTCGCGGGTACGGAACAGCAGGCCAAAGTCGGCCACCACCCAACCCGTGTTGGCCGAGACGAATTGCAGGCTGCCGATATCACCCATCGCAAACATCGGCGGCGCTTGCCAGCTGCGGCCATAGTCGCTGCTGCGCAGCAGCTCGCCTCCGCTGAAGGCGAACAAGCGCCCGGGCACCGGCATGGCCGCTGAGCCGATGGTGCCGCCGCTGGCGCGACCCGGCAGGCCTTGCACGAAGTCTTCGTCACTCAGGCGCGGCATCAACAACTGCCCAGCAACCGCGGTGTCTAAGCCCGGCATGGCACGCCCGCTCAGCAGCACGCCTTGGCCCGCCAAGATCCTGATCTGCTCGGGCAAGCCAGCCAGGCCCACCTTCAGCGCCCGCCATGTGGTGCCCGCATCGCTGCTGACCCAGACGCCTTCGTACTGGCTGGCGACGAGCAGGGTGTTGGGGTTGGCGACATGTCTGATCACGGCTGATGGCACCGGCAGCGTGACAGCGGTCCAGCTTTCGCCGCCATCGGCGCTGTGGTGCAGCTTGGCGCCAAACTGCACCCAGTAATGCCCGCCACCGGCGGGCCTGATGTCGAGGCCGTAGCCCCGGCCCTGGTAGACATGCTCGGGCAGGCCGGTGCCTGCCACGCGCTTCCAGCTCTTGCCACCATCGTCGCTGCGGCACAGGCGCGGTCTGAACAACCGGTCCGAGCCGGCCTCGTACTCCCATGCCAGGAGCAACAGCTCGCTCTGCGAGGCCGCATGGACGCTGCCGCCCACACATTCGCCGGGCAGTTCACCCACCAGGGTTTCATGCAGCCCCAGATCCAGCGAGCGCCACAGCAGGGTCGCGTTCCCGGCATCGGTCAGCTCAACGCGCCAGGCGCTGCCATCCTTGCCGAGAACTCTGTAGGCATGGCCGGACACCAGCCAGCTCGAACCGCCATCGGCACTCACCCACAGGTCGGAGATCCCCGTCTGCACGGCCAGCAGTTCCGGACCATAGCTGCGCAGCGGCGTCCTGCCGAGCGTCGCGGCGAGGCGCCCGGCGCGGCGGAAGCTGGCACCCCCGTCATCGCTGCGCCAGACTTGGCCGTCCGCTCCCAGCACCCAACCTTTGTCGGCATCGACCAGGGCGAAGCTGTGCAGCTTGCCCGCATCGGGCAGGCGTAGCGCCTGCCAATTGCGAGCACCGTCCGAGGTCTTGCTGAGTTGCCGCTCGTCCGTCAGCACCCAGCCAAGCTGAGCAGTGACAAAGCTCGCCTGCGTCAGCGCCGCGCCCGCCGGAAGCGGCGCCTGCCAGCACCAGCCGGAAGCCTCAGCGCCCGAACAGATGCGGCCGGCCAGATGAGCCTTGTTGCTGAGGCTCAGCTTGAAGCTGCTGCTGCGGCTTTGCCCGGCCTCGTTGCTGAGCTTGAGCTGCACCTCGTAATCGCCGGCCTTGGCGTAGGCATGCTTGGGGCTGGCCTCGGTGCTGCTGCTGCCATCGCCGAAATTCCATTCATAGCGCAGGCCGGCGGCGCTGCCAGCACTGCTGCCGAACTGCACCGCCGCGGCCAGATCACTCGCTGCCGGTGCCGAGATGCTGAGCACCTCCGGCAAGGGCGCCGGCGGCGCGACGCTGGCGCCATCGCCACCTCCTCCGCAAGCACTCAGTAGTCCGACGACAAGCGCGGCCGCGGCCGCGCGCCATTTTTTCTGCGTCTTTCGATGCATGTAACCCTCCCTGGGTTGTGACTCATTTTTGGGGCATTCTGCACGAAGCCCGGTGGCAATGGACGCATGGCGCACGGGCGCCCTTGGAGCATGACCACAGTTGGCTAGACTCGCCTTGTGATCGCTGCCGAGCCACCCAGGTGAACCGCCGCCAATTGCACGGCTTGGCGCTCGCCTGCCTGGCTGGCGGCCTGCGTGGCGCAAGGGCCGCCGAGCCCATGCTCACCGGCTTCACTGAGAACCTGCCGCCGCTGAACTACCAGGACGAAACCGGGCCGCAGGGCTTCAGCGTCGAGCTGCTGCGCATGGTGGCGCTGCAGGCCAATCTGAAGCTGGAGATTCAGGTGCTGCCCTGGGTGCGCGCCATGCAATCGGCCGAGGCCACACCCAACAGCATCCTGTTCTCGCTCACCCGCACGCCCGAGCGTGAGGCGCTGTTCAAGTGGGTGGGGCCCATCAGCCCGCGCCGCATCGTGGTCTACAAGCTGGCCAGCCGCAGCGAGCTGAGCCTGTCCGAGCTGCGCCAGCTGCAGGGCGCCAAGATCGGCGTGGTGCGTGAATCGGCCACCGCGCGGCAGCTGCTGGCCGAGGGCTTCAAGCCCGGCGAGGAACTCGAATTCGGGCTGGACGACGCCACCAATGTGCGCAAGCTGCTGGCCGGGCGCATGGAATACGTGATGCTGCTGGACTGGGCCGCGGCCTGGAACCTGCGCCAGCTCAAGCTGCCTTATGCGACCCTGCAGGCGGTGCTGGACTACGACAACAGCAAGTCCTACTGGTACGGCCTGCCGCCCGACACCGACCCGGCCTTGGTGCGGCGTCTGCAGGCCGCGCTGGACGTCACCAAGCGCGATGGGCGCTACGAGCTCTTGAAGCTGCGCTATTTCAGCTGAAGCCGCCTGCAGCAAGCGGGCAAAATCGCGCCCATGCCCGAGGCCCTCCCCGCTCCCGTCAAAGCCAAGTCAGCCCCCCAGAAGGCGATGGAGAAGCTGGGCCTGCTGCGCGACATCGACCTGGCCCTGCATCTGCCGCTGCGCTACGAGGACGAGACGCGCCTGACCCCGATCGCCGAGGCGCGCGATGGCGACACGGTGCAGTGCGAGGGCGAGATCGTCGAATCCCATATCGAGCTGCGCTCGCGCCGCCAGCTGCTGGTGCGCATAGACGACGGCAGCGCCCAGCTGCTGCTGCGCTTTCTGCACTTCTACCCCTCGCACCAGAAGAGCCTGACGGCCGGCGCCCGGGTGCGCGTGCGCGGCGAGATCCGCGGCGGCTTCTTCGGCCGCGAGATCGTGCACCCCAGCTTCAGGCTGGTGAACGAGGGCGCGCCGCTGGCGGACTCGCTGACCCCCGTCTATCCCACCAGCGCCGCCCTGCCCCAGGCCTATCTGCGCAAGGCGGTGGGCTCGGCCCTGCAGCGCGCGCCGCTGGAAGAGATCCTGCCCGAGCAGGCGGTACCGCGCCAGCTGCCCACGCTGCGCGAGGCGCTGATGTTCCTGCACCACCCGCCGCCCCAGGCCAGGTTGTCGATGCTGGAGGACCACAGCCACCCGGCCTGGCAGCGCCTCAAGTTCGAGGAGCTGCTGGCTCAGCAGCTGAGCCAGCTGCAGGCGCAGCGCGAGCGAGCGCGCCTGCGGGCGCCGGCCCTGCGCGGCCGGCGTGGCGGCCTGCACGAGCAGCTGCTGGCCGCCCTGCCCTTCACCCTCACCGGCGCACAGCAGCGCGTCTGCGAGGAAATCGCGCAAGACCTGGCACGCCCCCAGCCCATGCACCGCCTGCTGCAGGGCGATGTGGGCTCGGGCAAGACGGTGGTGGCGGCGCTGGCCGCCGCGGTGGCGATGGCGGCCGGCTGGCAATGCGCGCTGATGGCGCCCACCGAGATCCTGGCCGAGCAGCATTTCCGCAAACTGATAGTCTGGCTCGAGCCACTGGGCATCACGGTGGCCTGGCTGACCGGCAGCGTCAAGGGCAAGGCGCGCCAGAAGATGCTGGACGCCGCTGCCTCGGGCGCGGCCCAGCTGGTGGTGGGCACGCATGCGGTGATCGAGGACAAGGTGAGCTTCGCCAAGCTGGGCCTGGCCATCATCGACGAGCAGCACCGCTTCGGCGTGGCGCAGCGCCTGGCGCTGCGCAAGAAGCTCGCCAGTCAGGCGCTCGAACCGCATCTGCTGATGATGAGCGCTACCCCCATCCCGCGCACCCTGGCGATGACTTATTTCGCCGACCTGGATGTGTCGACCATCGACGAGCTGCCGCCCGGCCGCACGCCCATCGTCACCAAGGTGTTTGCCGACAGCAAGCGCCTCGAGGTGGTGGCCAAGATCGCCGACGAGGTGGCGCGCGGCGCCCAGGTCTACTGGGTCTGCCCGCTGATCGAGGAATCGGAGACGCTGGACCTGAAGAACGCCACCGAGACGCACGCCGAGCTGAGTGCGGCGCTGGCCGGCCAGCGCGTCGGCCTGCTGCACGGCCGCATGCCACCGGCCGAAAAGGCCGCGGTGATGGCCGAGTTCTCGAGCGGCCGCATGAGCGTGCTGGTGGCCACCACGGTGATCGAGGTGGGCGTGGACGTGCCCAACGCCAGCCTGATGGTGATCGAGCATGCCGAGCGCTTCGGGCTCAGCCAGCTGCACCAGCTGCGCGGGCGGGTGGGCCGCGGCGCGGTGGCCAGCGTCTGCGTGCTGCTCTACACCGGGCCGCTCTCGGACACCGGCAAGTCGCGTCTCAAGGCCATGGCCGAGACCAACGACGGCTTCGAGATCGCGCGCCGCGACCTCGACATCCGCGGCCCCGGCGAGTTCATGGGCGCGCGCCAGAGCGGCGCCGAACTGCTGCGCTTTGCCGACCTGCAGGAAGACTCAGCCCTGCTGCAGGCGGCGCGCCGGCTGGCCCCCGAACTGCTGGACCACCACCCCGCGGCCGCACGCCGCCAGGTGGAGCGCTGGCTGGGCAGCAAGGCGGAGTTCCTCAAGGCGTAATTCGCACAAACCGGCATGACCAACGCTAGGCCGAGGCGGGCTTCGCTATAGTCCGCGGAACTTTTTCCCACGAAACCCAGCTCATGATGAACCCCCTGTCCTTCCAGCGCCGTGCCGCCCTGTCCTTGATGATCCTCGGCGCCAGCGCCGCGCTGCTGAGCGCCTGCGGTGGTGGCGGCAGCAGCAGCCCGGCCGATACCTCGGGTTCGGCCGCCGTCACCGTGCTCAAGACCACCGACACCCTGGTGGGCACCGGCGCCACCGCCGCGGCCGGCAAGACGCTGACGGTGCATTACACCGGCTGGCTGTATGACGAGAAGGCCGCCGGTCAGAAGGGCACGAAGTTCGACAGCTCGGTGGACCGCGGCACGCCGTTCACCTTCGTGCTGGGCGCCGGCCAGGTCATCGCGGGCTGGGACCAGGGCTTTATCGGCATGAAGGTGGGTGGCAAGCGCACCCTGCTGATCCCCAGCGCCCTGGCCTATGGCACGGCGGGCCGCCTGCCCACCATCCCGGGCAACGCCGCCCTGGTGTTCGACGTCGAACTGCTGGCCGTCAACTGAGCCCCAGGCTCACTTCAAGCGCTGCACCCAGTACACCAGCACCTCCTGGCGCGGCTGGATGTCGGCATCGCTGTAGAAGTAGACCGGCACCGCATTGATGGCCTCCACCGTGGCCATGCCCGAGATGACGCGGCCGAACACCGTGTAGCCGGGCTTGGCCGCGCTCTGGTAGTCCAGGCTCGGGTTGTCCTTGACGTTGATGAAGAATTGGCTGGTGGCGCTGTTGGCATCGCTGCGGCGCGCCATCGCGATCGTGCCGGGCAGATTGCCCAGGCCGTTGTTGGCCTCGCTGACGATGGGGGCGTAGGTCGGCGGCTTGAAGCGCATGCCCGGCGCATAGGCGCCGCCCTGGATCACGAAGTCGCGGTCGACATGGTGGAACAGGGTGTTGGTGTAGAAGCCGTCCGCCACATAACGCAGAAAGTTCGCGACCGTGATCGGCGCATAGCTGGTGTAGAGCTCCAGCACGATCTCGCCGCTGCTGGTGAGCATGCAGACGGTGCTGTACTGGCTCTCGGCCGACTTGGCCAGGCCGGTGGCGCTGCAGCTGTTGGTGGGCGGAATGGGGTTGGGGTTGGGCGTCGGGTAGGGCCCGCCGCCATGCCCGTCGTCATGGCCGCCACCACCGCAGGCCGCCAGGCTCAGGGCGGTGGCCAGGGCCAGCAGGCCCGCATAGATAGAACGCATCGCAACTCCCTTGGTTGGGAATTGCAACGCCGGCCCGGCCGCGGGCGTTGACCGGCTGACGTCCTGTTACTTCAGCCGGTCTTCAGAATTCGAGGTTGTCGATCAGGCGCGTGTTGCCGATGCGGGCCGCCGCCAGGGCCACCAGGGGCTGGCCCTCCTGGGCCGGGCCCAGGTCGTGCTGGCGGCGCAGCGTCACGTAGTCGGGCTGCCAGCCATGGTCGCGCAGCGCCTGCATGGCATCGGCTTCCATCGCCTCGAGATCGCGCGCGCCGGTCTGCCAGCGCGCGATCAGCGCTTTCAGGGTCGCGGAGAGGTGCAAGGCCTCGGCCCGTTCGGCCTCGCTCAGGTAACCGTTGCGCGAGGACAGCGCCAGGCCCTCGGCGCTGCGCGAGGTCTCGCCCGCCAGGATGGTGATGGGCAAGGCCAGCTGCTGCACCATGCGGCGCAGCACCATCAGCTGCTGGTAGTCCTTCTTGCCGAACACCGCCACGCGCGGTTGCACGATGTTGAAGAGCTTGGCCACCACGGTACACACGCCGACGAAGAAGCCGGGGCGGAAATGGCCTTCCAGGATGTCGGCCAGTTCGGCGGGCGGATGCACCTTGTAGCCCTGCGGCTCGGGGTAGAGCTCGCGCTCGTCGGGGGCGAACACAAGCTCGCAGCCCGCACTCTCGAGCAGCTCGCAATCGCGCGCCAGCGTGCGCGGATAGCGGTCGAAATCCTCGTGCGGCGCGAACTGCAGGCGGTTCACGAAGATGCTGGCCACCACCGGCGCCTCGGGCCCCACCGCGGCGCGCGCCTGGCGCACCAGCGAGAGATGGCCCTCGTGCAGATTGCCCATGGTGGGCACGAAGCCGGTGCCCGTGCTGCCGGCCAGGGCGGCGCGCAATTCGGCGATGGTGTGGATGACTTGCAGTGCCATGTCAGTAGCCGTGGAGATCGTCTTGCGGGAAGGTCTGGGCCTTCACTTCCGAGACATAGCGGCGCACCGCGTCCTGCACCGAGGAGGCGCCCTGCATGAAGTTCTTGACGAAGCGCGGGCGGCGGCCGGGCGTCACGTCCAGCATGTCGTGCAGCACCAGCACCTGGCCCGAGCAGCCCACGCCGGCTCCGATGCCAATCACCGGGATGGCCAGGCTTTGCGTCAGCTCGGCGGCCAGCGCGGCCGGGATCATCTCGATCACCAGCATCTGCGCGCCGGCATCGGCCAGCTCCTGTGCATGTTTTTTCAGCAGCGCGGCCGAGGCCTCGTCGCGCCCCTGCACCTTGTAGCCGCCCAGGGCGGTGACGGTCTGCGGCGTGAAGCCCAGGTGGGCGCAGACGGGAATGCCACGCTCCACCAGATAGCGCACCACCGGCGCGGTCCAGCCGCCGCCTTCCAGCTTCACCATATGGGCGCCGGCCTTCACCAGCGCGGCGGCGCTCTTCCAGGCCTCGGCGGTGCTGGCCTGGTAGCTGTCGAAGGGCAGGTCGCCGATGATCCAGGCGCTCTTGCGGCCGCGTGCCACGCAGCGCGTGTGATAGACCATCTCCTCCAGCGTCACCGGCACGGTGCTGCTCTGGCCCTGCAGCACATTGCCGAGCGAATCGCCGATCAGCAGCACGTCCACGCCGGCTTCGTCCAGCAGGGTCGCGAAGGCGGCGTCGTAGCAGGTCAGCATGGCGATCTTGTCGCCGCTGGCATGCATGTCCAGCAGGCGCTGGAGGCTCATCGGTTTGCGCTCGGTGTTCATGATGGCTGCTGCTCGGAGGTCAAGGGCGAGCGCAGTGTAGCGGGCCGATGCGGGTTTGCACCAAGCCGGGGACAATGTAGGCTCGCTGCTCTACCGGAGACCCCCGCATGACCCTGACCGAGCTGCGCTACATCGTCGCCGTCGCGCGCGAACGCCACTTCGGCCGCGCCGCCGAGGCCTGCTTCGTCTCGCAACCCACGCTTTCGGTGGCGATCAAGAAGCTCGAGGAAGAGCTGGACGTGAAGATCTTCGAGCGCGGCGCCGCCGAGGTCTCGGTGACGCCGCTGGGCGAAGACATCGTGCGCCAGGCGCAATCGGTGATCGAGCAGGCCAGCGCCATCAAGGAGATCGCCAAGCGCGGCAAGGACCCGCTGGCCGGCGCGCTGCGGCTGGGCATCATCTACACCATCGGCCCCTATCTGCTGCCCGAGCTGGTCAGGCACACCATCGAGCAGTACCCGCAGATGCCGCTGATGCTGCAGGAGAACTTCACCGTCAAGCTGCTGGAGATGCTGCGCACCGGCGAGCTGGACTGCGCCATCATGGCCGAGCCCTTCCCCGACACCGGCCTGGCGATCGCGCCGCTCTATGACGAACCCTTCGTGGTGGCCGTGCCCGCCCCCCACCCGTTTGCGCAGCGCCAGAGCGTCAGCACCCAGGAGCTGAAGAACGAGACCATGCTGCTGCTGGGCACCGGCCACTGCTTCCGCGACCATGTGCTGGAGGTCTGCCCGGAGTTCGCGCGCTTCTCCTCCGATGCCGAGGGCATACGCAAGAGCTTCGAGGGCAGCTCGCTGGAAACCATCAAGCACATGGTGGCCTCGGGCATGGGCGTGACGGTGGTGCCCTCTTTAAGCGTGCCGCGCGACCCCACGCCGCATCTGCGCTTCGTGCCCTTCGAGGACCCCGTGCCCACGCGCCGCGTGGTGCTGGCCTGGCGCCGCACCTTCACGCGCTACGAGGCGATCGCGGCGCTGCGCAACGCCATCTATGCCTGCAAGCTGGATGGGGTGACCAGGCTTTCGTAGCAAGAAGCGGGTGGCCGCTGGCGCCGCGTGCCTTCAGACTGTCGCCATGATGCAAGACGCCACCCCCTCCGATCTCCGCTTCGAGCGCGTGCGCCAGGCCATCCAGCAGCTGGCCGCGGCGCCCGAGGCGCTCTCGCTGCAGGCACTGGCCGATGCCGCCGGGCTCAGCCCCTTCCACTTCCAGCGCAGCTTCGTCAGCATGGCGGGGGTCACGCCCAAGGAGTTTGCCCAGGCGCTGGCGCTGGCGCGTGCCAAGCAGAGCCTGCTGCGCGCCGAGTCGGTGCTGGAGGCGGCGCTGGCCGCCGGGCTCTCGGGGCCCTCGCGCCTGCACGACCTGTTTCTGAGCCTGGAGGGCCTGACGCCGGGCGAGTTCAAGCAGGCCGGGCGCGGCCTGGACGTGCAGTGGACGGCGCTGGACTCGGTGCTGGGCCCGGTCTGGCTGGCCAGCACCGCGCGCGGCGTGCTGCGCATGGCCTTCATGCGCGAGGCCTCCAGCGCCGCGCTGCTGGACGAGGCGCGCACGCTGCTGCCCGAGGCGCGCTGGCACGAGGCCGCGCAGCCCCTGCGCCCACTGGCCGCCGAGGTGCAGCGCCGCCTCGCCGGCCTCAAGCCCCAGCACCCGATCGGCCTGCTGCTCAGCGGCACGCCGCTGCGGCTCAAGGTCTGGGAGGCGCTCTTGCGCATCCCCGAGGGCCAGGTCCTGTCCTATACCCAGCTGGCGCGGCTGGCCGGTGCGCCGCAGGCGGTGCGCGCGGTGGCCAGCTGCGTGGCCGCCAACCCGATCGCCTACCTGATCCCCTGCCACCGGGTGATACGCGCGAATGCCGATTTCGGCGAATACCGCTGGGGGCCGGAGACCAAGCGTGCGCTCCTGGGGCTGGAGCTGGCGCGGCACGCCTCCTGAGCGTTTCTTAGGTGCCACCCTCCTGCCCGAACACGGTCTTGCGCGCGGTGGGCAGCCATTCGTCGATATTGCGGCTGGTGGCGATCAGCACCGGCACCAGGATCTGCTTGGCCGGCGGCTTGCCGGCCCGGCCCGCCAGCAAAGCCTCGGCGGCGCGTTGGCCCATCAGATAGGGCTGCTGCATGCCCACGGCCACCAGCGCCTTGCTCTTGAGCAGATCGACGAACTCCGGGATGCCGTCGAAGGAGCCCACCAGCAGCTCGGCGCTGCGCCGGGCGTCGCGCACCGCCTGCAGGGCCCCCAGCGTGGGCTGGTCCACCTCGACGAACAGGCCGCGCAGCTTGGGGAAGGCGGCCAGCATCTCTCGCACGAAGCCGTAGGTCTCCTCGGTCGAATAACTCTTCATCTGGCGCAGCACCACCTCCTTGCCAAAGCCGGCCTCGCGCATGGCATCGCGGAAGCCGTTGGTGCGGTCCTGGCCGTTCTTGCGGTCCAGCGCGATCGTGCACAGACCGTACTGTCCGCCCCGCCAGCCGCGTTCGCCCATGGCGCGCGCCATCGCCTCGCCCACCCCGTAGGCGCCCTTGTAGTTGTCGGACTTGATGTAGGACAGGTAGTCGCCACCATTGCTGCCGATGTCGGCCACCACCGCGGGCACCTTGGCGCGGCTCGCCAAGTCCAGCACCGCCACCGCCGACTTGCTGCTGGTGGGCGAGAGCACCAGGCCCGCGGCGCCGCGCGCCAGCACGCTGCTGGCATGGGCCAGCTGCAATTCGTCGCTGTTGCGGCTGTCCAGCGCCTCGAAGCTCATGCCGGCGGTCTCGACCACCGCCTGCACGCCGCGGCCCAGGGTGCGCCAGAACGGCAGATCCAGGCCCGGCGTCAGATAGGCCACCAAGGGCGCGGGTGCGAGCTGCGCCGCCACCGGCCAGCCGCCCGCAAGCAGGGGCAAGCCGGCAAACCGGCGCAGACAGCGGCGCCGCGACAAGATGCATGGGTAGGGCATGAGCTTGACCTCCGCGATGTCCTCAGGGCCGGGCCGCGATCGGCACCGCGTCCGCCACGTCGGCGCCGGGCGCATGGCGCGGCAGCGTCATGCGCAGCGTGGTGCCTTCGCCGGGCTGGCTGACAATGCGTATCTTGCCACCCAGCACGCCGGTGACGATGTTGAATGCGATGTGCAGGCCCAGGCCGGAACCGCCATGGCCCAGCTTGGTGGTGAAGAAGGGCTCGAACACATGTGTCAGATGCTCGGCCGGTATGCCGCAGCCGTCGTCGCTGACCCAGAGCTCGACGCAGCCGCTCTCCAGGCCGCGCGCGCCGATGCGTATCAGCCCGGCATCGCGGCCCTCGAAGGCATGCAGCACGGCGTTGTTGATGAGGTTGGTCAGCACCTGGCCGAGCGGCCCCGGGAAGCTGTACATCTCCAGGTCCTGCGGCAGTTCGGCCTGCAGCAGGAAGGGCGTCTTGCGCAGCGAGGGCTGCAGCGTCAGGCAGATCTCGCTCACCACCTCGTGCAGCAGGAAGCGCCGGCGCTGCGAGCTCTCGCGGTCCACCGCCACCTGCTTGAAGCTGGTGATCAGGTCGCCGGCACGGCCCAGATTTCGAAGCACGATGTCCGCGGCCGCATGCACCTCGCCCACATAGGCATGCAGGGCCTGGCGCGTGAGCGGATGTGCCAGCTTGGCCTCCATGTCCCGGGTGACGTCCTGGATGGTGCTGGCCGCTAGCAGGCCGTTGCCGATAGGCGTGTTCAGCTCATGCGCCACGCCCGCCACCAGAGCGCCCAGCGCCGCCAGCTTTTCGCTCGACACCAGCTCGCCCTGCATCTGGTGGAGCACATCGACGCTGTGCTGCAGCTCGGCATTGGCATGCCGGAGCGCATCGTCGCGCTCGATCAGGCGCGCGCGCATCTGGTCCATGGCATAGAGCAGGCTGCCGTGGTCGGCGGGCCGCAGCCGGATCACCGAGTGCAGGTCGCCGGCGGCGATGCGGCGCGCGATGTCGGCCGCGTACTCGGGTTCGCCGCCCAGCCGGTGCAGCAGCGAGCGCGTGATCGCCACCGTCACCAGCACGCTCAGCAGCAGCGCCAGCCCGGCCAGCGCGACGATCAGCCGGCGCGCATCCAGATAGGCCTGCTCCACCTGGCGGCTCGCCGCCAGCATCTGCGCGCCCTGGTGCTGGTTGAACTGCTCGAGCAGCGCGAAGTAGTCGGTCTGGTAGCCATGCAGGTCGACGATGAGCAGGTTGCGCGCCTCGCCCAGCCGATGCTGGTTCAGCAGGCCGATGAAGTCCTCCTGGTTGATGCTGTAGGCCGAGTGCACGACCTGCATGCGCCGCAGCAGCTCGCGGCCCAGCGGGTCGCTGACGCGCTCCCCCAGCGTGGCGAGCGCGACCTGCATGCGCTGCTGGGCGGCCGCGATCTCGGCCTGGGCCTGCGCCAGCTGGGCGTCCTCGTTGAAGATCAGCGCATTGCGCATCGCGCGCGCGGCAATGCCCAGCTGGCTGTTGACCTCGCTGATCAGTACCGTCTTGGGATATTCCTGCTGCAGGGCCTGCCGGGTGGTCTCGCTGAGCGCCCCGAGCTTCAGCACCGCCGCGCCGCTCAGCGCCACCAGCAGCACGATGATGGCGCCATAGCTCAGCGCCAGGCGCTGGCCGATGCCCGCGCGCCCGTGGCCACGCCACGAACCAAGCCTCGTCAGACTGTGTCTCATCGGTATGCGGATGAAATGGCGGTCGGCCACCCGCCCGGCAGGGGCGGGGCCGCCTGGGACACAGTCTACGGCCGCGGCAACGCCTCAGCGCAGCTGCGCCAGCGTGGCCACCGCCATGCCCATCAGCAGGGCCCCCACCCCGCCGGCCAGCCAGCGCTGGGTCGCAGCGCCGCCGCCGGCGCGCTGGCCGCGCAAGGCGCCCAGGCTGGCCAGCAGCACCGCGCCATAGACGACGATCTGGTTGGCCGCAATGATCAGCGTGAGCCAGAGCGCCTGCGCCAGCGGCGCGCGCTCCGGGCTGCGCAGAAAAGCCGGGAACACCGCCAGCATGAAGGCATAGGCCTTGGGGTTGAGCAGGCAGTTGGCCATGCCGCTGAAAAACACCCGACCCGGCGCCTGCGCCTTCACGGCCGCGGCCGGCGGGGCGCCGGCCGGCGCGGCCACCATCCAGGCCGAACGCAGCATCTGCCAGCCGATCCAGCCCAGGTAGAGCGAACCCGCCACCAGCATGAGCGCAAAGGCACCGGGCAAGAGCATCAGCAGGGCCGCGAGGCCGCTGAGGTTGAGCAGCACATGCACCACCCCGCCGGCCACGATGCCGGCCAGCGCCAGCAGGCCGCCGCGCCAGCCCGACTGCAGGGCATGGCCGGCCACATAGGCCATGTCCATGCCGGGCAGCACGATGATGCCCAGGGTGAGCAGAAAAAACATCCAGAGACTGTGGCTGGCATCCATGGCCGGCTCCCTTGTGGTTGACTTCAAGGCTCGCAGTCTAGAAAGCAAATAGGACAGAATCGGCCCTGTATCGACCACCGAGCACCATGAGCAAACCCACCGGCCGTGTCCTTGCCCTGCTGGAGCTGCTGCAGTCGCGCGCGCGCCTGCCCGGCAGCGAGCTGGCCGAGCGGCTCGGCGTGGACCAGCGCACCGTGCGTCGCTACATCGCCCAGCTGGTGGAACTGGGCCTGCCGATCCAGACCGAACGTGGCCGCGATGGCGGCTATGCGCTGGCGGCCGGCCACAAGCTGCCGCCCATGATGTTCAGCGCCGAAGAGGCGCTCGCGCTCACGATGGGCTTGCGCGCGGCGCGCGAGCTGGGCCTGCACGGCATCCTGCCGGCCATCAGCAGCAGCGAGGCCAAGCTGGAGCGCGTCATGCCGACGGCGCTGCGCAAGCGCGTCGCGGGCATCGCCTCGGTGGTGGCCCTCGACCTCAAGACGCCCAAGCAGCGCGCCGCCAGCCCCGAGCTGCTGGCGCTGAGCACCGCCGCGCGCGCCCAGCAGCGCGTGCGCCTGCAGTATCTGGATCTGCACCAGCAGGCCAGCACGCGCGAGCTCGATGTCTACGGCCTGGCCTACCGGGGCGGCGCCTGGTATGCGGTGGGCTATTGCCAGCTGCGCCAGGACGTGCGCTCGTTCCGGCTCGACCGCGTGCAGGCCGTCGAGGCCCTGCCGGTGAGCTTCGGCCGCCCGGCGGATTTCGATGTGCTGGGCTATCTGACCCACGCCATCGCCACGCTGCCGCGCAACCACGCGGTGGAGGCCCTGCTGCACACCGATCTGGCCACGGCGCGGCGCGCCCTCTATGCCGAGATGGGCGTGCTGGAACCCTGCCGTGGCGGCGTGCGCCTGCGCGCCCAGGCCGACGATCTGGCGTCGATGGCGCGCGACTTCGCCCAGCTGCCCTTCGGCTTCAGCATCGTCAAGCCCGCGGCGCTGCGCCGCGCCATCGCCGCCCATGCCCAGGCCCTGTTGACGCACATGCAATAAGTCATGCGTAGTCACCCGAAGTCGGGTAAATGCGCCCCCTTGAACCGAGGGGTGCGCTCCCGCCGCGGCATGAGCTAACGCCTACATTGCCACCCTCAATAAGACCAACCGTCAGGAGAGGGATCAAAGATGAAGAAGCAAGTATTGGGCGCCGTGGCTGCGGCCGCCCTGGCGCTGTGCGCCGGCCAGGCGCAGGCCCTGAACATCGTGCTGTGGGATACCAGCGGCAGCTTCGGCAAGGCGCCGCATGGCGCCGAGGCGCTGTTCGCCTTCCAGAAGGCCGCCAACTACTGGAACAAGACGCTCACCAACGACGTCACCGTCAACATCCAGATCTCCTTCGACGCCCTGGCCCCCGGCGTGCTGGGCTCCACCGGCAGCGCCAGCCAGGTGGTGGCCGTGACCGACGCCTACGCGCGCCTGGCCGCCACCAAGACCAGCGCGCTGGACAATATCGCCGTGGCGAATCTGTCGACGCTTTCGGCCAGCGGCGGCCTGACGGTGCGCATGAACAACTACCACGACGTGGCCAACAAGATCGGCGTCGCCGCCGATGCCACCCGCCTTGTCACCGGCAATCTGGACAGCACCCGCTACCTGGACGTCAACCAGTCGGTCGTGAAGGCCCTGGGCCTGACCAGCCTGACCGGCCCGGCCCAGCAGTTCGACGCCAATATCAAGTTCAGCTCGAACTTCGGTTTCGACTTCAACCCGAGCAACGGCATCGACGTGGGCAAGTACGACTTCACCGCCGTCGCCATCCATGAGCTGGGCCATGCGCTGGGCTTCGTCAGCGGCACCGACACCTTCGACATCCTGGCCCATGGCAAGGGCCCGCTGGCCGCCAACTTCGAGGCCGGCAACTACGGCGACAAGAACACCGACGGCTGGGCCATCGGCAGCACGCTGGACCTGTTCCGCTATGGCAATGCGCTGAACGGCAGCAGCCTGGCGCTGCAATGGTCGGCCGCGCCCAACCGCGCGGCCTTCTTCTCGATCGACGGCAAGCATGTGTTCAACCTGCCCGACGTGGATCAGGAAGCCGGCTTCTTCTCGACCGGCCGCTACAACGGCGACGGCCAGCAGGCCTCGCACTGGAAGGACAACCTCGGCGCCATCGATCCCGACACCGGCGGCGCCTGCCTGTTCGAGACGCGCGCCGTCGGCATCATGGACCCGACCTCCTCGCCCTGCCACCAGGGCGCGATCACGCAGAACGACATCGCCGCCTTCGACGCGATGGGCTGGAACACCAGCTTCGACGTGCTGGCCAATGGCAGGTACAGCATCAACAGCAGCGGCGCCTTCGCCCTCGACGGCCTGGCCGCCGCGGTGCCCGAGCCCGCCACCTGGGCGCAGCTGCTGCTGGGCTTCGGCCTGATCGGCGGCTTCCTGCGCGCACGCCGCCGGGGTGGCGACGCCGCCTGAGCGAGGCAGCGCCGGCGGGGCGGCCGCGATCGGTTAGGCTGTCGAGCACCCGAACGACCCGTGGAGCCCCGCATGGCCAAGAAATCCGCCACCGCCGCCATCAATATCGGCATCAGCGACAAGGACCGGGCCGCCATTGCGGGCGGCCTGGCCAAGCTGCTGGCCGACACCTACACGCTCTACCTGACCACGCACAACTTCCACTGGAACGTGACGGGGCCGATGTTCAACACCCTGCACACCATGTTCATGGCGCAGTACACCGAGCTGTGGACCGCGGTGGACCCGATCGCCGAGCGCATCCGCTCGCTGGGCCATGTGGCGCCGGGCTCCTACGCCCAGTTCGCCAAGCTCAGCAGCCTCAAGGACGCGCCCGCCACCCCGCCCAAGGCGCTGGAGATGGTGCGCATCCTGGTGGAAGGCCACGAGGGCGCGTGGCGCGCACCGCGCGCAGCCTGTTCCCGCTGGTGGACAAGGCCTCCGACGAGCCCAGCGCCGATCTGCTGACGCAGCGCCTCACCGTGCACGAGCAAGCCGCGTGGATGTTGCGCAGCCTGCTGGAGGAATGATGAGGATGCGCCGGCATGCGACCGCGCTGCTGCTGCTTGCGCTCGCCGGCGCACAGGCAGCGCCCGTCGGCGAGCCCAGCCGCGCCGAGCTGACGCGCCAGGTCGAGGCGCTGGACCAGGCCTTCTTCGGCGCCTTCAACCAATGCCGGATCGAGCAGCTGGCCGGCCTGGTGGCCGAGGACCTGGAGTTCTTCCACGACAAGACGGGGCTGATGCGTTCGCGCCAGGCCTTTCTGGACAGCGTGCGCAAGAACGTCTGCAAACGCTTCCGGCGCGAACCGCTGCCGGGCACCATGACGGTGTTCCCGCTGGAGGGCTTTGGCGCCATCCAGATGGGCGAGCACAAGTTCTGCCCGCTGGACAGCGGCCGCTGCGAGGGCAAGGGCCGCTATGTGCATGTCTGGCACCGCCTCGACGAGGGGCGCTGGGAGCTGATGCGGGTGCTTAGCTATGAGCACCTGCCGCTGTCGGAGTGAGGCGGCGGCTTGTATGTTCGGACCAGCCCAGCGCGGTAGAGCTTGTGGGAAGACTAAGCGTCTGCAAGATGCAGCCGTCTGGCTCGACAGCGCTAGGGCAGCGATATTGTGGCCACGCGATGCCCTGTCAGCCATCAACGCCAGGCGTGCTCACATCTCAGACCTGCTGCTTGAATTCGAGTTGAAGCAGGTCGCCGTCAAACTCGGTGATCGTGCCAACTAGATCGGGACGGACCGAGAACGTCTTTTGAATCTGACTCTCGTCATCAACCTGCCCGACCTGAGACTTAGCCTCTGGGCCAAGCGGGTGGCTGATGACGATGCGCACGGCCCGATGCTCTGAAAAGGCCAGATTCAAATTCGTGCGCAGTTCCTCGCGTCCGGCTCTATTGCCTTTCCATCCTGACAGTTTGTCCAGATACACGAGAGTCCGCCGTTCGCGATCGAAGCTGAGCTGGTTTTCCCACAAGCTCAACACCAATTCACCCGAAATGGAAAAGGCTGAAACTGACCATAGATTGTTGCGGAGCGTCGCTCCATAACGCTTGAACGACTCGGAATAGGTGCTGGCCATGCCTAAAAGCATAGCCTGCATTGCGGGGCTGCCAATCGCCCCAGGCTACCGCCACAGGTGGACTCCTGCCACTTCTTGTCAGCAGACATGCGCATAGGATGTCGGTTGGGCTGATCGATCAACACGTCAGCAGCATCGACTGCGACAACTCGGTAGCGAAACGGGGGGATATCCAATGAACGTACTTACCCTGCGCGAATTGCTCGCGCTGCGAGGCCTGGACCTCAATCAGCGCATCAAAATAGTTCGACACAGTCATGCGCCTCAGAGCATTGCTGAGTTGCGCTCTTTTGGCCTGTTTGAAGCCTACCAGGCAATTCAGTCAGGCCCCGTCTTCGAGTGCGAACTGATCGTCTCGTTCGAGGCTATGGAGCGCGGCCAAGCCCGCTTGATCGGCATTTACAAAGTAGGGGACCGTCGCCCGGCACTAACTGCTGACATACCAGATGGTTTAAGCGGCGTGTCAGTCACAGACGGCGACTGCTTCTACGAGTTGCAGAGGCTGGACGCGTTTGACTTTTTGAGCGATCGCGTGGTCATCGACTGGGGCGCCGGCACTTTGGCTTGGCATCAGTGGCTATGCGACGGTAAAGAGGGCGAAGGCAAGAACAAGCCAGTTGTCGGGCTACAGAATCCTGGCTTCGTCCGTGAATTTCCTGGCTACGCTGACTTGCTGCTGGGGTATGCCGATCTCTTACGCCTCGTCCGCAATCCAGCCGACAACCCGGAATGGCATCAGAAACTCAAGGCAGTGTCCGGCATCTACCTGATCCAGCACCGCAGCAGCGGACAACTGTATGTCGGCTCCGCGTGTGGTTCTGAAGGCATATGGGGACGTTGGTGCGACTATGCCCTGACCCGACATGGCGGCAACCGGGGCCTGATTGAGTTGCTCGAACGCGAGCCCCTTGCATTTCAAGACTTCCAATTCGCCCTGCTGCGTACCCTCCCCGGCAATCTAGGCAGGGACGAGGTGTTGCGCTATGAAGCACTTGAAAAGCTGAAGCTGGGCACCCGAGTTCACGGGCTGACAAGGAACTGAACCATGGGAACGGCAAGCAACAAGGCGCGGCGTCAGGCGCCTGAGTACCTTCTGCTGTTCGGCACCGAAGGTCCGGTTCACATCCGTGTCAGGTTCAAAGAGCCAGGCTGCAGCATCGGTCCTCGCCGCTGCGAGCCGAGCGAACTCGGGCGGTTGTTCAACGGTCAAACAGGTCTGCCGCACGAATATCTATTCTTCGATGAGCATCTTCATGTCGTGGATCGCTACGTATGGGAGCCGAAACTGCATCAACTCACCATCTGGGCGTCCGCCCCGACCGCACTTGAGCCGGCCTTTGACGAAGCTTGAGCCCCTGTCGTTACGCAGTCGGGATCGTCCGTGCCAGATCTGGACGTCCGCAGCGCCCGCTCAGCTACGAGCACCTGCCGCTGTCGGAGTAAGGATATGGCGGCTCACAGCACCGACAGCAGGCCGATGATGCCCAGCGCCAGCGCCGCCAGCGCATCGCCGGCGATCAGGCCGCCGCCCACCAGCGAGGTTGAACTCATGTCCGAGGGCAGCTCGTCCTCGCCCGCCGCCGGCTTGGGCGCCAGCGTGTTGATGAGGCTGGAGATCACGCCGCCGCCGGCAAACCAGGCCGAGGTGCTGAGGTTGACGAAGCCGCCGAAGGACGAGGCATAGGGGCTGGGCAGCAGCACCGCGTCGAGCACGAAGTCGGTGACGAAGCCGCTCTTGCTGGCCGCCACGAAGCGGCGGTAGCCGGCATGGCCCCAGATCAGCTTGCGCAGCAGCTCGGTCACCAGGCCGATCGCCACGCCGATCCAGATCGCATCGGTCTGGTAGGGCTTGGGGTCGGTGAGGCTGCGCAGCGCGCCGACGAATTTGTAGGTCATCGCCGAGGTCCACTGCGCCGGCGCCTGATCGGCGCTCATGGCGGTCTGGTCCAGGTTCAGCACCGGGTAGGCCGACATGAAGAGCTTGGCGATCACCACCGCCAGGATCGCGCCCAGCAGCAGGCCGGCCACCTGGAAGCGGAACTGCAGCGCGCGGTTGGAACCGAGGCGCCAGCCGGTCGAGCGATCCTGCTGCATATCGCCCGCCACGCTGGACGAGACGAACACCACCATCGCCGCCAGCAGGCCCAGCATCGGGTCCTTGAGGCCGATGCTGGCCAGTATCAGCACCGTCACCACAAAGGCCGAGGAGATCGGGTTCTGATCGGTCAGGCCCAGCGAGATGCCGTTGACGATGGCAAACACATAGACCAGGCCCACCGCCAGCAACATATAGCCCAGCGGCTCGTGGAAGAAGTTCACGCCGCAGAACACCGTGGCCGCGGTCCACACCGCGACCCAGGCGAGCAGGCGCGGGGTACTGGCGCGCGGCCCGGTGCGCTGCTCCTCGGGCACCTCGGTCTGCACGGCATTGACGTCGCGCAGGCGGCGCGCGGCGCGCCAGAAGATCAGCGTCAGATCGACGATGGCGGCGCCCAGGATCAGGCCCAGCGCGATCAGGAAGGCGATCTTGCGGAAGGGCTCTCCGGCCTTGAGCCAGCCGATGCTGATGAAGTAGGGCCCCAGGGCCCAGAACACCAGACCGCCCACGATGGCCGGAATGCCCACGCGCGCGCCCACGATCAGGCCGGCGCCAAAGGTCGAGGCCGAGAGCTCGATGGCCTCCAGCAGCGGGATCTTGGCCGCCGCGAACCCCGTGCCCAGGCCCGCGGCCATGCCGCCGAACAGGCGCGAGACCGAGCGCTTCAGCAGCACCGGGTCGGTCAGCGCGCGCAGGATGTTGGCCACCGCCAGCCCGGAGGGGAAGGTCAGCTGCATGCGCTCCACCAGGATCGGCGTGTAGAGCATGCCGATGCCGGCGGCCATCATGCCGATGCAAAGCATGTAGGTGACGAGCTGCCAGTTGGGCACCGGCGGCATGCCCATCCAGGTCATGGCCTGGATCAGCGTGCTCATCGCCATCATGCCGGCCACCGAGGCGGCGGTGGTCTGGATGTAGTTGGCGCCATGCTTGCCCTCGGAGCCGTAGCCGTAGGTGACCACCGAACCGAGGATGCCCGCCAGCACCTGGCCGCCGACGAAGAAGCCGATCGAGAAGTTCATGAAGGCCGCGGTGATGCCGCCCAGCGGGCCCAGCACCAGCATGCCGATGGCGCCCAGCAGGGCGTAATAGCGCCAGCTGCCGACGCGCGGCAACCAGGCCCAGCGGCGCGTGTCCGGCACCGAGCTCACAGAAATGGAGGACATGGAGGAAAGGCCCAACGTAAGATGGCGCGGACTGTAGCCCCCGGGCCACCATCGCACCATGAGTGAGATCACCCCCACCCCCACGCCGCATCCCACCCGGATCGCCATCCTCACCTTCGACGGCTTCAACGAGCTCGACAGCTTCGTCGCCCTGGGCCTGCTGAACCGCCTGAAGGCCCAGGGCTTCAGCGCCGAGCTGTGCGGCCCCGGCCATGCGGTGACCTCGATGAACGGCGTCACGGTGCAGTTGCAGCGCCCGCTGGAATGGGCCAACGAGGCCGAGGTGGTGCTGTTCGGCTCCGGCATCTACACCCGCGCCATCGCCGAGAACTCGACCCTGCTCGATCGCCTGCAGCTCGACCCGGTGAAGCAGCTGATCGGCGCGCAATGCTCGGGCACCCTGCTGCTGGCGCGCCTGGGCCTGCTGGGCGACATGCCCGCCTGCACCGACCTGATCACCAAGCCCTGGGTCGTCGCGGCCGGCGCCCGCGTGCTGGACGAGCCCTTCCACGCGCGCGGCCCCATCGCCACCGCGGGTGGCTGCCTGGCCTCCCAGTACCTGGCCGCCTGGGTGATGCTGAGACGCGCCGGCGAGGCCGCCGCGCGCGAGGCGCTGCACTATGTGGCGCCGGTGGGCGAGAAAGAGTCCTATGTGGAACGGCTGCTGGCGCAGGTGGCGCGGTATTCCGCCTAGGCGCGTTCGATGCGGCAGGCGTAGCAGCCATGGCCGGTGAAACGCGCCAGCACAAAGGCCACCTCGGCGCGCGACAGCAGGCTTTGCAGATGCGTCTCGGCCTCGGCCGCCGCGACCACCGCCCCCTCCAGGATGCGCTCGGCGGCCGAATAGGCGCGCAGCAGGAAGCTCGGGCTTAGGTAAGGGTGCTCGCCGGCGAGCGGCAGGTGATCCAGGCCCTGCACCGGCTCGGCATCATCGGACGGGTCGGCCAACAGGAACACCGGCCCGTACTCGCGGTAAGGGCCGGCCTGCTCGAAGGGGCAATAGCTGGCCAGCAGCAAGGCCTCGCCGGGACGCGCGCGGCGCAAGGCATCGCGGCAGGGCTCGCCGCCTTCGGCGACATGCCGCTCCACCGGCTGGTTCAGATCGTCCAGGCCCGCGGCGCGGGCGCGCTGCACGAAGCCCGCACGGATGGGGGTGATGCGGTAGGGGGTGGTGGGGCTGGCTGGCATGGGGTGGTGCGCGGCGTTGATGTGACGACCATGCTAGGAGTGCGTCAGTCGGGGGGCCACCCGGTTCTTGCGGGTGACGTATCGCAAAGCGAGCGAGCCGGTCGGGATGCCGGCAGCATCAGCGGCGCGACAAATCGGCCGCACTGGGCAGCAGGGTCGGATCCATCAACGCCGCAACGTTGAGAATCCCGGCGCCAAAGCCCCGGTCTGGCATCCATCCGGCCGGGACGGTCGCGCTTCGGCGCGCCATGCAGCGGAATGCCTCGATCCGCTGCCAGGGCTCGGGGTAACGCGCCTGGATAGCCCCGCGATGGGCGAGCATCCACAGGGCCGCGGCGCCCGAGGTCATCGCTGCAGCAAAGCTGGTGCCGCCCCAAAAAGATGTGTAGCCGTAGCCGCTGCACCTTGTCGTGTGGGCCCGCAAGACTCCACCGGCGGGCGCGCTGAAATCGACCCAGCGCCCGCGCGAACTTATGCACCAAGGCCGCGCTCGGCGCGTGACACCGGCCACTGCGATGGCGCGCGGCAATGCCGCCGGAAATGCCGGCCAGCCCCGAACAGGCATATTGCCGGCAGCCGCAATCAGGATGACACCGCATTCGTAGCAGTGATCGAGCGCCAGACGGATGGCCTCGGGTGGGCTGAACTTCAGGAAGGTGCCCAGGCTGACGTTGATCACGTCCACCCGGACTTGGTCGACCAGATAGCGTAGCGCGGCCTCAAACTCATGGGCCCGCCAATCAATGATGACGCAATCGCTGATCCTGGCCGGCACGACCGGCACGCGCGGGGCCACGCCCAGATAGGCCGCCGCCGCGTCGTCGCCATTGATCACGCTGCCACTCATCGTGCCGTGGCTGCCGACCAACACCCTCGGCCACTCGCTGCCTGCGCCGGGCGGAGGATCCGGCAGAAAGGTACGCGCACCCCGCGAGTCAATCCAGGGTGAGTTCGGGAATCCAAATACCGGGTGTTGCGTGTAGCCGGTATCGAGCTGCCCGACCCGCAGCCCGCCCCAATCGATGTGCTTGCGGCCGCCCAGCAGTTCCCAGGCCCGTTCGACCTCGCACATCCGAAGATGCCAGTTTCGATCACTGCTCATAGGCCCGCGCCGCTCCCATGCTTCCTGCCTGCATCGCCTACGGACAGCGCGTCACAGGCAGGGCCTGCAGCGCGCGGAAATAGACGTTCTCGACCCAGGGCGGAACCGCGTCTGGATCGCACAGGCGCAGCGTGGGCATCGCACCAATCAGGCTGGCCAAGGCCTCGGGCACGATGCGCGCCTGCACGAACTGGCCAATGCACTCATGCACCCCATGCCCGAACGAAAGATGACCGGCGCCGGGATAGCGATCCCAGACGAAGCACTCAGCATGCGGCCCCGCCACGCCATCGCGGTTGGCCGAACCAATCACGACGAAGACGGCGCTGCCCTCGGGAATGTCGACACCATCAAGCTGCAAGTCTGTGGCAGCGTAGCGCTCGGCGATGGTGACGGGTGGATCGATGCGGCGCGCCTCCTCCAAGGCGCCCGCCAGCTTCGCATCGAAGGCTGCGGGCTGTGCCGTGCGAAGCGCCGCGAGAGCATCCCATGGCCGCGCTTGCGGCCTGCGCGGATCCGGCATCATGAGATTGCGCGTTGCCGTGCCCAGCAAGAAGGAAGCCGACTGGCCGGCCAGCGCGAACTGCACCAAGGTCACCAGCGCTTCGAGAAAGCGCAGCGGGCGGCACGGCGGGAACGAGAGCCCAAGGAGGCGCAGTTGGGTGCGCGCCGCGAGTTCCCCGATCAAGGTATGGGCATGGCGGGACTCGCCGATCGGGATCAGGCTGCGCAGCCAGGCCTTTGCGAATTGGCAGCCAAGGCGCCAGCCGAGGCGCAGGGACGCGTCGTAAAGACCGAGCTGCTCGGTCGCGCCCGGACGCTCTGGCTGGCCATAGCAGCTGATCATGGTTTGCACCAGGCGCTGACAGGCGGTGATCTGTGTGGCATCGGTCAAACCCACCAGGCGCCACAGGACGCGCAGCGGCACCCGGGCGCCATAGGCGCTCATGAAGTCGAATTGCTTGACGCCGCCGATGGCCGCCAACGCGGCCTTGATCTCGGCGCTGACGAGCGGGGCGATGCTAGCGGCAGAGGCCCGCAAAGCCGCCGCGGCCACACTGCGGACGACGCCATGGCGCGTGCCGTCCAGCGTGATGAGGCCGCGCAGCTTCAGGCGCGGCTGGGCCTGCAGGAATTGCTCGTGCTGTTCGAGCACCTTCCGGGCTTCTGGGCGGGACAGCACCCAGAAGGCCTTGTGCTCCTTCACCCACACGACGCGCCTGCCGGCATTGCGCAACTTTTTGTAGGCCGGAAACGGATCGGCGATGAAGCCGGCATCGCGCATGCGGATGCCGCCCGGTGATCTGGCGTGCTGGGCCGAACAGTCACGGCGCGGCGGCGGCAGATAGGTCGCGACGAAATCGGCCAGGCACTTGGAATGCAGCCGGCACAAGAAGATGCGGGTCCCGAGGGCAATCATCCAAGCCGGTAGGCTGGCCAGGCCAGTGAGGCGGGGCTCGTCCGCGGGTGGGCGGGCCGGTGCGTTCATCCGGCTGGCGGCTTCCTCAAGCTGGGTTAAGGCCGCGATGCCCGGGAAGAACAGGTAGAGGCTGCCGCGCGTGGTCACCAGCGGCGGGACCTCCAGGCCGCCAACCCCCGGCAGCTCCATATGGACGGGTTTGCTGCGCAGCCCGGCCAGGGGATCCTGCGTGCCACGAATCCCGCTGGCAGCGTCGCCGCCCTGTATCCATTGCCGCTGAATGAATTCGAATTGCCGCTCGAGACTGGCCCCAATGAACAGTCCCATCAGGCCTCGCTTGCCGACGCCATCCTCGACCCAGCGTATCGGCATGCCCCGCCGTATCAGCCGGCGCGAGTGCCTTTGTCCGGCGACGCGCGCGCTGCGCGGGTTGGTGCGACGGATATGGGCGCCCACCGGGCAACGCGTGCCCTCGTGATCGTTGAAGACCCCGGGATGTTCCCAGGAGGGGGCGTAGTCGAAAGCGTTGCTGGGCCCCGTCGCGCCGAGCGCCTGCGGGCAAAGAGACAGCGGCTCGCCGTCCCGCCAGCGGCCGAGCAGTTTCGCCCTGAGCAGTTCATCGCCAATGCTCAGGCGCGCCGCTTGATGCTTGATCGTCCGCTCGAACGCCTCCAAATCCTGCTCCATCATGCGCAAAGCGCCGAAGCTGCCGTTCGTCGCCAGGTCCGCGGGCAGATTCCCCAGGGAGGAGCCACCAAAGATGTTCTTGTAGTCCTTGCCAAGTAGGAACTCGCCGGGGCTCGCCGCGGGCTGGAAGTCCGGCGTCTCGGGTTTGCATTGCCCGCTGATGCGCGGCTGGGCAATGCTGTCGCGGTAGCCAAAATACACATAGCCTTTGGGCAGGGCGTGGGCGTTCTGTCGAAGCACCTCGCGCAGACCCTTCTGATGGACGCCCGTCTCGTCAATGAAGGTGTCGTAGATCGTTCTCGCTGCGTACGGCTCTGACGAGTACAGCACCACCATCAGGTGGATGTCTTGCTCGGCGCGGCCGAGCCGCCAGTGCCGGGGATCGCTGGGGCCGACGTCGCCGTTGGCCTCGCTGCGCCGCAATGCCCCCTCGCGAAACGCGACCGGAAAACGCTCGAGATCGGCGCGCCGATCAGGCAGCAATGTCTCGAGCCCGGCAAAGGTGAAGCCAAGCTGCGCAATCAGCGCCTGTTTCTTCTCGATCTGCCTGTCGGCCCTGATCACGCCACTCCACGCGCCCTGACCTGCAAAGACATCGGCCAACCATTTGCGCGCCAAGTCCGCATCGGTGATGGAGAAAAAGAGATACACCGCCGTCTGGGCCCGGTATCCGTTCAGGATGTTCGCCTGCACGTCCGCCAGTTCGACCGGGCCGCCGGGATGGTCCGTCGACGGCGACAGCAACTGGCGTCGCTTGCCAGCAATGTCCGTCACCGTCTTTCCCGGATATGCGCTGAAGATGGGAAAGGGGAAATCCGGGGGCAGCAGCACAGCATCGCAACGGCAGTTGCGCGGCGCCAGGGGCACGCGATTCCAGCACCTGACGAAGTCCATGAACTCTTCGGGATACTCGCGCACCGGCAGCGGCGGGGCATCCTCGACATACAGCAACAAGGCGTCGAAGACATCGCCCAAGGCGATGACGAAGTCCATCACATAGGGTTCAAGCGGACCGTCAAACGAGGTGGTGACCATCAGCGCCTTGCCATCCCATGAGGGCACAAAGCGCGCGAAGTGGAGGAAGCTCAGTTCCTGCAGGGCCCGCTCGATCTTGGGCTGCGCCACCACGATGTCCCACAGCATGAGGGGCAGCTTGCTGGGCGAAGCGAGCTTCAAGGCCAGGTTCAGCCCATGACTCACTTGCGCCGGGTCAGGGGCCAGCCACGATCTTGCCCAAGGCGGAAACTTGTCCATGCCCTCTCCTATCGGTGGGTAGGCACCAATGGCCTCCGAGTCAATGCCGGATTGGCATCCAACGCGGCAGCCTTGTCATCATCAATGCGGCTATGCGTCGAACTCTCCCCGCCTCTCGACGCCAGCACGCCGCCTCCTGCCCACCCGCTGCGATAATCCGCCCCTTCCCCCGAAACGCGCGCCGCCCATGAGGCCTGGCCGCGCCTGCCCAAGCCATCATGTCCGCCGATCTGCCCACCCGCATCGATACCGAAGTGCGCCGCCGCCGCACCTTCGCCATCATTTCCCACCCCGACGCGGGCAAGACCACGCTCACCGAGAAGCTGCTGCTGTTCTCGGGCGCGATCCAGATCGCCGGCTCGGTGAAGGCGCGCAAGGCCTCGCGGCATGCCACCTCGGACTGGATGGAGATCGAAAAGCAGCGCGGCATTTCGGTGGCCTCGTCGGTGATGCAGATGGAGTACCGCGACTGCGTCATCAACCTGCTCGACACCCCCGGCCACCAGGACTTCTCGGAAGACACCTACCGGGTGCTGACCGCGGTGGATGCGGCGCTGATGGTGATCGACGCGGCCAATGGCGTGGAGCCGCAGACGCGCCGCCTGCTGCAGGTCTGCCGCGCGCGCAACACCCCCATCCTCACCTTCGTCAACAAGATGGACCGCGAGGTGCAAGAGCCGCTGGCGCTGATGGACGAGATCGAGCGCGAGCTGGGCATGACGGTCGTGCCCTTCACCTGGCCGGTGGGCATGGGCAAGCAGTTCCATGGCGTGATGGACCTGCGCCAGCAACGCATGCGCGTGTTCGCCCCCGGCGAGGACCGCGTGGCCGGCACCGAGGAGGTGCTGGACGGCCTGGACAACCCCGCCTATGCCGAGCGCTTCGGCATGCAGTACGAGAACGCCCAGGGCGAGATCGAGCTGGTGCGCGAGGCCGCGCCCGAATTCAATCTGGACGACTTCCTCACCGGCCAGCAGACACCGATGTTCTTCGGCTCGGCGGTCAACAACTTCGGCGTGCAGGAGATCCTAGACGCGTTGGTGGAGCTGGCGCCCGCGCCCTCCGATCGGCCGGCCATGCAGCGCGTGGTCAAGCCCGAGGAGCCCAAGTTCAGCGGCGTGGTGTTCAAGATCCAGGCCAATATGGACCCGGCGCACCGCGACCGCATCGCCTTCCTGCGCGTGGCCTCGGGCCATTTCGAGCGCGGCATGCGGCTGAAGGTGGTGCGCAGCGGCAAGGAGCTGCGCCCCAACACGGTGGTGAGCTTCCTCTCGCAGCGCCGCGAGCTGCTCGACGAGGCCTTTGCCGGCGACATCATCGGCATCCCGAATCACGGCGTGCTGCAGCTGGGCGACACCATCACCGAGGGCGAGGCCCTGCAGTTCACCGGCCTGCCCTTCTTCGCGCCGGAAATGTTCCGCTCGGTGGAAGTGGCCGACCCGCTCAAGACCAAGCAGCTGCGCGCCGGCCTCACCCAGCTGGGCGAGGAGGGTGCGATCCAGGTGTTCCGCCCGATCGCCGGCAGCGTGCTGCTGTTGGGCGCGGTGGGCCAGCTGCAGTTCGAGGTGGTGGCGCACCGCCTGGAGCATGAGTACGGCGTCAAGGCGCGCATCGCACCGAGCCGCTTCCAGGTGGCGCGCTGGGTCACCTGCGACGACGAGGCCGAGCTCAAGCGCTTCATCGCCGCCAACGACCACCGCATGGCCTACGACGCGGTGGACGCGCCCACCGTGCTGGTGGAATACGCGCCCGAGCTGCGCGCGATCGAGAGCAACTGGCCCAAGATCAAGTTCCACGCGCTGCGCGAGCACGCCGGCCTGGTGTTCCAGCAGCGCCTGGATGGGTGACGGATGGCGGGCCGGCCGGGCCGTGGCAGAGTCGGGGCTTCCCTGCTGAAAGCCCGACGATGAGCACCCTCACCACCGCCCGCCTGCGCCTCGAGCCCGTCAACGAAACCCATCTCGAGGGCCTGTACGCCCTCAACAGCCTGCCCGAGGTGATGCGCTACATCACCGGCAAGCCCGACAGCCGCGAGGACACCGTGGCCATGATCGAGCGCATCCAGCAACGCTGGGCCCAGTTCGGTTTCGGCTGGTGGGCCTTCATCGAAATCAGCAGCGGCGAAGTCATCGGCATGGGCTGCGTACAGCACCTGGCGCGCGACCCGGCCAACCCGCTGGAACTCGGCTGGCGCCTGCATCCGAAGCACTGGCACCGGGGCTATGCCTCGGAGGCCGCCAAGCGCATGGCCGCCTTTGCCTTCGACGAGCTGCAGGTGCCGCTGCTGTGCGCCGTCTGCCACCACGAGAACAAGGCCTCGGCCACGGTGATGCAGCGCCTGGGCATGGTCTACAAGGGCGAGGAGCGCTGGTACGAGATGGATTGCAGCGTCTACCAGATCACGCGCGACGACTGGTCGCTGCACTCGGCCAATTAGGAGCCGCGCCTGACGATCGGGCGCGCCGCCACCTCGGGCTGCAGCATCGCGATCTCGGCGCCCAGGCGCTGCGCCAGCGCGGCGTTCAGGTGCTGGCCATGGTGCTCCAGCGTGGCCTGGGCCAGCTTGATGATGCGGCCATTCAGGCTGCGCGCGGCCAGCGCTACCAGGGCACGCAGGGTCAGCTCGGGCTGGCGGTTCACCAGATGGCCCATCGCCTCGCGCGCCTGCTCGTTGATGGCCGCGGCGCTTTCGCGCACCAGCTCCTGCATGGCCGGCAGGCGCGCCGCCGCCAGCTCCAGCAAGCGGGTGCGCTGGTGCGAGACGCTGAAGCGCTGCGTCGCGCGAGCCGCCCAGTCCATCGCGCCGGGCAGGGCCTGGGTGCCGGCGGCGCGCGCCATCAGCTGGATCAGGCAGGCGCCCATCTCGAAGCTGCACTCGGGCCGGGCCAGCTGGGCCGCCAGCTCGGCCAGCCCGGCCGACGCCGCCTCCGCCTGGCGCAGCTGCAGCGCCAGCACCACGTCCAGCGCCTTCATCAGCATGCGCAGGCGCGCGCTGTCGGGATGGAGGGTGAGCGCCTCCTGCAGGAATTTGTGCGCGCGCTCGATATCGGCCAGCCCCTGCTTGCCGCCCACGTCCAGGCTGGCCACGGCCAGCGCCACCACGCCCTGATAGTCGAGCGCGCGCGAATGCGCGCCGATGTCCAGCGCCGCGCCCAGGTGCTCGGCCGCCGCGCCGCTGTCGCCCAGATAGAGCTGCAGCGAGCCCAGCTTCTGCAGGCGCGAGACATTGCCGGGCGAGATCTGCACCGCCTTGCCAAACACCTCGGCGGCGGCCTCGAAATCCATCTTCTCCAGCAGCGCCCGGCCATAGACGTCGTAGGCATCGACATAGGCCGGGTTCTCGGCCAGCAGGGTCTCCAGCGAGCGGCAGGCCTGCTCGGGATCGGCGCCCTCCAGCGCGATCCTGGCCAGGCCCAGGCGCGCCCAGGGCACGGCCTTGTGCGCCAGCAGCGACTCCAGCATGCGCCTCGCGGCCTCCAGTTCCTTGAGCCGCAGATACAGCTCCGAGCCGATGCGGGCCGCGTAGACCTTGTAGGGCCCGCCCTCGCGGAACATGCGCTCGCAGCGCTCGGCCGCGCCGGCGTAATCGCCCGCCTCGATGGCCTGGAACACCTCTTTGAACGCGGCCTTGCGCTCCAGCACGATGCGCAGGCGCTCCTCGAACTGGCCGCTGGTGATGGGCTTGAGCAGGTAGTCGTCCAGCGCCCCCTCCAGCGCCGCGGCCACCTGCGGGTGGCGCGCCTCGTCGGTCACCATGATGAAGGCGGTCTGCATCGGCAGGCCCTTGGACTGGCGCAACTCGTCCAGCAGGTCCTGCCCGCTCAGGTCATGGGCCGCCTGGCGCGAGAAGTGGAACTCGCTGAGGATGATGTCGTAGGGCTGCAGCGCCGCCTTGATCATGCGGCGCGCCTCCTCGGGCCGGCGCGCCGCCTGCACCGCGGGGATGCCCAGGTCGCGCAGCATGCGGCTCAGCACCGAGCGCAGCAGCTCGCTCTCGTCGATGATGAGGGCGCTGAGCCGGCCAAGCTCAAGGCCGCCGGCCCGCGCCGCGGGCGAAAGAAAGGGGTTGGATGCCACGAGTGAAGTCCTTGCAGACGCAAGGATAGGGCCGATTCCACCCCTCAGTTCACGGCTTGATGCTGTAGTTGGCCGGCAGCCAGATGTAGCCCTTGCCATCGGGCCGCAGACGGCCGATGCCGGGGAAGGAGACATGGGTAAAGGCCACATATTCGCCATTGCCGGCCGCCTCGGCATAGGTCTTCTGGCGCGCCGGCATGGCCTGGCTGGAATCGCTGTCGAAGCTGATCGTCACGGTCGGGTCGGCGAACTGCACTGCGGCCACATGCATCAGGTCGCCGCCAAACACCATCTTCTGGCCCTTGCTCTCGGCCACGTAGATGGTGTGGCCCGGTGTGTGGCCGTAGGCGGGACGGGCGCTCAGCCCTGGCACCAGCTCGGTGGCACCATCAAAAGGCTTGAGCCGGCCGGCCTCGGCGTAGCCCTTGGTCGCCAGCTGTGCTCCCTTGAAGTCACCCTGCCGGGCGGCCGGCGCCTGGGCCATCTGCTCGGCGCTGAGCCAGTAGTCGGCCTCGCGCTTGTCCATGCGCACCACGGCGTTCGGGAAGGCCGGCTTGCCGTCCAGCATCAGCCCGCTCACATGGTCGCCGTGCATATGGGTGATGTAGACCTCGTCCACCTGCTCGGGCTGGTAGCCCGCGGCCTTCAGATTGGCCAGCAGGCGTCCCGCCGACGGCCCCCAGGCGCCGGCCGTGCCGGTATCCACCAGCACCAGCTTGCCGCCGGTGTTGATCAGGAAGCCGTTGACCGAGGTTTCCAGCGGCAGGCCCAGGTAGGCGTGCTGCAGGGCGCGCAAGACCTGACCCGGCTGGTTTTCCTTCAGCAGCTTGTCCACCGGCAGGTCCAGGGTGCCATCGTTCAATGCGGTGACCTCGAAGTCTCCCAGCATCATGCGGTAGTAGCCGGGCGCCTGGCTCTTGACCTGGGGCGCGGCCGCCTGTACACCAGCGGTGGCCAGCGCCAGGGCCAGCACGGCAAGACGAGACATGGAGGACATGGTGATCTCCTTTGGGTTGCAAGTGGCGGGCAGGATAGCAATCCTGCCGCATCCTTGTGCAGCCCCAGGATTTCATGCATTCATTCATGTCGCCCAGGTGTCAGGCCACCCCGGGCAAACCCTTGCGCAATGCTACGTAAAGGTAGGCCCCGTCCCTGCGCTAGGCTGAGCCCACCTACATTCGTCATTCGGTCTGCACTGCCGCGGCATGTAGAACAGCGAGCGAGAAAAAAGAAAAGCGTTTCCTCATGAGCGAACTGATACTCGAGACAACAGGGCTCAGCAAGGACTTCAAGGGCTTCACGGCGGTCGACAACGTGAACCTGCAGGTCCAGCGTGGCCATATCCACGCCCTGATCGGCCCCAACGGCGCCGGCAAGACCACCTGCTTCAACCTGCTCACCAAGTTCCTCGAGCCGACGCGCGGCAAGATCCTCTTCAACGGCATCGACATCACCGGCGAGAAGCCGGCCGAGATCGCGCGCCGCGGCGTGATCCGCTCGTTCCAGATCTCGGCCGTGTTCCCGCACCTCAGCGTGCTGGAGAACGTGCGCATCGGCCTGCAGCGCTTCACCGGCACCAGCTTCCACTTCTGGAAGGGCCTGACCGGCCTGAAGCAGCTGGACGCGCGCGTGCTGGCCCTGCTGGAGCTGGTGGACCTGCGCGAGATGGCGCAGCTGAAGGCGGGCGACCTGCCCTATGGCCGCAAGCGCGCGCTGGAGATCGCCACCACCATGGCCATGGAGCCCGAGCTGATGCTGCTGGACGAGCCCACCCAGGGCATGGGCCATGAGGACGTGGAGCGCGTCACCGACCTCATCAAGCGCGTGGCCGAGGGCCGCACCGTGCTGATGGTTGAACACAATATGCGCGTGATCTCGCGCATCGCCAACCGCATCACCGTGCTGGCGCGCGGCGCGGTGCTGGCCGAGGGCGATTACGACACCGTCTCCAAGCACCCCGCGGTGCTGGAGGCCTATATGGGCAGCGAAGCCGCCGAGTTGCAAGGAGCGCATTGAGCATGAGCGAGATCGCGCTGCAAATAGAGAACCTGCACGCCTGGTACGGCGAGAGCCACATCCTGCACGGCATCAGCCTGGCCGTGCCCAAGGGTCAGGTCATGACCCTCTTGGGCCGCAACGGCGCCGGCCGCACCACCACGCTGCGCGCCATCATGGGCCTGACCGGCGCGCGCAAGGGCTCGATCAAGGTGCATGGCGTGGAGAGCATCCACCTGCCCACCCACAAGATCGCCCATCTGGGCATCGGCTACTGCCCGGAAGAGCGCGGCATCTTCGCCTCGCTCAGCACCGAGGAGAACCTGCGCCTGCCGCCGCTGCTGAAGGGCGGCCGCGCCAAGCCCATGAGCGAGCAGCAGATCTACGCCATGTTCCCCAACCTGGCCGAGCGCAAGCACAGCCAGGGCACGCGGCTCTCGGGCGGCGAGCAGCAGATGCTGGCGGTGGCGCGCATCCTGCGCGTGGGCGCCGACATCCTGCTGCTCGACGAGATCTCCGAAGGCCTGGCCCCGGTGATCGTGCAAGCGCTGGCGCGCATGATCAGGGCGCTCAAGGCCGAGGGTTTCACCGTCGTGATGGTGGAGCAGAACTTCCGCTTCGCCGCGCCGCTGGCCGACCATTTCGTCGTCATCGAGCATGGCGAGGTGGTGGAGTCGTTCCCGGCGTCGGAACTGCCCGCCAAGCAAGCCAAGCTCGACGAGTTACTCAGCGTTTGATTGATCAACAATCACATAGAAGGAGACCGAAGATGAAATCCGTCAGCATCAAGTGCATCGCCCTGGCCAGCCTGCTTGCCTGCGGCGGCGCGGCCCAGGCCCAGATCTCGGGGGATGTGGTCAAGATCGGCATCATCACCGACATGTCCAGCGTCTATGCCGACATCGACGGCGCCGGCGGTGTCGAAGCCATCAAGCTGGCGATCGCCGACATGAAAGGCCAGGTGGCCGGCAAGAAGATCGAGGTGCTGTTCGCCGACCACCAGAACAAGGCCGACGTGGCCGCCTCCAAGGCGCGCGAGTGGATCGACACCCAGGGCCTGGACCTGCTGATCGGCGGCACCAACTCCGGCACCAACCTGGCCATGGCCAAGATCGCGGCCGAGAAGAAGCGCCCCTTCATCTCGATCGGCGCCGGCACCTCGCGCATGACCAACGAGGATTGCACGCCCTACACCATCCACTACGCCTACGACACCGTGGCCCTGGCCAACGGCACGGGCGCGGCCGTCACCAAGGGCGGCGGCAAGAGCTGGTACTTCCTGACCGCCGACTATGCCTTCGGCGCCTCGCTGCAGAACGACACCTCGGCGGTGGTCACCAAGAGCGGCGGCACCGTCAAGGGCGCCGTCAAGCACCCGCTCAACGCCAGCGACTTCAGCTCCTTCCTGCTGCAGGCGCAGGGCTCGGGCGCGCAGATCCTGGGCCTGGCCAATGCCGGTGGCGACACCATCAACGCCATCAAGGCGGCCAACGAGTTCGGCATCACCAAGACCATGAAGCTGGCCGGCCTGCTGATGTTCATCAACGACATCCACTCGCTGGGCCTGAAGACCACCGAGGGCATGTACCTGACCGACAGCTGGTACTGGAACCAGAGCCCCGAGGCGCGCGCCTGGAGCCGCCGCTTCTTCGAGAAGATGAAGCGCATGCCCTCGTCGATCCAGGCCGCCGACTACTCGGCCGCCATGCATTACCTGAAGGCCGTCGACGCCGCCAAGAGCGACGACGCCGACAAGGTGCTGGCCAAGATGAAGGACACGCCGATCAACGACATGTACACCAAGGGCACGATCCGCAAGGAAGACGGCCGCGGCATTCACGACATGTTCCTGCTGCAGGTGAAGAGCCAGAAGGAGTCCACCGAACCCTGGGACTACTTCAAGGTCGTGACGCGCATCCCGGGCGACGAGGCCTTCACCAAGCTGGCCGATTCGAAGTGCCCGGCCGTGAAGAAGTGATGATGAAAAGAAAAGCTTGAGCAGGCTGAACCGAGATGACTGATTTCTTTGGCATACCGCTGCCCGCCCTCCTAGGGCAGCTGCTGCTGGGCCTGGTGAATGGCTCGTTCTACGCGATGCTGTCGCTGGGCCTGGCGGTCATCTTCGGCATGCTCAACATCATCAACTTCGCCCACGGCGCGCTCTACATGATGGGCGCCTTCCTGGCCTGGATGGGCCTGGAATACCTGGGCATCAACTACTGGGCCATGCTGCTGCTGGCGCCGCTGGTGGTGGGCGCGCTGGGCATCGTGATCGAGCGTGCGCTGCTGCAATGGCTCTACAAGCTGGACCATATCTATGGCCTCTTGCTGACCTTCGGCATCACCCTCGTCACCGAGGGCATCTTCCGCAGCTTCTACGGCGTCTCGGGCCAGCAGTACGCGGTGCCCGAGGCCCTGCAGGGCGCCACCAACCTGGGCTTCATGATCCTGCCCAATTACCGCGCCTGGGTGGTGGTGGCCTCCATCACCGTCTGCATCGCGGTCTGGGCCCTGATCGAAAAGACCTCGCTGGGCGCCACGCTGCGCGCCGGCACCGAGAACGCCAAGCTGGTGCAGGCCTTCGGCATCAACGTGCCGCGCATGATCACCCTCACCTACGCCGGCGGCGTGGCGCTGGCCGCCTTTGCCGGCGTGCTGGCCGCGCCCATCCTGCAGGTCTCGGCGCTGATGGGCAGCAACCTCATCATCGTGGTGTTCGCGGTGGTGGTGATCGGCGGCATGGGCTCCATCCTCGGCTCCATCCTCACCGGCCTGGGCCTGGGCGTGATCGAGGGCCTGACCAAGGTGTTCTATCCCGAGGCCTCGAACACGGTGGTGTTCGTGGTGATGGCCATCGTCTTGCTGGTCCGCCCGGCGGGTCTGTTCGGAAAAGAGAAATGAACGGAAGAAACCCCCTGCCCGGCTACGCCGCCCTGTTCATCGCCATCGCGGCGCTGCCGCTGCTGGGCGTGTACCCCATCTTCGTGATGAAGGTGCTGTGCTACGCCCTGTTCGCCTGCGCCTTCAACCTGCTGATCGGCTACACCGGCCTGTTGAGCTTCGGCCATGCCGCCTTCCTGGGCACGGCCGCCTATGTGGCCGGCCATGCGCTCAAGGTCTGGGGCCTGCCCGCGCCGCTGGGCGTGCTGCTGGGCGCGGCCTGCGCCGGCGCCATGGGCCTGCTGTTCGGCCTGCTGGCGATCAAGCGCGCCGGCATCTACTTCTCGATGATCACGCTGGCGCTCAGCCAGATGCTGTTCTTCGTGTTCCTGCAAGCCAGCTTCACCGGCGGCGAGGACGGCCTGCAATCGGTGCCGCGCGGCAGCCTGCTGGGCCTCGACCTGACGCAAGACCTGACCCTGTTCTATGTGGTGCTGGGGATCTTCATCGCCGCCTTCTGGCTGATCTACCGCACCGTGCACTCGCCCTTCGGCCAGGTGCTGACCTCGATCCGCGAGAACGAGCCGCGCGCCATCTCGCTGGGCTACGACGTCGATCGCTTCAAGCTGGTGGCCTTCGTGCTCTCGGCCACCCTGGCCGGCCTGGCCGGCGCCACCAAGACCCTGGTGCTGGGCTTTGCCACCCTCACCGACGCGATCTGGACCACCTCGGGCCTGGTGATCCTGATGACCCTGGTGGGCGGCATGGGCACCATGATCGGCCCAATGGTGGGCGCGCTGATCATCATCGCGCTGGAAAACAAGATCGGCGACCTGGGCCAGGCGCTGGCCAACCTCACCGGCATCGCCTGGTTCAACGGCCTGGGCGAATCGGTGAGCCTGGTGACCGGCCTGATCTTCATCGTCTGCGTGCTGGCCTTCCGCCGCGGCGTGGTGGGCGAGGCCTGGGCGCTGTGGGAGAGGCTGCGCGCACCGCGCGCCTCCTAGCCCCGGCCGCATGGGCGGCGGGCCGCGCCGGCCCGCATGCCAGAATCCCGCCCATGAGTCCTCCCCGCGGCCCGGCCCAGATCGCCGACCTGCCCAAGTTCGATGCCCTGATCGACGCCCGCTCGCCCGCCGAGTACGCGCTCGACCACATTCCCGGCGCCATCAACTGCCCCGTGCTCGACGATGCCGAGCGCATCGTCGTCGGCACGCTCTACAAGCAGCAGGGCGCCTTCGAGGCGCGGCGCGTGGGCGGCGCGATGGTGGCGGCCAATCTGGCGCGCCACCTGCAGACCGCGTTCAAGGACAAGCCGCACGACTGGAAGCCGCTGATCTATTGCTGGCGCGGCGGCATGCGCAGTGGCTCCATGGTGCAGTGGCTGCGCCTGGTGGGCTGGGATGCCCAGCAGCTGGCGGGCGGCTACAAGCGCTACCGCGCCCATGTGATCGAGTCGCTAGCCCGCCTGGCGCCGCAGCTGCCGCTGCAGGTGCTGTGCGGCGCCACCGGCAGCGCCAAGACGCGCGTGCTGCAGGCGCTGCAGCGCCAGGGCGCCCAGGTGCTGGACCTGGAGGGCCTGGCCTGCCACAAGGGCTCGATGCTGGGGGCCCTGCCCGGCCAGCCGCAGCCCTCGCAGAAAGCCTTCGAGACCACGCTGGCCGATGCCATCGAGGGCTTCGACCTCGGCCGCCCGGTGTTCGTGGAGGCCGAGAGCCGCAAGATCGGCAAGCTGAGCCTGCCCACCGCCCTGCTGGAGCGCCTGCGCGAAAGCCCCTGCATCGAGATTGCCGCCAGCGACGCCGCGCGCCAGGCCTTTCTGCTGCGCGACTACGCCTACCTGGGCGAGGACCGCGAGGCCCTGGCCGCCATCCTCGACCGCCTGCGCGCCACCCATGGCCATGAGGTGGTGAACCGCTGGCAGGCCTGGGCGCGCGCCGGCGAACTGGCGCCGCTGTTCGCCGAGCTCACCCAGCTGCACTACGACCCGCATTACGCGCGCTCGCAGGCCAGCAATTTCAAGCACTGGGGCGAACGGCGTCAGCTCGCCGCCGAGGCCTTGGACGAGCCGTCGATCGAGGCCTTGGCGGCCGACTTGCTCGGCTGACGCGCGAAGACAAGCACATTGCCAGCCATCACCAGCGCCAGCCCGAGCAGCGCCGGCGCGCTCCAGGCATAGCCCTCGGCCCAGGCCGAGACGTTCAGCGCCACCACCGGGAACAGCACGGTGGCATAAGCGGCGCGCTCCGGGCCCAGGCGGCCCACCAGGGTCAGGTAGGCGGTGAAGCCGATCACCGAGCCCGGGATGGCCAGGTAGAGCAGCGCGGCGCTGTAGCGCCAGCCCGGCTCGTAGCTGAAGGGCACGCCGGCCAGCAGGCAGTAGCTCAGCAGCACCAGGGTGCCCACCAGCATGCCCCAGGCATTCGTCTGCGCCGGCGCCAGGCCGCGGCCCTGCAGCGCGGCCGAGAGCAGGTTGCCGGTGGAAAAGCACAGCGTGCCGGCCAGCGCCCAGGCCAGGCCCTGCAGGCTCGCACTGCTGGCACGGCCGATCTCGGGCCAGAACAGCGCCAGCAAGCCCGCCAGGCCCAGCAGGCCACCCGCCAGCACACGCGGCGCCAGCACACGGCCGTGGATGAGGCGCGCCAGCAGGGCATTCCAGAGCGTGGCGCTGGAGAACACCACCGCCACCAGGCCGCTCGCCAGGGTCTGGCTGGCCTGCAGAAAGCACACGAAGTTGCAGCAGAACAGGCACAGGCCCTGGCCCAGCACCCACAGCGCGGCCTTGCCGCGCGGCGGCTGCAGGCGCCGCTGCCAGGCCAGCCAGGCAAACAGGATCAGCGCGGCCAGGCCGAAGCGGTAGGCGATCGAGAGCGGGATCGCCACCACGCCGAGCTGCCACTTCAGCGCGATCCAGGTGGTGCCCCAGATCAGCACCACCAGGGGGTAGAGAAAAATTGCATTCATGGCCGCCAGCATGGCAGGCAAGGCGCCGGAAACTTGCACGATCCTGCGCTTTGCAGCCTGCCGCGCCGGCACGGCGCGCCGGCCTTGGTTAGCATGGCGGCACCATGCCAGCTCGCCCGCTATTGCCCGAACGCGTCGACCAGGTGCTGAGCCGCTCGCGCGCCCGTGCCGAGCGCCGCAGCGCGCTGGGCGACGGCCTCGAGCTGGTGCAATGGGCCAATGCACATGACCGCACCGCCTATCTGCAGCCCGGCCATCACACGCTCTCGGTCTATCTGGAAGGTGGCTGGCAGACCGAGCTGCTGGGCCAGCCCGGCGCCCATGGCTCGCCCGGCTGCCACTGCCTGCTGCCGGCCGAGCATGAGTCGCAATGGCTGATCGGCAGCCCGCAGCGCTTCGTGCACCTGTACTGGAGCGGCAGCGCCTGGGCCGACCGCGTGGTGCAGTTGCTCGACGCCGAGCCGCGCGGCATGAGCTTGCAGACGCGCATCTTTGCCCAGGATGCCGCGCTGGCCGGCTGGGCGCGCGCGGTGACGGCGCTGGACTGGGCCGACCCGCTGCAGCGCCTGCGCGCCCAGGAGCTCAGCCATACCGCGCTGGACCGCCTGCTGCTGCAGGCCGCCACCCCGGCACAGCGCGGCGCGGCGCTGCGGCCTCGGGGCGGCCTCGCCAGCGCCACGCGGCGCCAGCTGCTGGCCTATGTGGAAGCGCATCTGGCCGGCCCCAGCGAGGCGCTGAGCCTGACCCGCCTGGCCGGGCTGGCGCATCTCTCCGAATTCCATTTCGCGCGCATGTTCCGTGTCGCCATGGGCTGCTCGGTGCAGCAATGGATCGCGCAACGCCGCCTGCGGCGCGCGCAGGAACTGCTGCGCCATGGTCGCATCGGGCTGGCCGAGATCGCGCTGCAATGTGGCTATGCCAGCCCCAGCCACCTGAGCCACAGCCTGAAACGCGCGCTCGGCATCACGCCCAGCCAGTACCGCAGGCAAGTTCAGGCGTAGCATCGGCGCGTCCGCGTTAGCCACCTACCGCCGCCGCCATGCCTCATACGCTCGCACCCAGCACAGGCTGGAAGGAACAGATCGCCGCCGACGAGGCCCAGCGCTTCGACGCCTATGTGGAGATCTTCCGCGCCATCCAGGCGCGCAAGTCGCGCAAATATGGCGCCGGCCGCACCCTGCACCGCAAGCAGCTAACGGCCGCCCGCGGCCTGCTGGAGGTGCTGGGCGATCTGCCCGAGTTCGCGCGCCATGGCCTGTTCGCTGCACCGGGGCGTTATGAGACCTGGCTGCGCCTGTCCAACGGCGGCCTCGACCACGCGCCCGACAAGACCCCCGACATCCGCGGCCTCGCCATCAAGGTGCTGGGCGTGCAGGGCGAGGCGGCGCTGGGCAACGGCCCGGCCAAGAGCCAGGACTTTCTGCTCATCAACCAGGAGAAGTTCGCCTTCCCCAGGAGCGACGAGTTCGTGGCCTTCGTGCAGGCGGCCGCCGATGGCGGCGGCGCGCTGCTCAAGCACCTCTTCAAGCGCTACGGCCCGCTGGGCGGGGTGGCGCGGCTGGCCAGCATGCTCAAGACCGTGAGCCGGCCCTTCGGCGGCTTTGCCACCGAGCCCCTGCACAGCGTGCTGCCGATCGCCTGCGGCCCCTATGCGGTGCGCGTGCGCCTGGTGCCGGCCGCGTCCAATGGCGGCGCCACGCCGGGCGCCAAGGTGCAGAAGAAAGCAGCAGACTTTTGGGGCGCCGACTTCGCCGCCCGCCTGGCCAGCCAGGAGCTGGCCTGGGAGTTGCAGCTGCAGCCCTTCGTGAACGAGAGCCACACGCCGATCGAGGACGCCTCGGTGAACTGGGACACGCCCTACACCACCGTGGCACGCCTGCTGCTGCCGCAGCAGGACAGCGGCTCCGCGGCCGGCCAGACGCTGGCACAGCAGGCCGAGGCCGGCGTGTTCGACCCCTGGCAGGCCCTGGCCGCGCACCGCCCGCTGGGCGAGGTGCAGCGCGCGCGCAAGGTGGTGTACTTCGCCAGCCAGCAGGGCCGCGGCGCGGCATAGACCAACAGTCTGCCGCCCCCCATGCGCCGTTCAGCCAGCTTTGTTCTCTTGGCCGCCCTGCTGCTCGCGCTGGCCGGCACCGCCCGGGCCGCGGATGGCGACATCCTCGCCCGCACGACCATGGCCGTGCCCGCGGACGCGCCCTATGTGGCCGAGCAGATCGTCTATGAGTCGGACGGGCTGCGCATCGCCGGCTTTCTGTCCTATCCCAAGTCCGCGCCCGCCGGGCCGGCCCGACTGCCCTGCGTGATCTGGAACCGCGGCGGCAACCGCGAATTCGGCGCCATCACGCCCGCCTTCTTCCTCGCGCGGGCCGCGCGCCTGGCGAGCTGGGGCTATGTGCTGTTCGCGTCCAACTACCGGGGCGCGCCGGGCTCGGAGGGCCACGAGGAGTTCGGCGGCGCCGATGTCAACGATGTGCTGAACGGGTTGCGCGTGTTCGACCAGCTGCCCTTTGCCGACCCCGCGCGCATCGGCATGTGGGGGCACTCGCGCGGCGGCATGATGACCTATCTGGCGCTCACCCGCAGCGACCGCATCCGCGCCGCCATCGTCGGCGCGGGGCCGACCGACCTGGCCCGCTGGATCCGCGAGCGGCCCGAGATGGAGAGCGAGGTCGCGGCCGAGCTGGTGCCGCAATGGGCCACACAGCGCAGCAAGGCCATCGCCGAGCGCTCGGCGCTGCGCTTCGTCGAGCGCCTGCCGAAGAACGTGCCCATGCTGCTGATGCACGGCAGCGCCGACAAGCGCGTCAACCCGCGCGACTCGATGGACATGGCCCAGGCCCTGTTCGCCAGCCAGCGGCCGTTCCGGCTCTTGATCGTCGAGGGCGCCGACCACACCTTCAGCGAACGCCCCGACGACTACAACCTCGCCGCGCGCGACTGGCTGGACCGCTATGTACGCGACCGCGCCCCGCTGCCCGACCTGACGCCGCATGGGCGCTGATGATCGTCAGCGCCCATGCGCCTCCAGCTCACCCCATCGCCATAACGCCTTGGGCACGCGCATACCCTGAGGCGGCCATCAGCGTCAGCAGCGAAACTTGCGGGACGCCGGATTTACCGGCTGACATTGCGGCATGAAATGACAGGCAAAGAATGAAAAAGGACCAAGCATCGGTGCGCCCTCCAGCGCAGCGACGCGGCCGAATCTTGGGAGAAAGCTGGCGGTGTTATGCGGCAAAACTGCGCCCTGCAATCTCGTTGGGTGTCATGAAATATCACCTTTTCGTACTCGCACTTCTTTTGGCCATCTCCACCGCATTCGCCGCACACAACCAGCGCCTAGTCGTCCCCACCGATACAGCGCTCAAATTGAAAGCGGTTAAACGTGAAAACGACCTCTATGCCGAGTTCAGCGGGCAATTGACTATTCAGGGAACGCTAGTCGCGCAATGGGTGCGAGGAGTTGACGAGTCCACGGCAAACACACTCTACGTCAGGCTCATCCCAGATGAATCATCGAAGAAGGCTATTCTGAAGCGGCCCGGGTTTTGAGGAGGCTCCAACTGTAGAGAATGGAGCCATGAAGAAGTCCCCGAAGTTTTCCCCTGAGGTGCGTGAGCGCGCGGTGCGCATGGTGCTGGAGCATCGAGGCGAGCATCCGTCGCAGTGGGCGGCCATCGAGTCCATCGCCGACAAGATCGGCTGCGTGCCGCAGACCTTGAATACCTGGGTCAAGCAGCACGAGGTGGATGCCGGCCAGCGTGATGGCGTCTCCACGGCGGAGGCCCAACGCATCAAGGAGCTCGAGCGAGAGAACCGCGAACTGCGCAAGGCCAACGAGATTCTGAAGCTGGCCAGCGCGTTTTTCGCCCAGGCGGAGCTCGACCGCCGTATCAAGTCCTGAAGGCCTTCGTCGACCAACACCGCCAGCAGTTTGGGGTCGAGTCGATCTGCCGCGTCTTGCAGATCGCCCCATCGGCGTACTGGCGCCACGCCGCGTGCCAGCGCAGCCCGGCCTTGCGCTCTCGTCGTGCCCAGCGCGATGCGATCCTGCTGCCGCAGGTGCAGCGCGTCTGGCGTGCCAACATGCAGGTCTATGGGGTCGAGAAGGTCTGGCGCCAGCTCAACCGAGAAGGCGTCGCGGTGGCGCGCTGCACTGTAGAGCGGCTGATGCGTCAGCTCGGGCTGCAAGGCGTGCGCCGAGGTAAGGCGATACGCACGACCATTCCCGATCCCAAGGCACCGTGCCCGCTGGATCGGGTCAATCGGCAGTTCCGTGCGGAGCGCCCCAACCAGCTGTGGGTCTCGGACTTCACTTACGTCTCGACCTGGCAGGGCTGGGTCTACGTGGCGTTCGTCATCGACGTGTTCAGCCGGCGCATCGTGGGCTGGCGTCAGAGCAGTTCGATGCACACCGAGTTCGTGCTCGACGCGCTGGAGCAGGCGCTGTATGACCGCAAGCCGAGTGAAGATGATGGCTTGGTGCATCACTCCGACAGAGGGTCGCAGTACCTGTCGATTCGCTACAGCGAGCGCCTGGCCGAGGCCGGCATCGAGCCTTCCGTGGGCTCCAAGGGCGACAGCTACGACAACGCGCTGGCCGAGACCATCAACGGCCTCTACAAGGCCGAGGTCATTCACCGGCGAGGACCTTGGAAGACCAAGCAGGCGGTGGAACTCGCGACGCTGGAATGGGTGGCCTGGTTCAACCATCACCGGCTGATGGGGCCGCTGGGTTACGTCCCGCCTGCAGAGTTCGAAGCCAATTACCATCGCCAACGCGCTGGTCAGGCCGCGACCGTCTGACTTAAACCAACTAGCCTCCTCGGAAACCGGGGCGCTTCAGAGTGCCGCGGCACTCGCCAGCGCTCGTTGGCAGCGTACATTGCACTGCGGCTAAAGATTCGCCGCAAACAGCCTGCGAATGAACAGGTCCTTGAAGCTCGATGCCTGGTCCAGCCCCAGCCGCTCCAGGTAGGCGGGCGGCACCGGCCGCTCGCCGGTGAGGCTCTTGAGAATCATCGGCAACAGCTGCAGCGGATGCTGGCTGGCGTGCTTGAGCTTCTTGAGCGCGCGCACGATGGTGATCTCGTCGTCGCTGAGGTCGGTGCCGAAGGGGAAGTCGGGCAGCACGCCCTCGTTGCGCCAGGGCCGCAGCTTCTCGCGCAGCATCTCGGGCCGGTTGTTGCGGTGGCGCTCGGGCAGCTGGTAGTCGGCCTCCAGCTTGCCATGCGCCTTGGCCTCGGCGATGAGCTGGTCCTGGAAGCGCGAGTCGGCGATCGCCAGCAGGCGTTTCACGATCTCGCCATCGGTCTGGCCGCGCAGATCGGCCACGCCGTACTCGGTGATGGCGATGTCGCGCAGATGGCGCGGGATGGTGATGTTGCCGTAGCTCCAGACGATCGAGCTGGTGAGGCCATGCTGGTTCTCGTGCGTGGCACGCAGCATCAGGATGGAACGCGCATCCGGCAGCGCATGGCCCATCGCGACGAAGTTGTACTGGCCGCCCACGCCCGACACCATCTGGCCCGAGTCCAGCCCGTCCGACGAGGCCGCGCCCAAGAGGGTCAGCTTCATGGTGGTGTTGAAGAGGCGCGCATCGCGGCGCTGGGCGCGCTTGAGGCGCTCGCAGCCCAGTGCATCGCCATAGAGCTGGTTGATGTAGGCGATGCGCGTCATCGAGATGCGCTCGCGCTGCGCCTCGGGCAGCTCGCGCAGGCGTTGGTAGAAGTCGCGCGGGCCCAGGAAGAAGCCGCCATGCATGATGGTGGCATGCAGCCAGCGCTCGCCCAGCGCCGCGGCAACGCGGCCATCGTCCAGCGCCGTGCCCGCCGGCACGCGGCCGGGCTGCAGCGCGCCAAGGCGCTCCAGGTAGGCGATATCTGGCGCCGTCAGCTCTGCGCCGATGCGGCCGCGCTCGGCCAGCGCCTGCAGCACCGCCAGGTCGGGGCGCGCGCCCACGCGGCCGGCATTGGCCAGCTCCTGCAGGTCGGCGTCGTCGTAGACCGCGCGGCGTATCAGGCCGGCGTCGATCAGGCGCATGAAGCCGTTGACGAACATTTCCGAGCAGCCGTAGAGGCCCTGGGCGAAGCCGCCCAGCTCGCGACCCGCCAGCCCCTCGGCGCCGTCGGTGCAGAGCGAGCCGAGGATGCTGCGATAGGCCTCGGGCTGGCGGTCGCGCACGATCAGGCCCTGCGCCACCGCGTCGCCCAGCGAGCCGATGCCGATCTGCAGCGTGCCGCCGTCCAGCACCAGGCTGGAGGCATGCAGGCCGATGGCGTAGTCGGCCCAGCTGATGGAGGCATTCGGCGGGCCGAACAGCTCATGGTTGGCCGCGGGGCAGCGCAGCAGCAGGTCCACCCGATCGAGCGGCCACAGCGCCGTGCCGGCCATGAAGGGCAGGCGCTCGTTCACCACCGCCACCTTCAGCAGCGGCCGGCCGGCGGCCGCCATGCGCTCGATCAGCTCCTGGGTCACGTCCGGGTTGCAGGACATCGAGAGCTGCAGCCCGCCGGCGGCGTCCTCGCGCAGCGCTACCGCCTGGGCGATCACGTTCACGCCCTGGGCCATCATGTCGCGCGCCACGAAGCTGTAGTTGGTGCAGACGAAACCCTGCTGTGACGCGTCGTTGTTGAGGTAGTCGCCGGTCTTGAAGAAGAACTCGTGCACCTCGATGTTCGGCGGCAGGGTCTGGGCGCGCGCCGCCTTCACATAGTCGAGGTCGGGGTAGTCGCCGAACACGCGCTCCAGCAGGGGCCCCAGGAAATGCTGCTCCAGCTCCGACTTGCCCACCGGCCGTTCCAGCGAGAGTGCGGTGAAGATCTTGAGCCGCCGCGCCGGTGTGGCAGCGATGCGACGATAGAGCGCGTTGACCCAGGGATTGGGCTTGCCCAGGCCCAGCGGGATCGCCAGCACGATCTCGCCCGGGATGCGTTCCAGCACCGCGTCCACCGCGGCCTCCAGCTCGGTCAGCGTCTGCATGTCCATTTCATGTCTCCTGCTTGGTTCTTCTGCCTACTTCTTGTGCCTATAGGCCAGTGTCGGCGCAGTCGGCCCGGCCGGACTTGATTTTGGCCAAGTCAAGCGCGCGCACCGCGGCCCCCGGAGCCCATCCCCCATTCCGGGGACGCGCGTCGCCAGCCCGGGCAAGCTGTGCTGCAATGGCTGCGCGGTCCACCTACTTTCCCTTCATGCTGTTCAACGAGATCGACACGCCACGCTGGCTGCCCCTGCTGGGGCAATGGATCCAGCGCCTGGGCCTGCTGCGCACCTGGGCGCTGCTGTGCGCCGGCGCGCTGCTGCTGAGCCTTGGGCTGGCCCAAGTCGTTCTGATGCTGGCGGGGCCGGCCGGCCACCTCGCCGCCGCCCTGGTGGCCAGCGGCATGGCGGCGGCCTGCGCCGCGCTGTGCGGCTACCTGCTGCTGCGCCTGGTCCAGCATATCGACAGCACGCAACGCGGGGTGTTGCGCCACGCCACCGAAGACCCGCTCACCGGCACGCTGAACCGCCGCTACTTCCTCGAGCTGGTGGAGCGCGAATGGTCGCGGGCGCGCCGCTACGACATGTCTTGCGCGCTGCTGCTGATGGATGTGGACCATTTCAAACGAGTCAACGAACGCTTCGGCCATCGCTGCGGCGACCAGGTGCTGCGTGAGATCGCCGCGGTCAGCGTCGAAACGCTGCGCCACGCCGACGTGCTGGCGCGTTTCGGCGGCGAGGAGTTCATCGTGTTCCTGCCGCACACCGACCCGCTCGGCGCGCTGGACGTGGCCGAGCGCATGCGCGAGCGCGTGGAGGCGCTGCAGCTGGCCTGGAACGGCGCGGAGCTGCGCGTCAGCGTCAGCCTGGGCGTGGCGGCGCTGCATCCCGAGCACCTGACGCTGGATCAGCTGATCCACGACGCCGACGATGCGCTGGCTGTGGCAAAGTCCGCGGGCCGCAATTGCGTGCGCGCTGGCGCCGGGCTGCTGCCCGGCAAGCCCAGCATGATGAACAACAACAACTGACGCCATTCTCCATGCAGATGCTTGACGCCGCGGCCACCGCGGCCCGCTTGCCCTATGCCCGCCTGATGCCCGCCGTGGCCCAGGCCATGCTGGACCTGCGCGCCGGCCGCATCCACAGCTGCCCGCGCGCCGTGCTGCCGCTGCCCGAGGGCGGCAGCTACCTGGCGATGCCCTGCACCGATGCGCAATACGCGATCAGCAAGCTGGTCTCGGTGACGCCCGCCAACCAGGCCCTGGGCCTGCCCACCATCCAAGGCTTGGTGCTGGCCAGCGATGCCCGCAACGGCAGCCCGCTGGCCCTGCTGCATGGCGGCACGGTGACGGCGCGCCGGACCGCTGCGGTGAGCCTGCTGGGCATCGAACGCCTGCTCGGCCGCGCCCCGCAAGACCTGACCCTGGTGGGCACGGGCGGCCAGGCCTGGTCGCATGCGCTGGCGCTGCTGGAGGTCTGGCCGGGCCTGCGCCTGCGCATCAAGGGGCGCAGCGCGGCGCCCGGCTTCGTGCAGCGGCTGGCCGCGCAGGGCCTGGCGGCCCGCGTCTGGCAGGAGGGCGAGGGCTACGGCGATTGCGCGCTCGCCGCCACCACCTCGCTGAGCGCGGTGCTGCCCGAGGACCTCGCGCCCGAGACCCTGATCGTCGGCATCGGCAGCTTCCGCCCCGACATGGCCGAGCTGCCCGCCACCCAGGTGCGGGCGCGCCAGCTCTTCGTGGACGATCCCGAGGGCGCCCGGCACGAGGCCGGCGACCTGCTGCAGGCCGGCGTGGACTGGTCGCGCGTGCATGGCCTGGCCGAGCTGCTGGCGGGCGAGGTGAGGGCGCAGGGGCCCTTGCTCTACAAGACCGTGGGCCAGGCCGCCTGGGACATGGCGGCGGTGCGCTGCGCGCTGGCGGTAGACTCAATTTAGGGAATTTCACTGGCGCGCGGGGTGACGGAGGCATAACCTCGCCTGATCATGACTTCCACCGCGGCACCCGCCGATCTGCTTGAACGCGAACAGGCTCTGCAGACCTTGCAGAATGCCGTGGCATCCGCCCACCGCGGCCGGGGCTGTACCGTGCTGGTCACTGGCGAGGCGGGCATCGGCAAGTCCTGCCTGTTGCGCCAACTGGTGCGCAATCTCGACAACCGCGAGCTGGTCCTGTGGGGCAGTTGCGACGATCTTTTCTCGCCGCGGCCGCTGGGGCCCTTGCGCGACATGGCACCGAAGCTGGGCGAAGCGTTGCTGGAGTTGCTGGACAGCGGCGCCCCCGCCACGCGCCTGTTCACCGCGCTGCACGAGCTGCTCGACCGTTCGCTGCGGCCGGCGGTGCTGGTGTTTGAGGACGTGCACTGGGCCGACGAGGCCAGCCTGGACCTGATCCGTTACCTGGGGCGTCGCATCAACGGCCTGCCTTGCGCGATGCTGCTGAGCTACCGCGACGACGAGGTGGGCGAGCAGCATCCGCTGAACCATGTGCTGGCCGATCTGGCGCCGCACGATCTGAGCCGCCTGAGCCTGGCGCCCCTGTCCCCGGCTGCGGTCGGCCTGCTGGCCGTGCAAGCCGGGCGGCCAGCCGCCGGCCTGCATGCCGCCACCGGCGGCAACCCGTTTTATGTGACCGAGGTGCTGGGCAGCGGCGTCTGCGACGCCGAGCAGGGCGTGCCCAGCTCGGTGCGGGATGCGGTGCGTGCGCGCCTGAGCCGGCTGGACGCCGAAGAACGCGAGGTGCTGGACCGGCTCAGCCTGATCCCCGGCCCCATCCCGCTGTGGTTGTTGAGCGCCTGGCTGCCGCCGGAGCTGCTGGCCGCACTCGACCGCTGCGCCGCGCGCGGCCTGCTGCGTTTGCAGGACGGCGCGCTGAGTTTTCGCCATGTGCTGGCGCGGCGCGCCACCGCCGACAGCGTGGCGCCGCTCAAGCGCGCGGCCTGGCACGCGCAGCTGGCGGGCCTGCTGGCCGCGCCGCCCGCCGGCGTACCCGCCGTCGCGCTGCCGCAGCGCCTGCATCACGCCCTGCAGGCTGGCGACGCCGCCCAGGTGCTGGCGCTGGCGCCACGCGCGGCGCGCGAGGCGGCGGCGGTGGGGGCGCATCGCGAGGCGGCCAAGCACCTGGATTGCGCGCTGCGCTTTGCCGCCCAGGCCAGCGCCGAGCAACTCGCCAGCCTGTTTGAGAGCTGGTCCTACGAGGCCGGGCTGTCGGTGATCGATGCACGCGTGATCGATGCACGACACCAGGCCGTCGAGCTCTGGCAGACGCTGGGACGCAGGGACAAGGTCGGGCACAACCTACGTTGGCTGTCGCGGCTGTCCTGGTACCAGGGCGACGGCGAGCTGGCCGGGCGCTATGCCGAGCGGGCCGTCGCCGTGCTGGAGGGTGCGCCCGCCTGCGCCGAGCTGGCCTGGGCCTACGCCGCCCGCGCCCAGCTCTTCATGCTGCAGGACCACACCGACGCGGCGATCGAATGGGGGCAGCGGGCGATCGTGCTGGCACAGCGCCTGGACGAGGCCGAGGTGCTCTGCCACGCGCTCAACTCGGTCGGCACGGCCGAGCTGTTCTCGGGGCGCGAGGGCGGCCAGGCCAAGCTGGCGCACAGCCTGCAGCTGGCGCTCCTGCATGGCTTTGACGAACAGGCGGCGCGCGTCTACTCCAACACCAGCGAGCACGCAGTGGTGTTCAGGAACTACGCGCGCGCCGAGCCCCTGCTGCTGGCCGGTATCGCCTTCGACCGCCAGCATGATCTGGATGCCTGGACCCATTACCTGGAGGGCTGGCTGGCCGAACTGCGCATGCAGCAGGGGCGGCTGGCCGAGGCCGAGAGCATCGCCCTGGCCGTGCTCGCGGTGCCACGCCTCACCGCCATCATGCGCCTGCCGGCGCTGACGGTGCTGGCGCGGGTGCGCATGCGCCGCGCCGCGGCGGACGCCGGTGAGCTGCTGCAGCAGGCGCTGGCCGTGGCGCTGGGCACGGGCGAGACGCAACGCATCGTGCCGGTGGTCACCGCCATGGCCGAGCAGCACTGGTTGGACGGTTCGCTGCCGGCCTGCCGTGCCGCGCTGGCGCATCTGCAGGGGCGCGACACCGTCGGCGTGATCGCCTGGGCGGCCGGCGAGCTGGCCGTGTGGCAGCGCCGTGCGGGCCACGGCGCATGGCCCGGCAGCAGCGGCGCGGCGCCCTGGGATCTGGAGCTGCAGGGTGATGCGGCCGCGGCCGCGGCCGCCTGGTCCGAGCTGGGCGCGCCCTGCGAGGCGGCCCTGGCGCTGCTGCAGGCGGCGATCGAGGGGGGCCGGGAGCAGGGTGCCGAGGCGCTGGCACGGGCCCTGCAGCAGTTCGAGTCGGTCGGCCACGCGCGCGGCGCGGCGCGGGTGCGCCGGCTCGCGCGCGAACTCGGCCTGCGCGCCGCGCTGCCCGGCTTGCAGCGCGGCCGCTATCTCAGTGCGCGCCTGCATCGCTATGGGCTCACCGCACGCGAGCAGCAGATGCTTGCCCTGATCGCCCAGGGCCTGCGCAATACCGACATCAGCCAGCAGCTGGGCCTGTCGCGCCGCACCGTGGAGCACCATGTCTCGGCCCTGCTGGCCAAGCTGGCGGTGCGCGACCGCAACCACGCCCTCGAACTGGCCCGGCGCGAGGGCCTGCTGCCGCCCCCCTAAGTCCTGGGGCCGGGCGGGCGTCAAAACTGTCGGTGCGCGCCCAGGTGGCGCTGCGGGCCGCCATCTAGCCTTCATCCCATGGGACCGCAACAGCCATTCCGGTCGGCCCATCCCGCCGCAAGGCGAGGCCCGTCAACCCATGGGAGAAACACATGTCAAAGAATCATTTCACGACGACTCTTCGCCACACCTGCCTGGCATGGCTGGCCGCGTGCAGCGCCGGCGCGGCGCTGGCACAGGACCTGAACCGCGTCGAGGTCAGCGGCGAGAAGCTGCCGCGCCTGGACATCATGACGCCTTGCCCGAGCATCGCGGCGCAGCTTGAAGATGCGCTCGCCGGCAAGGTCTGGCTGCATCAGGAATACGGCGTGGTCGATGTGCAGCTGAAGGTCGGCACCGACGGCGTGGCCGGCGTGCAGACCAAGGGCGGGCCGCGCGTCTATGGGCCGGCGATCCGCAAGGTGATCAAGCGCATGGATTGCTTCGATCCGCATGCCGGCGACAGCTTCCGGTTCCAGATCGCCTTCGTGCCGGCCGACCCCTACGAGCGCGCGCAAATGCTGGCCAGCCATCCCGGCGTGCTGCTGGTGGCGGCCCGCTGAGCCTCAGCCCGGCAGCCGCATGGGCTGGCGATAGCCCGTCATCTCCAGATAGCCCAGGCCCAGTTCGCGGCCCTGGGCATCGGTCAGGCGCGCCGCGCCCTCCCAATAGAGCATGCCGGTGCTGCGGCGCGCGTCCACCTCTTGGGCGTCGAACAGCGCGCGCAGGCTCAGGCGGCCCAGCGGCGTCTGCAGGGCCCATTCCACCGGGTACTCGGCCTGCGAGACGGCGCTGCGCCAGCGCCGCCCGGGCTGGAAGCCGAGCTCCGCGGCGGGCAGCTCGCTGTGGCTGCCGTCGGCGCGCCGCCAGCTGCCGCCGGCCCAGAGCCGGCTGCCATCGGCGCGGCGCAGCTGGAACAGGGTCAGCGCGCCGCCATCGTGCAGATTGATGCCCAGCCAATCCCAGCCCACCGCGGCGTCCGCGCCGCTGCCCAGCAGGGCATCGCTCCACTCATGGTCCAGCCAGGCGCGGCCGCTGACTTGCAACTCTCTGGCATCCAGCCGCAGGCGGCCGCTGGCCTGCAGCTGGGGCTCGGTGATGTAGTGGCTGAACTGGGCAGCACCGGGTCCCTTGCGTGACAGTCCCTGTTCGCCCTGCAGCAGGGGTGGCTGCACAGCCGATAGCTGCAGGTCCAGCGCGAAGCCGGCGTGGGCACTATCCAGCCTGGCGGCATAACGCGACAGGCCCGTGTCCGGTGCGACGCTGCGCTGCAGCCGCCACGCGCCCAGGCGCAGTGCCGTGTCGGCCTCGGCCGCGCTCGCATGGGAGAAGCCCTGGCGCGCTAGGCGCTGGTCGTGGCGCAGGCGACCCGCCGCCAGTTCGCTCAATGCCGCATGGGCCAGCAGCAGCTGGCGCGGTGCGAAGCTGCCGCTTTGCTTCTGCGCCTCGGCCCGCCGCACGCGGAAAAAAGTGAGCTGGAAGCCATGGCTGGGCGGCCCGCCGCCCGCGGCGCCCAGCAGGCCGGTGAGGTACCACCATTCCACCGCCGTCTCGGGGTGGCTGCCATGGTCGCGGGGCAGACGCAGGGTGGCCGCTGCGGCAGGCCGGGGCAGCATGCCGGCCGTCGTCATCGCCATCAGCAGCATGCAGCTTCGGCGCCCCAGCATCACCAGTCCTCCTTGACCGACTGCAGCGCATCTGGCCCGGCCGCCGCGCGTGCCGCCCACCAGGCCGTCAGGCCGCTGGCCAGCAGCACCGAGAACATCAGCAGGCCCAGGCGCGCCAGCGGCACATGCATGTCCATGCTCCAGTGAAAGCTCTGCGGGTTCAGCACCCACACCAGCACCGCGCTGATCGCCAGCCCCAGCAGCAGGCCGGCGATGGCGCCGGCCGCACCGAACAGCAGGGCCTCGGCCACCACCATGCGCCGCAGCGCGTGGCGCTCGAAGCCCAGGTGCAGCAGCAGGCCGAACTCGCGCCGCCGCGCCAGCACCTGGGCCGAGAGGCTGGCGGCCACGCCGAACAGCCCCACGCCCAGGGCGACGGCCTGCAGCCAGTAGGTGACGGCAAAGCTGCGGTCGAACAGCTGCAGCGAGAAGCGCCGCAGCTCGCCGGCCGCCGCCAGCTCGATGTCCTCGGGCCGCTCGGCCAGGGCGCGCAGGCGCTGCTGCAGCGCCTGCATGTCCGCGGCGCCCGGCGGCAGGTGCAGCATCAGATCGGTGGCCGCGGTATCGCCGCTCCAGCGCTGGTAGTCGGCCAGCGCGATCAGCAGGGCCGGGCTCTGGCGGCTGTAGTCGCGCCAGACGCCGCGTACCTGCACCGCCAGCGCGGCCTGGCCGGCCAGCTCCAGCATCAGCGTGTCGCCCGGGCGCAGCCGCAGTTGGTCGCGCATCGCTTCGTTCACATAGATCGCGGGCAACTGGCTGCGCGGCGCCAGCGCGCCGGTGAGCGGCAGCCGGCCTTCGTCCGGCAGCTCGCGCGCCAGCATCAGCACCGGCTGGCCGGCCACGCTGAGCTCGCGCGTGCGCTGCTGGGCGATGCGCTCGGCCAGGCCGCTGGCGCGCAGGCGCTGCACAAAGGCCGGCGGCAGCGGCAGCCCCTCCTGGCGCGCCGCCCTCAGGCCGTTGCGCACGAACAGATCGGCGGGCAGCATGTCGCGCAGCCAGTCGTCCAGCGAGGTGCGGAAGCTGCCCACCATCACCAGCATCGCCACCGACAGGCTCAGCGCCACCAGCACGCCGGCCAGCATGCGCGTGGCCTCGCCCGCCTGGTCGTGCGCGCGTTCGCGTATCAGCAGGGCCAGCGCGCTGCGCCGGCGCGGCAGCAGGCGGCGCAAGCCATCCACCAGGGCCGGCACCGCCGCCAGCCCGCCGAACAGCAGGCTGAGCATGGCGGCGTAGGCGCCCAGCGCCAGGCCGTGCAGGGGCGGCAGCAGGCTCAGCAGCCCGCCCAGCAGCAGCAGGCCCGGGCCCAGCCAGCGCGGCAGCCGCGGATGGGTATCGGCCCCCAGGCCCTTGAGCACCTGGGCGGCCGGCAGCCGGCGCAGGCCCCAGACGGGCAGGGCGGCGGCGGCCAGGCTCACCAGCAGGCCCAGGCTGCCCAGCGCCAGCAAGGGAACGAATGGCAATTGCAGCTGCGGCCTGGCCCCGCCCAACATGCCACCCAGCATGCCGGCGCCCAGATCGCCGCCGAGCTGGCGCAGGCCCAGCGCCGCCAGGCCTATGCCCAGGGCCAGGCCCAGCAGGCTGCCCAGCAGCCCCAGCAGCAGGGCCTCGCTGAGCACCAGGCCGGCGCGCTCGCGCGCGCTCATGCCCAGCACGCCCAGCAGGGCCAGCTGGGGCAGGCGCTGCGCCACCGAGAGGGTGTGCACCGCGAACACCAGAAAGCCGCCGACGAACAGCGCCATCAGCGAGAGCACGCCCAGGTTGACGCGGTAGGCCTGGCTCAGCTGGGCCGCCTGACCCTCGGCCGCCGCGGCGGTGCGCGCGCGCACCCCGGGCGGCAGGGCCAGGCCGGCGGCCACGGCCTGAGGGTCCAGCCCCGGCAGCAGGCGCATCGCGATGCGGTCGAGCTCGCCCGGCCGGCCCAGCAGGGCCTGGGCCACCGCGATGTCCAGCACCGCCAGCGGCGCGCCGGCGGTGGCGGTGCGGCCGGCCAGGCGCAGCGTCACGCTGCGCGCCTGACCCTGGACCTGCAGGCGCAGGCTTAGCTCGGCCGGCGATTTCGCACCAAGGTCCGCGCCGAGGCGCTGCAGCGCCGCAGGATTCAGGAACAGCTGGCCATCGGCGAGCAGGTCGGGCCGTGCCTGGGTCGCGTGCTCACCCTCGAACAGCGGCAGCAGCTCGGGCTGCAGCTGGGCCAGCTGCAGCATGTCCACGCCCAGCAGGCGCAGGCTGAAGGGCTGGCCCTGCGCATCCAGCAGCTGGGCGCGGCCCTCCAGCATCGGCCCCAGCGCCAGCACATCCTCGCGCTCGGCCAGGCGCGCGAACAAGGCCTCGTCGAGCGCGCCGGTGGCGGCCGTCAGCTCCAGATCGGCCTGGCCGCTGAGCGCGCGCGCCGCGGCGTCGAATTCACGCAGGCCGGCGCTGTTGATCAGTTGCACCGCGGTGGCCAGCGCCACGCCCAGCGCGATCGCCAGCAGGGCCAGGGTCTGGCGCCCCCATTGCTGGCGCAGCGCGGGCCAGGAGAGTTGCAGCAGCCATGCGAGCGGCATGGCTCAGGCCAGCTGGATACAGCGGTCGGCATGCGCCGCCGCGCGCTCGGAATGCGTCACCAGCAGGCAGGCCGAGCCCTGCTCGCGGACCTGGGCCAGCAGCAGCTGCAGCACCTGCTCGGCATGGCGCGGGTCGAGGTTGCCGGTGGGCTCGTCGGCCAGCACCAGGGCCGGGCGGTGCACCAGGGCGCGCGCGATCGCGACGCGCTGCAGCTGCCCGCCGGAGAGCTGGCGCGGCATGCGCGCGCCCAAGTCCCCCAGGCCCACCGCATCCAGCATCTGCTGCACGCGCGACGCATCGGGGCGGCGCTGCAGCAGCAGGGGCAGGCCCACGTTGTCGGCCACGCTCAGATGCGGCAGCACATGGAAGGCCTGGAACACGAAGCCCAGGCGCTCGCGGCGCAGCAGCGCCAGTTCCGCCTCGTCCATCAGGGTCAGGTCTTGCCCTTGCAGCAGCACCCGGCCGGCATCGGGCTTGTCCAGGCCGGCCAGGCAGTTCAGCAGGGTGGACTTGCCGCTGCCCGACTCGCCCAGCAGGGCCACCAGTTCGCCGGCCTGCAGCGTCAGGCTGATGTCGGCGAACACGCGCGTCTCGCCGTAGGATTTGGCGAGGCCCTCGGCTTCAAGCAGGGCCATGGGCGCGCAGAATCTTTTGCAGGGCCACCAGCACCTGCAGCTCCAGCTGAGCGCTGTCGGCCGCGATCACCTGGCGCTGCGGCATCGAGCGCAGCCAGGTCAGCTGGCGCTTGGCGAGCTGGCGGGTGGCGGCGCTGCCCTGTTCGGCGAGCTGGCGAAAATCGTTCGCATCCAGCGCCTCCCAGGTCTGGCGATAACCCACGCAGCGCATCGAGGGCAGATCCAGGCTCAGATCGCCGCGCGCGCGCAGGCGGCGCACCTCGTCGACCAGGCCGGCCTCCAGCATCTGCGCGAAGCGCTGGTCCAGCCGGCGGTGCAGCCAGGCGCGGTCCTGCGGTTCCAGCGAGATCAGCGGCCAGTCGACGCCGCTGCTGCGCTCCTGCTCGGCATAGAGCTGGGACATCGGCCGGCCGGCCAGATGCCAGACCTCCAGCGCGCGCTGGATGCGCTGCGCATCATTGGGCGCGAGGCGCGCGGCGGTGATCGGGTCGACCCTGGCCAGCTCGGCGTGCAGGGCGGGCCAGCCCTGCTCGGCGGCCTGGGCGTCCAGGCGCGCGCGCAGCGCCTCGTCGGCCTTCGGCAGCTCGGAGAGTCCGTCGAACAGGGCCTTGAAGTACAGCATGGTGCCGCCCACCAGCAGGGGCAGCTTGCCGCGCGCCAGGATCTCGGCGGCCAGGGTCTTGGCACTGCGCGCGAACTCGGCGGCCGAGTAGGACTGGGTCGGCTCGATGATGTCGATCAGGTGGTGAGGCACCGCCGCCAGCTCGGCCGGCGTCGGCTTGGCCGTGCCGATGTCCATGCCGCGGTAGACCAGGGCCGAATCGACGCTGATGATCTCGATGGGCAGGTATTCGGCGGCCTTCAGCGCGCAGGCGGTCTTGCCGCTGCCGGTGGGGCCGGCCAGGCAGATCGGGTGGAACGAGAAATCTTGTTGCAGCGACATGGGGCAGAAGATGGATTGTCAGGCCAGCGCCACGCCGCGCTGGCGCCGGCCCTCGGCCTGCACCAGGGTCCACGCACACAGCGCCGTCGCCAGGCCCAGGCTCATCATGGTGAGGGCCAGCGGGCGCACCGTGCCGTCCAGGCTGCGGCTGAGCCAGGCGCTCACCGCGAAGGCGCCCAGCGCGATCGCAAAGCCCGAGAGCGCCGCGGCGGCGCCGGCCTGCCTGGGGAAGGGCCCCACCGCGCCGGCCTGGCCGCAGGGCTGCAGCACGCCATGGCCCAGCATGATGAAGCCATGCGGCAGCATCAGGGCCAGCACCGAGGGCGGCCACAGCCAGGCGGCCGCGCCCATGCCCAGCGCGCCCATGGCGGTGAAGATGGCGCCGCGCCGCACCGTCTGCGGCAGGCTGCCATGCGCCAGCCAGCGCCGGCACAGCCAGGTGCCGCCCACATAGATGGCCGCGCCCAGGCTCACCAGGGCGCCGTAATGCATGCGGGAGAGGCCCAGCACCTCGATGAAGACAAAGGAGGAGCCGGCCAGAAAGGCGTAGAGCGTGGCATAGGCCAGGGTGGTGAGCAGGGCGTAGGCGCGAAAGCCCGGGTGCGCCAGCACCAGCGCCCAGTTCGCCAGCCATTGGCGCGGATTGAGCGCCTGGCGGTGCCGCGCCGGCAAGCTCTCGGGGATCTGCCAGGCGATCAGCGCCAGCGCGCCGGCGGCGAACAGGCCGGTGGCCAGCAGCGCGGCGCGCCAGCCCAGGTAGAGCGCCAGCAGGCCGCCCAGGGTCGGGCTCAGCATCGCGATCAGGCCCAGGCCGCTGAGCGCGCGCGCCATCACGCGCGCACCTTCGCGCGGCTCGAACCAGTCACGCAGCATGGCGCGGCCGCCCACCACCGCGGCGGCCAGGGCCAGGCCCTGCAGGCTGCGGCAGGCCACCAGCAGCCAGATGTCGGGCGCCAGCGCCGCGGCGAGCGCGGCCAGCACATACAGGGCCAGGCCACCCAGCAGGATGGGCCGACGGCCGAAGCGGTCGGACAGCGGCCCGATCAGCAGCTGGCCCAGGCCGAAGCTGAGCATCAGCGCCGAGAGCGTCAGCTGCACCGCGCTCATCGGCGCGGCCAGCTCGCTGCGCAGCGCCGGCAGGGCGGGCAGGTAGAGATCGGTGGTGACGGGCTGCAGGCCCAGCAGCAAGGCCAGCGCCGCGACCTGCATCAGCAGGCGCGGCGTGGCGCCCTCAGTGGCGCCCTGGTCCATGGCCATCAGTCGAAACGCTCCCAGGGCGCCAGAAAGCGCCACTGGCCGGCCGGCAGATGGCCCAGATTGATGCGGCCGATGCGCACGCGCTTCAGCCCCACCACCTTCAGGCCCACCAGCTCGCACATGCGGCGGATCTGGCGCTTGCGCCCCTCGCGCAGCACGAAGCGCAGCTGGTCTTCGTTGGCCCAGCTGACCTTGGCGGGCTTGAGCTGCACGCCGTCCAGCTCCAGGCCATGGTTGAGCAGGGCCATGCGCTCGGGCGGCATCTGCTCCATCGCACGGCCGGGGCCCACCGGTTCGCCGTTCAGGCCCACGAACTCGACGCGCACCAGGTATTCCTTCTCGACGTTGGAATCCTCGCCGATCAGCACCTTGGCGACGCGGCCGTCCTGCGTCAGCACCAGCAGGCCGGTGGAGTCGATGTCCAGGCGGCCGGCGGGCGCCAGGCCGCGCGTGTGGCCGATGTGGTACTTGATGCCCGAGGCATCGTCCGCCCACTGGGTGTTGCTGCGCACCAGCACCGAGGCGGGCTCGTAGCCGTCTTCGGCCTGGCCGGAGACATAGCCGATCGGCTTGTGCAGCAGGATGGTGACCTGCTTGGCCTGTTCCTTGTGGGCGCGCTGGTCGACCTCGATCTTGACCTCGGGGCCGACGCGCTGGCCCAGCACGGCCATCTTGCCGTCCACGCGCACCCAGCCGGCGGCGATCCATTCATCCGCCTCGCGGCGCGAGGCCATGCCCAGCTCGCTCATGCGCTTGGAAAGGCGCTCACCCTCGTCCGAGGGCATCTCGCGGTGCTCGGCGCGCTGGCGCGGCGCCGGGCGCTGGGGCTCGCCCCAACTCTCGCGCTGCGGCGGGTAGGACGGGCGCGGGCCGCTGGCGCGGCGCTGGTCGCGGCGGGGTTCCGGCGCGGGGCCCTCGCTGCGCGCGCCGCGCGGATCCCGTTGATCGCGCGGATCCCGTTGATCGCGTTGTGGCGGGCCATCCTCGCGGCGGAAATTGCCGCCGCCGCCGGCGGGGCGGGCATCGCGGCGCGGCTCGGCGCGCGAATCGCCACGGGGGCCAGGTCTTGCGTCCGAGCGCGGCTCGGCGCGGCCGCGCGGTGCGGCGGGCCTTCTTTCTTCCTCGCTGGCGCGGCGCTTCTCGAACTCCGCCTGGCGCTCCTGACGCTCCGCCTGGGCCTGTTCCAGGGTCTGGCGCGGGCGCGACACGCCCTTGCCGCGCAGCGGCGCGCGGCGTTCACCGTCGGGGCTGGGCTTGCTGCTGCTGTTGTTCTTTTTCTTGAGGGTCAGGGTGGCCATGGTGATGCTCGGCTGTTCAAGACCGTATTGGACCACGCCGTGCCATCAACGGCCGCGCAGAAACAGCGCGTCCAGCTCGCGCATGCTGAGCTGGCGCCAGGTCGGGCGGCCATGGTTGCACTGGTCGGCGCGTTCGGTGCGCTCCATATCGCGCAGCAGGGCGTTCATCTCGTCCAGGCTGAGCTGGCGATTCGCGCGCACCGCGCCATGGCAGGCCATGGTGGCCAGAATCTCGTGCTGGGCGCGCTCGATGGCATGGCTGGCATCGAACTGGGCCAGCTCGGCCAGCACGCCGCGCACCAGCTCCACCACATCGCCGCCGGCCAGGGCGGCCGGGCGTGCGCGCACCGCCAGCACCTTGGCCGAAAGGGGCGCCACGTCCATGCCAAGCCGGGCCAGTGTCTCGGCCTGCGCCTCGGCGGTGGCGATTTCGGCCGCGGTGGCGGCAAAGGTGACGGGGATCAGCAGCGGCTGCGACTCGATCGCGGCCTCGCCCAGGCTGGCCGATAAATTGGCTTTCAGGCGCTCGTACACCACGCGCTCATGCGCCGCATGCATGTCCACGATCACCAGGCCCTGGGCGTTCTCGGCCAGCACATAGACGCCCTGGATCTGCGCGATGGCACGGCCCAGCGGCCAGTCACCGGCGGGCAGGGGGGCAGGCGCCGGGGTATCGACGCGCGGCTGTGGGGGCGCGCTGCCATACAGCGTGGCCACCTCGGCCAAGCCCAGCGAGGCCTGGCTACCCTGGCTATGGCTGCGCCAGCTGGGCGTCGCCCCGCTCAGGCTGCCATTGCCCACATAGCCCGGCGCGGCGCGCTCCTGGGCCGAGGCGGCGTTGAACCAGGCGGGCGGATTGCCGGGCCCGGGCCGGCCGAGGCTCACGCTGCTGCTGTGCGCCGCCGACAGCACGCCGGCGGCCTCGGGTGCGGGCGCGGCGGCAGCCTCCTCGGCCGAGCGCGAGATCGCCAGCGCGCCCTGCACCGCGTAGCGCACGCGCTGGTGGATCTCGCGGCCATCGCGAAAGCGCACCTCGATCTTGGTGGGATGCACGTTCACGTCCACGCGGTCGGGCGCGATCTCGATGAAGAGCACATAGCTGGGCTGGCGGTTGCCATGCAGCACGTCCTCGTAGGCCGAGCGGATGCCGTGGGCGATCAGCTTGTCGCGCACATAGCGGCCGTTCACATAGACGTACTGCATGTCCGAGCGGCTGCGCGCCGCCTCGGGCAGGCCGGCGCGGCCGAACACGCGCAAGGGGCCGGCCTCGGAGAACACCGCGCGGCTGGCCGCGAAGAACTCCTCGCCCAGCACATCCTTCAGGCGCTGCTCGGCGCCGGCGGCGCGCCACTGCTCCACCAGCTTGCCCTCGTGCCAGATCGCAAAGCCCACATCGGGCCTGGCCAGCGCATGGCGGCGCACCGCCTCCAGGCAATGGGCCAGCTCGGTGGCATCGGTCTTGAGGAATTTGCGGCGCGCCGGGGTGCTGAAGAAGAGCTCGCGCACCTCCACGCTGGTGCCGCGCGAGCGCGCCGCCGGGCTCAGCTCGCCCGAGCGCGCATCCAGCCGGTTGGCATGGGGCGCGCCCTCGCAGCGGGTGGCGATGGCCATCTCGGCCACCGAGGCAATCGCCGCCAGGGCCTCGCCGCGAAAGCCCATGGTGGCCACCGATTCCAGCTCTTCCAGGCTGCGGATCTTGCTGGTGGCATGGCGCTTGAGCGCCAGCGGCAGCTCCTCCACCGGAATGCCCAGACCGTCGTCTTCCACCACGATGGCGCGCACGCCGCCCGCCATCAGCTTCACATTGATCTGGCTGGCGCCGGCGTCCAGCGCGTTGTCCACCAGCTCGCGCACCACCGAGGCCGGCCGCTCCACCACCTCGCCGGCGGCGATCTGGCTGATCAGTTCATCGGGGAGTTCGCGGATCGCGCGGCGTTGTGTCGGTGGCGAAGACAGGTCCATGCCGCATTGTATGAATCCGCCCGGCCCCAGCCCCTGAAGTGGGTACAAGGCCGGGGGCAGGGAGGGCTATGCTCGTGCACCTGCACATTCGGGCGCCAGACCATGAAGCTGCTGCTCAAGTTCAACCTGATCTTTCTGCTCATCTTCGTGCTGGGCCTGGCGGGATCGGCGCTGGTGGCGCGCGGTCTGCTGCAAAAGGCCGCTGCCGCCGAGGTGGCCGAGAGTGCCAAGCTGCTGATGCAGAACGCCAGCGCCGTGAGCGCCTACACGGCCGAGCAGATCAGGCCGCTGCTGGCGGCGCAGATGGCCGATGCCTTCCTGCCGCAGTCGGTGCCGGCCTATTCGGCCGCCGAGGTGCAGGCCACGCTGCAGAAACACTACCCCGAGTACCGCTTCAAGTCGGCCATGCTCAACCCCACCAATCCGCGCGACCGCGCGGTGGACTGGGAAGAGGACGTGATCGCGCAGTTCAGCCGCAACACCGACTTGCAGGAGCTGGTGGGCAAGCGCGACACGCCCACCGGCCCCTCGCTCTATGTGGCGCGCCCGATCCGCATCAGCAACCCGGTCTGCCTGGCCTGCCACAGCACGCCCGCGGCCGCCCCGGCCACGCTGGTGGCACGCTACGGCCCCTCGAACGGCTTTGGCTGGAAGATGGGCGACACCCTGGGCGCGCAGCTGGTGTCGGTGCCCATGACGGTGCCGCTGCAGCGCGCGCACGAGGCGCTCAAGGTGGTGATGGGCGCGCTGGCCGGGGTGTTCGTGCTGATCGGCGCGGCGCTCAACTTCATGCTCTGGATGCTGGTGATACGGCCGGTGCGCCAGCTCGCCGCGCTGGCCGACCGCGTCAGCCTGGGCGAGCTGACGGCGCCCGAGTTCGAGACGCGCAGCCGCGACGAGGTGGGCGTGCTGGCCCAGTCCTTCGGCCGCATGCGCAAGAGCCTGAGCCATGCGATGAAGATGCTGGACGTCTGAGCCGGCGCGGCCATGGACCAGCCCGCCTACATCGGCAAATACCGCATCTCCGGCGTGCTGGGGCGTGGCGCCATGGGCGTGGTCTACAAGGGCTTCGACCCGCATATCCAGCGCGCCGTGGCCATCAAGACCATCCTGAAAAGCCTGCTGGACGGCGACCAGGGCAGCACCATGGCGGTGGCGCGCTTTCGCAACGAGGCCCAGGCGGTGGGCCGCATCGCCCACCCGGGCGTGGTGGCCATCCATGAGTTCGGCGAGGACGCGGACAGCGCCTACATCGTGATGGAGTTCGTCGAGGGCAGCACGCTGCAGCAGGTGCTGATGGCCACGCCCATGCTGGGCCTGCCGGCGCTGCTGCACCTGATGGACCAGCTGCTCGATGCGCTGGAGCATGCGCACCGCCAGGGCGTCTGGCACCGCGACATCAAGCCCTCCAACCTGCTGCTGAGTGTGAGCGGCCAGCTCAAGCTGACCGACTTCGGCATCGCCCGCATCGAGAATCTGGGCCTGACGCGGGTCTCGTCGGTGATCGGCACGCCCGGCTATATGGCGCCCGAGCAGTACCTGGGCGAGGGCGTGGACCAGCGCGCCGACCTGTTCGCCGCCGGCGTGCTGCTGTACCGCCTGCTGGCCGGCGTGCTGCCCTTCAACGGCAATGCCCAGCAGGTCATGTACAAGGTGCTCAACGAGGCCGCAGCGCCGCCCAGCCAGGTAGCGCTGGCGGCGCGGCCGGCGCTGTTCGACAGCGTGGTCGAGCGTGCCATGGCCAAGCGGCCCGAGCAGCGCTTCGGCAGTGCCGCGGAATTCCGCAGCACGCTGGCGGGCGTGGCTTCGATGCTGGACCCGGCGCTGCATGGCGACGCCGAGATCGGCGCCCTCGACCAATGGGCCAAGACCCTGGTGATGGCCGCGACCACGTATCCGACCACGCGCCCGGCCACGGCGTCGGCCGGTGCGCCGTCCAGCCAGGGGCATGGCAGCTGGGCCAGCCACTGGGACGGCCCCTCGCTGAGCCGCATCGAGCGCTCGCTCGCCAGCCATGTGGGGCCGATGGCCAGGCTGATGGTGCGCGAGGCCGCGCGCCAATGCCACGACCTGCAGAGCCTGGCCTCGGCGGTGGCCGCCCATATCGCCGACGCCGAGGCGCGCCAGCGCTTCCTGCAGGAGAGCACCGAGGGCAGCCAGCTCGCACCCATGGGCAGCACCGGCATCGTCGCGCCGCCGCGTGACGCCAGCCTCGCCGCGCTGGCCGCCAGCGGCCAGGCCCTGGACGAGGCCCTCAAGAGCCATGCCCTGGCGGTGCTGAGCCACGAGCTGGGGCCGATCGCGAAAGTGCTGGTGAAGCGCGCGGCGGCGCGCGCCGGCAGCGCCGAGCAGTTCATCGAGGGCCTGCTGGCCGAGTGCCCGGAGCTCGATGCGCAGCAGCTCAGGCAGGCGCTGCAGGCGCCGCGCGCGGCGCCCCCATAATGCGCGCCCATGGAATACCTCGCCCTCGTCATCGACTTCATCATCCACGTCGACCGCTATCTGAACCAGTTCGTGGCCGCCTACGGCAACTGGATCTATGCGCTGCTGTTCCTGATCATCTTCGTGGAGACCGGCCTGGTGGTGATGCCCTTCCTGCCCGGCGACTCGCTGCTCTTCATCGTCGGCGCGATGTGCGGCACCGGCCTGCTGGAGCTGCCGGTGGCGATGAGCCTGATGACGCTGGCGGCCATCGCCGGCAACCAGACCAACTACACCATCGGCCGCTTCTTCGGCCCCAAGGTGTTCCAGTGGGAGGACTCGCGCTTCTTCAACAAGCGCGCCTTCAACCAGGCGCATGAGTTCTACGAGCGCTGGGGCGGCATCACCATCGTGATCGCGCGCTTCATGCCCTTCGTGCGCACCTTCGCGCCCTTCGTGGCCGGCGTGGCGCAGATGACGCGCCGCAAGTTCACGCTCTACGACGTCAGCGGCGGCCTGCTCTGGGTGGTGGGCGTGATGAGCATGGGCTATGCCTTCGGCAACGTGCCCTGGGTGCAGCACAACCTCGAGAAGATCATCTGGGCGCTGATCGGCATCCCGGGCCTGATCGCGATCTTCGGCGCCTGGAAGGCGCGGCGCAGCAGCCCCGCCTGAGCGTTCATGCAGCTGCGCGGCAAGCTCATCCTGCTGGCGCTGCTGCCGCTGGTGGTCTCGCTGCTGCTGATCGCCCTGGCCGTGCGCCACCAGGAGCGTGAGCTGGCCGCGCGCGAGCGCGAGCTGGTGCGCGCCACCTATATGGACGCGCGCCGCACCGAGCTGCGCCACTATGTGGACCTGGCGGTGAGCACGGTGCAGCCGCTCTACGCGGGCCCCCAGCAGGGCGAGGCGGCGACGCGCGCGCGCGCCCTGGCCCTGCTGTCCTCGCTGGACTATGGCCCGGACGGCTATTTCTTCGTCTACGACCTCAGCGGCACGGTGCTGATGCATTCGCGCCAGCCCGAGCTGCTGGGAAAGAACCTCTGGGGCCTGCGCGACCCGCGCGGCCAGCTCACCATCCAGGCGCTGATCGCCCAGGCCAAGGCCGGTGGTGGCTATGTCGAGTACCTCTGGCGCAAGCCCTCCAGCGAGCAGATGGCCGCCAAGCTGGGCTATGTGGTGCAGCTGGAGCGCTGGGGCTGGATGCTGGGCACGGGCCTCTACCTGGACGGCATCGAATCCACCATGGCCGAGCTGGACCGCTCGGCCAGCCGCAATATCGCCACCACCTTGCTGTGGATCGCCGGCATCGCGGTGTTCGGCGTGGCACTCATCAGCGCCAGTGCGCTGGCGCTCAACCTCAGCGAACACCGCAGCGCCGAGACCAAGCTGCGCCTGCTGGCGCGCCAGGTGGTGGCCTCGCAGGAGGACGAGCGCGCGCATCTGGCGCGCGAGCTGCACGACGGCGTGAGCCAGACCCTGGTGTCGACCAAGCTGCTGATCGAATCGGCCGCCGAACGGGTGGGCGAGGGCGCTGCCGCGCGCCCGCTCGGCCAGGCGCTGGCCCGGCTCAACAGCAGCCTCACCGAGGTGCGGCGCATCTCGCACCGGCTGCGCCCGGCCCTGCTGGACACCCTGGGCCTGCCGGCCGCGCTGCAGCACCTGGCGCACGAGTTCGACGAGGCCGGCCCGACACCGCATGACTTCGTGCTGCAGGGCGAGGAGCGCGAGTTGCCCGAGGTGGTGAAGACGGTGCTGTTCCGCGTCGGCCAGGAGGCGCTCACCAATGCCGCCAAGCATGCGCAGGCCGGGCGGGTGGCGCTGACCCTGGCCTTCGAGCCCACGGGCGCGGTCTGCCTGACGGTGGCCGACGATGGCCGCGGCTTCGATGCGGAGGCGGTGCAGGCCCACCCCGAGCTGGGCCTGGGCCTGCGCAGCATGCGCGAACGCCTGGTCTCGATCGGCGGCCGGCTGGAGCTGCACGCCAGCCTGGGCCATGGCACCCAGCTGGAAGCCCGCGTGCCGGCGGCGGCCCTGGCTAAACTGGCCCATCCATGAGCAGCCCGCCCCTCATCCACATCATGCTGGTCGACGATCACCCGATGGTGCGCGAGGGCCTGGTGGCGCGCCTGCAGTCGGTGCCGCAGTTCCGTGTGGTGGGCGAAGCCGGTTCGGCCGAGCAGGCGGTGCAGGTGCTGGGGCAATGCCGGCCCGATGTGCTGCTGATGGACGTGGGGCTCAAGGGCACGAATGGCATCGCCCTGGCCGAGCAGCTGGGCCAGAGCCATCCGGGCCTGCGCGTGCTGATGTTCAGCATGTATGACAACCCCGAGTATGTGCAACGCGCCCTGCAGGCGGGTGCGCGCGGCTATGTGCTGAAGGATGCGCCGGCCAGCGAGATCGTCGCCGCCATCGAGGCGGTGGCGGCCGGCGGCACCTATCTCAGCACCGGCATCTCGCAGCGCCTGTTCCGCGCGCAGCAGCCGCGCCCCATGCTCTCGCCGCGCGAGAGCGAGATCCTCTCGGCCCTGGGCCGCGGCGAGTCCAGCAAGCAGATCGCGCGCAGCCTGGACCTGAGCGTGCGCACCGTCGAGGCGCATCGCCAGAGCATCAAGCGCAAGCTGGGGCTGGACGGCCAGGCCGAGCTGATCAAGTACGCGGTGGAACACTCGAAAACCACGGGTTGACCCTTAGGTGGTCCCACGCGGGGGCCACGCGTAGCTTGACCGATGCGCCGTGGCGGTGCATTTCGCACACTGATGGGGAGGCGGCATCCGGATGCTCATGGGCCGCCCCCAACAGGAGACTCCCATCATGATCTCGAAGCTGCGTAGCCACCTCGCCTGGGCGGGTGTGGCGATTGTTGGAGCGCTCTCGCTCGCCTATGTGGCCCTGGCCCGCGGCGAGGCGGTCAGTGCCCTCTGGGTGGTGGTGGCCGCGGTGTGCGTCTACCTGATCGCCTACCGCTACTACAGCCTCTTCCTCGCCACCAAGGTGCTGGGCTTGGACGCACAGCGCCAGACCCCCGCCTGGCGCCACAACGACGGCCTGGACTATGTGCCCACGCACAAATACGTGCTCTACGGCCACCACTTCGCCGCGATTGCCGGCGCCGGCCCGCTGGTGGGCCCGGTGCTGGCCGCGCAGATGGGCTATCTGCCGGGTCTGCTGTGGCTGCTGGCCGGCGTGGTGTTCGCCGGCGCGGTGCAGGACTTCATCGTGCTTTTCATCTCCACGCGCCGCGACGGCCGCTCGCTGGGCGACCTGATCAAGCAGGAGATGGGCACCGTGCCGGGCCTGATCGCCCTGTTCGGCGCCTTCATGATCATGATCATCATCCTGGCGGTGCTGGCCCTGATCGTGGTGAAGGCCCTGGCCGATTCGCCCTGGGGCACCTTCACGGTGGCCGCCACCATCCCGGTGGCGCTGTTCATGGGTGTCTACCTGCGCTACATCCGCCCGGGCCGCATCGGCGAGATCTCCATCATCGGCTTCGTGCTGCTGATGCTGTCCATCATCGGCGGCCAGTATGTGCATGAGAGCGCCACGCTGGCGCCGCTGTTCAGCTACGACGCCAAGGCCCTGACCTGGATGCTGATCGGCTACGGCTTCGTGGCCGCCTCGATCCCGGTGTGGCTGCTGCTGGCGCCGCGCGACTACCTCAGCACCTTCCTGAAGATCGGCACCATCGTGGCGCTGGCGATCGGCATCGTGATCGTGGCGCCGCCGCTGCAGATGCCGGCCTTCACCCAGTTCGCGGCGGGCAACGGCCCGGTCTGGTCGGGCAATCTCTTCCCCTTCCTCTTCATCACCATCGCCTGCGGCGCGGTCTCGGGCTTCCATGCGCTGATCTCCTCGGGCACCACGCCCAAGATGCTGGAGAACGAGACGCACGCCCGCTTCATCGGCTATGGCGGCATGCTGGCCGAGTCCTTCGTCGCGGTGATGGCCCTGGTGGCGGCCTCCTGCATCCAGCCGGGTGTGTACTTCGCGATGAACAGCCCGGCCGCCCTGGTGGGCAGCAATGTCGACGCGGTGGCGCAGACGCTCTCGACCTGGGGCTTCGTGGTCACGCCCGAGATGCTCACCCAGACCGCCGCCGATGTGGGCGAGAAGACCATCCTGGCGCGCGCCGGCGGTGCGCCCACGCTGGCGGTGGGCATGGCCCATATCCTGCACCAGGTGGTGGGCGGCAAGGCCATGATGGCCTTCTGGTACCACTTCGCCATCCTGTTCGAGGCGCTCTTCATCCTCACCGCGGTGGACGCCGGCACGCGCGCCGGACGCTTCATGCTGCAGGACCTGCTGGGCAGTTTCGTGCCCGCGCTCAAGCGCACCGATTCGCTGCCCGCCAACCTGATCGCCACCGGCCTGTGCGTGGCCGCCTGGGGCTACTTCCTCTACCAGGGCGTGGTCGATCCGCTGGGCGGCATCAACACCCTGTGGCCGCTGTTCGGCATCTCCAACCAGATGCTGGCCGCCGTCGCGCTGATGCTGGGCACGGTGGTGCTGTTCAAGATGAAGAAGGACCGCTACGCCTGGGTGACGGCGCTGCCGGCCGCCTGGCTGCTGGTGTGCACGCTCACCGCCGGCTGGCTGAAGATGTTCTCGGCCGACCCCAAGGTGGGCTTCCTGGCCCATGCCGACAAGTACGCGGGCGCGGTGGCCGAGGGCAAGCTGCTGGCGCCGGCCAAGTCGCTGGCGGCGATGGAACGCGTGGTCTTCAACGACCGCCTCGACGCCGTGCTGTGCGGGCTCTTCATCTTCGTGGTGCTGAGCGTGCTGGTCTACAGCATCAAGTCCATCCTGGCCGCGCGCGCCGAGCGCCGGCCGACGGTGCAGGAAGCGGCCTTCGTACCCTTTGGCGCCGCGGCGGGAGCCGGCGGTGATTGAGGTCGTTGAGGCGGCCAGCCGCGCCGGCCGCTACTTCGCGCAAAGCCTGCGCCTGATGGTGGGCCAGCCGGACTACGGCGCCTACGTGGCCCATATGAAGGCCACCCACCCAGAGCAGGCGCCGATGAGCTACGAGGCCTTCTTCCGCGAACGCCAGGACGCCCGCTACGGCGTCGGCACGGGGCGCATGAGCCGTTGCTGCTGAGCCGCCCGGCGGCTCAGGACAGCGGCCGGTGCCTTGAGAGCGGCGGGTTCTTGGCAAAGTAGCGCGCGATGCCGGTCGCCAGGGCCTGCACCAGCTTGGCCTGGTAGTCGGGATCGCGCAGCCGGCTTTCCTCGTCCGGGTTGGAGATGAAGGCCGTCTCCACCAGGATGGAGGGCATGTCGGGCGCCTTCAGCACCGCAAAGCCGGCCTGCTCGACCTGGCGCTTGTGCAGATTGCCGACACGGCCGATCTGCCCCAGCACCTCGGAGCCGAGCTTGAGGCTGTCCTTGATCTGCGCCGTGGTGCTCATGTCCAGCAGGGTACGCAGCACGGTGGCATCCTTCACCGCCAGGTTGTTGACGCCACCCACCAGGTCGGCGGCGTTCTCGCGGTCGGCCATCCAGCGCGCCGCCGAACTGCTGGCGCCATTGGTGCTGAGCACGAACACCGAGGCGCCCTTGGCCTGCGGCGTGAAGAAGGCATCGGCGTGGATGGAGACGAACAGGTCGGCATTCACGCGCCGCGCCTTGCGCACGCGCTCGTGCAGGGGCACGAAGAAATCGGCATCGCGCGTCATCATCACGCGGATATTGGGGTTGGCGTTGAGGCGCTCGCGCAGCTGCAGGCCGATCGCCAGCACCACGTCCTTTTCCTTCAGGCCCGAGGGGCCGACGGCGCCGGGGTCCTCGCCGCCATGGCCGGGGTCCAGCGCGATCACGATCAGGCGGTCGATCTTCTGCTGCGCGCCGACGATGGGCGCCGGCGCTGGCGCCGGTGCCGGGGTCTGCAGCTCGGCCGCGCTGGCGGGCGCCGATGCCGCGGGGGGGCCCACCAGCGGCGCCGAGGCCGGCGGCCTGGGCAGCTCGGGCCGGTCGATGCGGCCGATCAGCTCGCCCAGCGCATCCTGCACCGACTGCGCCGCCGCCTTCTCCGCGTTTTCCTTCTCGCGTATCAGGGCCAGCAGCGGGTCGCGCTCCTGCAGCGGGTAGAGGTCGAACACCAGGCGGTGCTTGTAGGCCGCCACTGGCGCGATCGAGAACAGCTGCGGCGCCACGCCCTGCTTGAGGTCCAGCACGATGCGCACCACGCGCGGCTGGTTCTGGCCCACGCGCACACCGGCGATGTAGGGGTCGTCGGCCTTCACCTTGCCCAGCAGCTCGCGCAGGCCGGGGCTGAGCTCCAGACCGTCGATGTCGATCACCAGCCGGTCCGGGTTGGCGGCCAGGAAATGCTTGGCGGCCAGCGGCTTGTCGGACTCCAGCGTGACGCGCGTGTAGTCGGCCGCCGGCCAGACGCGCACCGCCACGATGTTGGCACTGCCCGGCGAACTTGCGGCGCGCAGCTGCGGGGCCTGCAGCAGCAGCGCCAGGCTGCCCATGGCGCGCAAGGCGTGGCGGCGGCTCATGTGCTCAGCCCTTTCAAGCCGTCCAGCAAGACCTGACCCTCGGGCGTGCAGGCCTCGACGCGCACGCGGCGGCTCTGGTCGTCCTGCGCTTCGAGGTGGATCGCCAGCGTGGGCGTGGGCAGCATGCCGGCCGCCTTCTCGGGCCATTCACTCAGCTTCAGCCCGGGCGCGGTGAAGATCTCGCGGAAGCCCGCGTCCTCCCACTCGCGCGGATCGTTGAAGCGGTAGAAATCGAAATGGCTGACCTCGCCGGCCGGCAGCTGGTAGCTCTCCAGCACCGCATAGCTGGGGCTCTTGATGCGGCCCGTCACGCCGAGCGCGCGCAGGAGATGGCGCACCAGGCTGGTCTTGCCGGCGCCCAGGGTGCCGTGCAGCTCGATGCTGGCATGCATCGGGCCAGGCGCATGGGTCAAGGCATGCGCGAGGGCCTGCGCAAAGCGCTCGCAAGCCGACTCGTCGGGCCAGTGGAACAGGCGGGTTTCTAGAATGGCCAAATGCAGCACGCTCCGCGAACTGAAGAAAAACAAACCGAGATCGACGCCCTGGCGGTGATGGCGCAACTGCAGGCCTGGGCGCTTGAGCTGGGATTCTCACAGATTGGCGTGGCCGATATCGACCTCAGCAGCGCCGAGCCCGGCTTGCTGGCCTGGCTGGCGGCGGGCTTTCACGGCAGCATGCATTACATGGCCAGCCATGGCCTCAAGCGCGCCCGGCCGGCCGAGCTGGTGCCGGGCACGGTGCGCGTGCTCACCGCGCGCATGGACTATCTGCCCCAGCAGCTGCAAGGCGACTGGCAGGCGATCGAATGGCAGCGCCTGGCCGAGCCGCTGGCCGCCCAGGTTTCGCTCTATGCCCGCGGCCGCGACTATCACAAGGTGTTGCGCCAGCGCCTGCAGCAGCTCGCCAGCCGGCTGGAGGCGCTGGTGGGGCCGCTGGGCTACCGCGTCTTCACCGATTCCGCCCCAGTGCTGGAGGTGGAGCTGGCGAGCCGCTCCGGCATCGGCTGGCGCGGCAAGCACAGCCTGACCCTGCACCGCGAGGCCGGCTCGATGTTCTTCCTGGGCGAGATCATGGTGGACCTGCCGCTGCCGCTGAGCGAGGCGGTCAGCGGCCATTGCGGGCAATGCACGGCCTGCATCGACGTCTGCCCGACCCGCGCCATCGTCGCGCCCTACCAGGTGGATGCGCGGCGCTGCATCTCCTACCTGACGATCGAGTCGGACGAGCCGATCCCGCTGGAGCTGCGGCCGCTGCTGGGCAACCGCATCTATGGCTGCGACGACTGCCAGCTCGTCTGCCCCTGGAACAAGTTCGCGCAGCGCCACGCCCTGGCGGATTTCGACACCCGCGGCCCCTTCGAGGCGCCCACCCTGCTGCAGCTGTGGGGCTGGAGCGAGGCCGATTTCCTGCGCCTCACCGAGGGCTCGGCGATACGCCGCATCGGCCACGCGCGCTGGCAGCGCAACCTGGCGGTGGCGATGGGCAATGCGCTCAGGCAAGACCTGGCCCCGGCGGATGAGGCCGCGCTGCGCGCCGCGCTGCAGGCGCGACTGCCGCAGGCCAGCGAGCTGCTGGCCGAACACATCCATTGGGCCTTAGAAACGTAGCAGCATCAGCCACAGCGGCACGGTCAACATGCCCAGCAGGGTCGAGACCGTCACCAGCCCGGCGACGAAGGAGGCGTGGCCGCCCATGCGCGCCGCCAGCACATAGGCGCTGGACGCGGTGGGCAGGGCGGCAAAGGCCACCAGGATGCTGCGCTGGCCCGGCGCCAACGCCAGCGCCCAGGCGAAGGCAAAGGCCAGCAGGGGCAGGGCCGCATGGCGTATCGCCAGCAGCGCGGCGGCCAGCTTGGGCGAATCCTTCAAGGCGCCCAGGCGCAGGCCGGCGCCCACCGCCATCAGGCCCAGGGGCAGGGCGGCCAGGCCGATCTTCTGCAGGCTGATGGCGGCGGCCTCGGGCAGGCGCAGGCCCAGCAGATTGGCCACCAAGCCGGCCAGGGTGCTGAGGATGAGCGGATTGCGCCCCAGCTCGCGCAGATAGCCGTGCCCGCCATGGCGTGCCAGCGGCCAGACCGCGGCCACATTGGCCAGCGGCACGCAGATGGCGATCAGCAGCGCCACCCAGGCCACGCCCTGCGCGCCCTGCAGGCGCTCGGCCAGGGCCAGCGCGATAAAGCTGTTGAAGCGAAAACCCACCTGGGCGCCCGAGGCATGGGTCTGCGCATCCACCCCGGGCCACAGGCGCAGCGCATAGGCCAGCAGCACGCCGCTGCCCACCACCGCCAAGCCGCCCAGGGCCAGATGCAGGGTGGCGGCCGGCTGCAGCACGCTGCGCGAGATCGAGTTGAACAGCAGCACCGGGAAGAGCAGGTAGTACACCAGCTTCTCGGCCGCCTCCCACACCGGGCGATCCAGGCTGGTGTAGCGACACAGGGCGAAGCCCGTCAGGATCAGCAGAAAGTCAGGCAGCAGCAACAGCAGGTCCGTCATGCGCCCAGTGTGCCTGCGGCCCGGGCGCGCCCCATGCGTGAGGCTACGTAATTCCGCTAGCATGGCTTGCGACCGGGCCGCCTAGCATCGCGGCAGGAGACATCCACCAAGACTACGACAAGGGAAACCTCACGATGAAGCGCCGTCATTGCCTACAAGCCAGCGTGGCCCTGGCCGCCAGCACCCTGCTGACCCCGACCCTTTCGCATGCGCAGGGCTATCCCAACAAGCCGATCCGGCTGGTGGTGCCTTTTGCACCCGGCGGCACCACCGACATCGTGGCCCGCGTGGTGGCCGAGAAGCTGCACCTGGCGCTGGGCCAGACCGTGGTGGTGGAGAACAAGGCCGGCGGCGGCGGCAAGGTGGGTGCCAACGAAACCGCCAAGGCCGCGCCGGATGGCTATGCGCTGGGCATGGCGACGGTCTCGACTACCGCGGCCAACCCCGCCATCGACCCCAAGATTCCCTACAACCCGCTCACCGACTTCACCCCCATCACCAATGTGGCGGCCACGCCCAATGTGATCGCGGTGCACCCGAGCTTCCCGGCGCGCGACTACAAGGGCTTTGTCGCCGAGCTCAAGAAGAACCCGGGCAAGTACAGCTTCGCCAGCTCCGGCACCGGCGGCATCGGCCATCTGCAGATGGAGCTTTACAAGAACCTGGCGGGCGTGTTCGTGCTGCACATCCCCTACCGCGGCGCCGGCCCGGCGCTGAATGACACGGTGGCCGGCCAGGTGCCGATGATTTTCGACAACCTGCCCTCGGCGCTGCCCTTCATCAAGGACGGGCGCCTGATCCCCATCGTGGTGGCGGCGCCGCAGCGCCTGACGCAGCTGCCCAATGTGCCCACCTTCAAGGAGGTCGGGCTGGAGCCGGTCAACCGCATGGCGTACTACGGCATCTACGGGCCCAAGGGCCTGTCCAAGGAAGTGGTGGACAAGGTCTACGGCGCGGTCAAGAAGACGCTGGAGCTGCCGGATGTGAAGAAGCGCATCGAGGACACCGGCTCGCTGATCGTGGCCAACACGCCCGAGCAGTTCGGCGCCCAGATCAAGGCCGAGTACGAGGTCTACAAAAAGGTCGTTGAACAGCAAAAGCTGAAACTTGACTGAGCTTCTTGAGCACAGCCGGCTGGGTATAGACGCTTTTGTCGAAGCCCTCTGGATCGAGGACGGGCTGGCGCGCAACACCCTGGAGGCCTACAAGCGCGACCTGCTGCTGCTGGCCGACTGGCTGGCGCGCGAGCCCGGCCGCGCGCTGGACGAGGCCCGCGAGCTGGACCTGCTGGGCTATGCCAGCGCGCGCCACGAGGCCAGCCGCGCCACCAGCGCGAACCGGCGGCTCTCGGTGTTCAAGCGCTATTTCCGCTGGGCGCTGCGCGAGCAGCGCTGCACGCAAGACCCGACCCTGCGCCTGCAGAACGCCCGCCAGCCGCTGCGGGTGCCCAAGACGCTTGGCGAGGGCCAGATCGAGGCCCTGCTGTCGGCGCCGAACGTCGGCGAGCCGCTGGGCCTGCGCGACCGCGCCATGTTGGAGCTGATGTATGCCAGCGGCCTGCGCGTGAGCGAGCTTGTGACCCTCAAGAGCGTGCATGTGGGCATGAAGGAGGCGGCGCTGCGCATCACCGGCAAGGGCAGCAAGGAGCGCCTCGTGCCCTTTGGCGAGGAGGCCCATGGCTGGCTCTTGCGCTATCTGCAGGAGGCACGCGCCGAGCTGCTGCAGGGGCGGCGCAGCGAGGCGCTGTTCGTGACTGTGCAGGGCGAGGGCATGAGCCGGCAGATGTTCTGGAAACTGGTGAAGAAGTACGCCGTCGAGGCCGGAATCCTGGCGCCGATCTCGCCGCATACCCTGCGCCACGCCTTCGCCACCCATCTGCTCAACCACGGCGCCGATCTGCGTGCGGTGCAGCTGCTGCTGGGGCACGCCGACCTTTCCACCACCCAGATCTACACCCATGTGGCGCGCGAGCGGCTCAAGAGCCTGCATGCGGCACACCATCCGCGTGGGTAGGAGGCCTTCATGAATGCGATCATCGCCATCATTCTCGCGCTCGTCGCGAACGTCGCCACGGCTGCCGAGTGGGCCTATCAGCGCGTCGACGCTACGGACGCATCGAAGAATCGAACCATCACCTACTCGGTCGATGATGCGGGCAACAAGCTCATCATCTTCGGCCGCAGCGGAGCGGGCCGTGAATTCGCAGCATTCCAAGGCATGATCATTGCCGATGTCTGGGGCGACGGTCCAAAGGACACCGGCATGGGGAAGGCGTACGCGCTCGGTAATACCTGGAAACACCAGTACGAATACGCGAACGACAAGGAAAACCATGTCGTGAGCATCACCTACACGGTTGCGCCTGGTGAAAGGGCGACCTTCGACAACGTGTCATACGACACCGTTCGCATCACGGGCCTCGCCACCTACACCACGAGCCGCGGACACAACGGATCCATCACACGCGAGTGTTTGTACGCCGAAGCCGTTCGTAACTGTATCGTCTACAAGCAACGCACGCGCGGCTCGACTGGCACCGTCTACAACGACACCACGGCAACACTCCTTGCCTACAAGCCCTGAACAGCTGTTCATGCGCTGTCCACCGGCATGCAGACGCGACCATGACGATTCTCCTGAAATGCCCCATGTGGAGGTCGCAGAAGGTCGTTGTGCCCGGCTGCGGCAGCGCGCGCCGCGGAGGCGTTCGGTCCACGCTGGCCCTATTCGATCGTCTGATTCAGGTGTCAGGCGAGAGGTCCGTGGCGTTCAGAATGTTGGCAACGCGGCTGTCATCGGTGCCTGCCGCCGTGCTCCGCCTCGGTCGCATCGCCCGTGATGTGGCTTTTGATGCCTAGCATCGGGCATCAGCGCACCGGCAGGCCCGAGGGCGGCTTGATCTCCTCCAGGCAGATCATCGAGCGCACGTCGGCCACGCCCTCCAGCTGCATCAGCTTGTCGGTGAGGAATTGCGAGAGCGCCTTGAGGTCGCTGGCCACCACCTTGAGCAGGTAGTCGCAATCGCCCGAGACGGTGTGGCACTCCAGGATCTGCGGGAAGTCGCGCAGCAAGGCCTCCAGCTCGCGCACCCGTGCAAAGGCCTGGGCCTCGATGTTGAGGCTGACGAAGGCGGTCACCCCCAAGCCCAGGCTGGCGGGCGCCACCAGGGCGCGGTACCCCTGCAGCACGCCGCGCTCCTCCAGCGCGCGCACGCGACGAAAGCATTGCGGCGGCGAGAGATGGATCTGTGCTGCCAGGTCCACATTCGAGATGCGGCCATCGCGCTGCAGGATCTCGAGGATCTTGCTGTCGATGGCGTCCAGGGTGGGCGGGGCAGGGGTGGCGGCTGGCATAGAAGCGCAGTCTAAGGGCTGACCCTGAGGGACAATCCCGCGATGGACCATAGCTTTCTCTCCGCCTTCATCCTGCTGCTGCTGGTCTTGGACCCGCTGGGCAGCCTGCCCATCTTCATTTCCATCATGCGCGAGGTGCCCAAGCCGCGCCGCACCCGCATGGCGGCGCGCGAGGTGGGCATTGCCTTCGCGGTGCTGTTCGCCTTCATGTTCCTGGGCGGCAGCTTTCTGCAAGTGATGCATCTCTCCGAGCGTTCGCTGGAGGTGGCCGGCGGGGTGATCCTGCTCATCATCGCGATCCGCATGATCTTCGGCAGCGCCGGCGAGTCGGCCTATGGCATCGAGCCCGGCCGCGAACCCTTCATCTTCCCCCTGGCCGTGCCCCTGCTGGCCGGCCCCTCGGCGATGGCCACGGTGTTGCTGCTGGCCTCGCGCCAGCCCGAGCGCATCTTCGACTGGATCGGCGCGCTCACCGCCGCCATGCTGGTCTCGGGCCTGACCCTGCTGCTGGCCGACCGCATCCGCAAGATCCTGGGCGACTCGGTGGTCTCGGCAATCGAGAAGCTGATGGGCCTGGTGCTGACCGCGATTGCGGTGGAAATGGTGCTGGCCGGGTTGAAGCGCTATTTCATTGGTGGCTTGTGATTGGCCTAAATTTCACGATACGAAACAGCGTTATCAGATCGCAAAATTTCAGGTTGCTGCGCTGCCGCAATTTTTCTCATTATGGTGAGCGTCGTTTCACAATCCGATATCAACAATACAAGCCATTGATTTTAAAGGAAAACATTTTTAGTCTTATATAAGACACAAGTCTTCCACGAAAGCTGGCAAAGGCCTAATCTAGGACCCATCGAATCCTTTGTTTTTCACCTCACAGCAGGAGCTTTCCATGACGACACTCACCCGTGACCAGCAAATCACCGCCCTCGAGAAGGATTGGGCCGAGAACCCCCGTTGGAAGGGCATCAAGCGCGGCTACACCGCTGCCGATGTGGTGCGTCTGCGTGGCTCGCTGGCCATCGAGCACACCCTGGCCAAGCGCGGCGCCGAGAAGCTCTGGGGCCTGGTGAACACCGAGCCCTTCGTCAACTCGCTGGGCGCGCTGACCGGCAACCAGGCCATGCAGCAGGTCAAGGCCGGCCTGAAGGCCATCTATCTGTCCGGCTGGCAGGTCGCCGGCGACGCCAACAGCAATGGCGAGATGTACCCCGACCAGTCGCTGTACTCGGTGGACTCGGTGCCCAAGGTCGTGAAGAAGATCAACGCCACCTTCAAGCGCGCCGATGAAATCCAGTGGAGCGAAGGCAAGAACGACATCGACTACTTCGCCCCCATCGTGGCCGATGCCGAAGCCGGTTTCGGCGGCGTGCTGAACGCCTTCGAGCTGATGAAGTCCATGATCGAAGCCGGCGCCGCTGGCGTGCACTTCGAAGACCAACTGGCCGCTGCCAAGAAGTGCGGCCACATGGGTGGCAAGGTGCTGGTGCCGACCCGCGAGGCCGTGGCCAAGCTGGTCGCCGCGCGCCTGGCGGCCGACGTGATGGGCACGCCCACCGTGCTGCTGGCCCGTACCGATGCCGAAGCCGGCGATCTGGTCACCACCGACGTGGACGACAACGACAAGCCCTTCTGCACCGGCGAGCGCACCGTCGAAGGCTTCTTCCGCACCCGCAACGGTCTGGACCAGGCCATCAGCCGCGGCCTGGCCTACGCGCCCTATGCCGACATGATCTGGTGCGAGACCGGCAAGCCCGATCTGGCCTTCGCCAAGGCTTTCGCTGACGCCATCCACGCCAAGTTCCCCGGCAAGCTGCTGGCCTACAACTGCTCGCCTTCCTTCAACTGGAAGAAGAACCTGGACGATGCCACCATCGCCAAGTTCCAGCGCGAGCTGGGTGCGATGGGCTACAAGTTCCAGTTCATCACCCTGGCCGGCTTCCACAGCCTGAACTACTCGATGTTCAACCTGGCCTACGGCTACGCACGCAACAATATGAGCGCCTTCGTGGAGCTGCAGGAAGCCGAGTTCGCCGCCGCCGAGCGTGGCTTCACCGCCGTGAAGCACCAGCGCGAAGTGGGCACGGGTTACTTCGACGCCGTCACCACCACCATCGAAGCCGATGCCTCCACCGCGGCGCTGAAGGGTTCGACCGAAGACGAACAGTTCTTCGACAAGAAGCACGGCTGATCGCGATCGCGTTCAGCAGCCGGCCCGAACTCAAAAGGTTCGGGCCTTTTTCATGCCTGTGCCTGTCTCTACATGGAGGCGCGCAGCAGCGCCGCGTACTCCTCGCGCGTGGCCACGCGCGGATTGGTCTTGTGGCAATGGTCCTTCATCGCGCCGTCGATGACGCGCTCGAAGAGGTCATCTGTCACGCCCAATGCCGCCAGCCCGCTCGCCAGACCCAGACGTGCGTTCATGTCCCGCAGGGCCTCGGCCATCGCCTCGCCGGCAGGATCGCAGCGCGCGATGCCCATCGCCTGCGCCATGCGCGGCAGGCGCTCGTCCTGCTGCAGGCTCTCATGCTGGGCGTTGAAGCGCACCACCGCCGGCAGGAACATCGCGTTCAGCGTGCCATGGTGCAGGCGCGGGTTCACGCCGCCCAGCGAGTGGCTCAGCGAATGCACCGCACCCAGGCCCTTCTGGAAGGCCATCGCGCCCTGCATGCTGGCGCTCATCATCTGCAGGCGCGCGTCGCGGTCGCTGCCGTCGCGGGTGGCGCGCTCGATCGCGGCCCAGCCGCGCCGCAGGCCTTCCAGCGCAATGCCGTCGGCGGGCGGGTTGAAGGCCGCGGACATGAAGGTCTCCATGCAATGCGCGATCGCATCCATGCCGGTGGCGGCCGTCAGCAGCGGCGGCAGGCCCAGGGTCAGCTCGGGATCGCAGATCGCCGACTTGGGCAGCAGCTCCCAGTTGTGGAAGCCCAGCTTGCGCCCATCGTCCACGATGACGATGGCGCCGCGCGCCACCTCGCTGCCGGTGCCGGCGGTGGTGGGCATCGCGATCAGCGGCAGCACCGCCTTGGTGATCAGCCCGCTGCCGCCCTCGATGGTGGCGTAGCGCGTGAGCGGCCCCTCGTGGGTGGCGGCGATCGCCACGCCCTTGGCCAGGTCCATGGCCGAGCCGCCGCCGATGGCGATCAGGCCGTCGCAGCCGCCCTCGCGCCAGGCCTGCACACCCAGGCGCACCGCCGCCTCGGTGGGGTTGGCGGGGGTGCCATCGAACACGGGCAGGGCAGGGCCCTGCCAGCCGGACAGCGCCAGCTCCAGCACGCCGGCCGCGCGCACGCCGGCATCGGTGATCACCAGCGGCCGGCGCATGCCGATGCGCGCGCATTCGGCGCCCAGCAACTCGCGCGCGCCATGTGCGAGGTGGATATGGGTGAGGTACTGGATCAGGGCCATGCTGGTGTTCCTTCCTAGTCTGCGAAAATCCGCCATCGTTGGATTGGCCGAGCCTAAGCCCTGGAGTTCTTGTTGAGTAGCACCTTGTTGACACCGCGCATGGCGGGTGTGCTGACGCGCATCCACCGCGCCAACCGCCCGGCCTTTCATTCCCTCACGCCCAAGCAGGCCCGCATCGGCTACCTGATGGGGGCCGAGATCCTGGACCTGCCGCGCGCGCCGCTGCCCCGCGTGGAGAACCTCAGCGTACCGGGCGCCGAGGGGCCGCTGGCCGCGCGCCTGTATGCGCCCAAGACCGCCGAGGAAGCCAGGCTGCCGGTGCTGCTCTATCTGCATGGCGGCGGCTTCACCATCGGCAGCCTGGAAACGCACGACTCGCTGTGCCGGCAGCTCGCGCTGCGCAGCGGCGCGGCGGTGCTGTCGCTGGACTACCGGCTCGCGCCGGAGCACAAGTTCCCCGCCGCGGTGGACGATGCCTGGGCGGTGATGCGCTGGTTGCCGGGCGCCGCCGCGGCCCTGGGGCTGGACGGCAGCCGCATCGCCGTGGGCGGCGACAGCGCCGGCGGCACGCTGGCAGCGGTGTGCGCGCTGCACGCGCGCGATCTAGGGCAAGACCTGGCCCTGCAGCTGCTGATCACCCCCGGCACCTGCGCGCATGCCGACACGCCCTCGCACAAGCTGTTCGCCAACGGTTTTTTGCTCGACGCAGCGGCGATCGCCTGGTTCTTCGACCATTACATCGAGCACCATCACAAGCGCGACTGGCGCTTCGCGCCCATGGAGGCACCCGACCACAGCGGCCTGGCCCCGGCCTGTGTGATCCTGGCCGAATGCGATCCGCTGGTGGACGAGGGTGTCGCCTACGCCGACCTGCTGCGCGCCAATGGTGGTGCGGTGCAGTTGGAGCTGTACCGCGGCGTGACCCATGATTTCATCAAGATGGGCCGCAGCATTCCCGAGGCCCTGCTGGCGCTGGACGCCTGCGCACTGGCGCTGAAGGAGGCGCTTTTCAAGCCATGAACCGCAGCAACTTCCGTTTCTTCGAGCGCCTGCGCGTGCGCTGGGCCGAGATCGACGCCCAGCAAATCGTCTTCAACGGTCATTACCTGACCTACTTCGACACCGCCGTGGGCGGCTACTGGCGCGCCCTGGCGCTGCCCTATGCCGAGACCATGCAGTCGCTGGGCGGCGACCTGTTCGTGCGCAAGGCGACGCTGGAATACCTGGGCTCGGCGCGCTACGACGATCAGCTCGAGATCGGCGTGCGCTGCGAGCGCGTCGGCAACAGCTCCATGCTGGTGCAATGCGCGGTGTTCCGCGCCGACGAACTGCTGGTGCATGGCGAGCTGATCTATGTGTTTGCCGATGCGCAGACCCAGACCCCCAAGCCGGTGCCCGAAACCCTGCGCCAGGCGCTCACCGGCTTCGAGGCCGGCGCGGCCATGGTCGAGGTGCACGTCGGCGCCTGGTCGGAGCTGGGCACCGACGCCAGCCGGATCCGCCAGGCGGTGTTCGTCGACGAACAGAAGATCCCGGCCGAGATGGAATGGGACGCCGGCGACGCCAGCTGCCTGCATGCGGTGGCCTACAACCGCCTTGGCAAGGCCCTGGCCACCGGCCGGTTGCTGGAGCATGTGCCGGGCGTGGCCAAGATCGGCCGCATGGCGGTGCTGCGGCCGATGCGCGGCGGCCAGGTCGGGCGCCAGGTGCTGGAAGCGCTGATGGCGGCCGGCCGCGAGCGCGGCTACCGCGAGGTGCTGCTGCACGCGCAGCTCAGCGCCGCCGGTTTCTACACCCGTGCCGGCTTTGTGCAGCGCGGCCCGGTGTTCGAGGAGGCCGGCATCGGCCATGTGGAGATGGTCAGGGCGCTGTGAGCGCCAGCAGGGGGGAAAAGCGCTCGACATGGCGCTCGCCCTCGATGCAGGGCGCGAGTGCCGCCGCCATCGCCCGCTCGGCCAGGGCCAGGTCTTGCGCCGAGGCGCCCTGGTAGATCTCCATCCAGGTCAGCAGGTCGGCCGCCTTCACATCATCAGCGTCGCGCTGCAGCAGGCGCAGCTGGACGCCGGCCGGCAGTTCGTGGCGCTGCGCCGCGATGCGCTCACTTGCCACGGCGGCCTGCGCCGCCCGCAGCTGGTAGTAGACATAGAGCTCGCTGCTGCTCATGGCGGCTCACTGGGGCTCGCGCAGCTCGTAGGGCAGGGGGCGCGCCTCCAGCAGCGCTCCGTCGGCGGCGCCCAGGTGCAGGCTGCCACCCTCCAGGGCCGCGATCTTGGTTTCGGCCAGCAACAGGGCGCGGCCGTCGCGCTCGGCCACCGCCGCCACCAGGCCCGCGGGCTGGCCCGGATCTTCGCTGTGGAAGATTTCCTGGCCGACCTGCGCCGGCGCGGCGGTTTCGAACAGAAAGGTGCGGCGCTTCAGGGTGCCGCGGTACTGGCTGCGCGCCACCACCTCCTGGCCGGGGTAGCAGCCCTTCTGGAAGTTCACCCCGCCCAGCAGTTCGAGGTTCAGCATCTGCGGCACGAATTGCTCCACCGTGGCGGCCTGCACCCAGGCCAGCCCGCTTTGCACGTCCAGCCACTGCCAATCGGCGGCACTCAGCGCCGGCAGCGCGGGCGCCGGTGCCGTGGCGGGCAGGGCCAGCAGATAGCGCGCCTGGCCGGCCGCCTGACCAGCCGCGTTCGGCAGCCGCAAGACCTGACCCTCGTTGAAAGCTGCCAGGTCCCAGGTCTGGGCCGGCGCCACCGCGCCCAGCCAGGCGCTGGCCGGCGCGCCCGCCAGGCCCCAGAGCTGGAACTCGGCCGTGGCATCGCTGAGCTTGCACTTGGCGCGCATCACGAACATGCTCAAACGCTTGAGCGTCGGCGCCAGCAGCTCCACCGGCAGCACCAGCAAGAGCTCCTCGGGCCCGTTCTTCCAGCCGACCAGGGTGGCCAGCAGGCGGCCCTTGGCGGAGCAGTAGCCGGCCAGGCGGGCCTGGCCGTCGCCCAGCAGGGCGAAGTCCTGGGTCAGCTGGCTGTGCAGGAACTTGGCGGCCTCGGCGCCGGCCGCGCGGATCACGCCGAATTGGGTCAGCCGCAGGGCGGCGCCGGAGAGGGGGGCGATGGTTTCTTGGCTCATGGGGGGCGATTATCATCAGCGCCCGCCAACACCGCCGCCATCACTGCCGCATCCAGGGCGGCTTGCAAGGACATTTCGAGACCATGAAGACATTGGGCAAGGCCCTGCTGACCCTTTCCTTGATGGCGCTGCTGGCCCTGGGCGTGGCTGCGGGCGGCGCCTGGTGGTGGCTGCAGCGGCCGATGACGCTGGCGGCGCCCTCGGTCGAGCTCTCGATCGAGACCGGCAGCTCGCCGCGCGAGGTGGCCCAGGCCTGGGTGGCGGCAGGGGTGCAGGAGGATGCGCGAGTGCTGTACCAATGGTTCCGCTGGTCGGGCCAGGCCAAGCAGATACGCGCCGGCAGCTACGAGATCCACCAGGGCGCCACGCCGCGCGAGCTGCTCGCCAAGATGGTGCGCGGCGACGAGGTGCTCGAGCAGGTGCGCCTCATCGAGGGCTGGACCTTCCGCCAATGGCGCGCCGCGCTGGCCGCCGCGCCGGCGCTCAAGCACCAGACCGCCGAACTCGGCGAGGCCGACATCATGGCCGCCCTGGGTGCGCCGGGCCAGCACCCGGAAGGGCGCTTCTTTCCCGACACCTATGCCTACAGCCGCGGCGTCAGCGACCTCACCGTGCTCAGGCGCGCCTACCGCACGATGGGCCGGAAGCTGGACGCGGCCTGGGCCGGCCGGGCCGAGAAGCTGCCGCTCAAGTCGCCCGACGACGCGCTGATCCTGGCCTCCATCGTCGAGAAGGAGACCGGCGCCGCGGCCGACCGCGGCCTGGTGGCCGCCGTGTTCGTGAACCGCCTGCGCCTCGGCATGCCCTTGCAGACCGACCCCAGCGTGATCTATGGCCTGGGTGCGGCCTTCGACGGCAATCTGCGCAAGCGCGACCTGCTGGCCGACACGCCCTACAACAGCTACACCCGCGGCGGCCTGCCGCCCACCCCCATCGCCATGCCCGGCGCCGCCTCGCTGGCCGCGGCCCTGCACCCGGCGCCCTCGCGCGCGCTCTACTTCGTGGCGCGCGGCGATGGCAGCAGCGAATTCAGCGATGACCTGGCCGCGCATAATCGCGCCGTCAACAAATACCAGCGCGGCAAGTGAGCTTTCATCCCCGTTTCATCAGCATTGAAGGCATCGACGGTGCCGGCAAGTCCACCCATATCGCCGCCCTGACCGAACGCCTGGTCGCCGGCGGGGCCAAGGTCTTGAACACCCGCGAACCCGGCGGCACCGAGCTGGCCGAGCGCCTGCGCGAGCTGGTGTTGCACAGCGGTATGGACGGCCTGACCGAGGCGCTGCTGGTGTTTGCCGGCCGGCGCGACCATTTGCAGCGCGTCATCGAGCCGGCCCTGGCGGCCGGCCAGACGGTGCTGTGCGACCGCTTCACCGACGCCACCTTTGCCTACCAGGGCGCCGGCCGCGGCATGGACCTGCAGGTGCTGGCGACGCTGGAGCAATGGGTGCAGCAGGGTCCCCAGGGTCTTCTTCGTCAACCCGATCTGACGATCTGGTTCGACCTGCCGCCCGCCACCGCCGCGCAGCGCCGCGCCGCGGCGCGCGAGGCCGATCGTTTCGAGCAGCAGGACCTGGACTTCTTCGAGCGCGTGCGCGCCGGCTACGCGGCACGCGCCGCAGCCGCGCCGGCGCGCTTTGCCCGCATCGACGCCAGCGGCACGGTCGACGAGGTCGCGGCGCAATTGCGTGCCGTGATGGAGGCGCGGGGATGCTAGGCCCCGACGGCAAGCTGCCGCTGCCCTGGCTGGAGGCGCCGCTGGCGCAGGCGCTGGCGAACGCGCGCTCGCATGCCCTGCTGGTGCAGGGCCCGGCCGGCGTGGGCCAGTTCGACATGGCCCTGCTGCTGGCCCAGTCCTGGTTGTGCGAGGCGCCGGCCACCGGCAAGCTGGCCTGTGGCCGCTGCGCCGCCTGCCACCTGTTCCTGGCCCATGCCCATCCGGACTTCATGGTGCTGCTGCCCGAGGCCTTGCGCGAGAGCCTGGGCTACGGCGCCGATGACGAGGAGGGCGGTGCCGAGGCCAAGACCGGCAAGGCCAGCAAGGCCAAGCCCAGCCGCGAGATCAAGATCGATGCGGTGCGCCAGATGCTGGGTTTCGCCCAGGTCACGGCGGCGCGCGGGCGCGCCAAGGTGGTGGTGGTCTATCCCGCCGAGGCACTCAACACCGTGGCGGCGAACGCCCTGCTGAAGACCCTGGAAGAGCCGGCCGGCATGCTGCGCTTCGCGCTTGCCAGCAGCGCCCCCGAGGCCTTGCTGCCCACCATACGCAGCCGCTGCCAGCCGGTGCCACTGGGTCTGCCGCCGCAGGAACTGGCGCAGGCCTGGCTGGCCGAGCAGGGCGTGGAGGCGGCCGAGGTGCTGCTGGCCGCCACCGGCGGCCGCCCGCAGGAGGCGCTGGCCTGGTATGCCGACGGCGTGCGCGCCCAGGCCTGGCTGGAGCTGCCGCGCCGCGTGGCGCGCGGCGAAAGCGCGGCGCTGAGCGACTGGCCGGTGCCGCGCGCCATCGCCGCGCTGCAGCGCCTCACCCACGACCTGCTGCGCGGCAGCCATGGCGCGCCGCCCAGCTATTTCCCGCCCACGGCCCTGCCCAAGCCGCGCGGCGCGGCCGGCCTGCATGCCTGGGGCCGGGCCTTGCAGGACGCGGCGCGGCATGCCGAGCACCCGCTCAACGCCGGGCTGCTGATGGAATCGCTGGTGGCGCAGGGGCAGCGCGCGATGCGCGTGGCGGCCTGAACGAGAAAAGCAGAGAAGCTCCCGCTTGTCGGTGCATTCGCGCGGATAGGCGGCCTTGACCTTCGCTACACTGCCGCTTATGAGTGAAATTCCAACCAAACCCCAGGCCGCTGCCCTGGCAGCCGTGCCGGCTGGCGGGGGTGCGCGCCCGAGCGTGGTGCAGTTGGTCTTCAAGGAAAAGGGCGCGCTCTATGCCGCCTACATTCCCATCTTCACCGACGGCGGCATCTTCGTGCCGACCACGCGCGACTACAAGCTGGGCGAGGACATCTACCTGCTGATGATGCTGCCCGAGGACCCGCAGCGTTACCCGGTGGCCGGCAAGATTGCCTGGATCACCCCGGCGAATGCCTCGGCCGGCCGCACCCAGGGCGTGGGCGTGCGCTTCCCGGGCGACGAGAAAACCCGCCTCATCAAGCTGAAGATCGAAGAGATGCTGGGCACCTCGATTTCCTCGGCCAAGGCGACGCAGACCATCTGACTCCTTTTGACATACGGCGCGCCGTCCGGCGCGGGGCCGTGTGAGGCTGCCATGTACATCGACTCCCATTGCCATCTGAGCTTTCCCGAGCTCAAGGCCAATCTGCCGCAGATCCTGGCCGAGATGCAGGCCGCACGCGTGACGCAGGCGATCTGCATCTGCACCACCATGGAAGAGTTTCCCGAGGTGCGCGCGCTGGCCCATGCGCACCCGCAGCTCTTCGCCACGGTGGGCGTGCACCCGGACAACGAGGACGTGCACGAGCCCAGCGTGGCCGAGCTGGTGGCGGGCGCGCAGGACCCCAGGGTGCTGGCCATCGGCGAGACCGGCCTGGACTATTACCGCCTGGGCGAGCGCACCCTGGCCGACATGGAATGGCAGCGCGAGCGCTTTCGCACCCATATCCGCGCCGCGCGCCAGGCCGCCAAGCCGATGGTGATCCACACGCGCAGCAGCGCCGCGCACACGCTGGAGATCCTGAAGGAGGAGGGCGGCGAGCAGGCCGGCGGGGTGTTCCATTGCTTCACCGAGAGCCTGGAAGTGGCCAAGGCGGCGGTAGACCTGGGCTTCTATATCTCGTTCTCGGGCATCCTGACCTTCAAGAACGCCGCCGACCTGCGCGCGGTGGCGCTGGCCCTGCCGCTGGACCATCTGCTGATCGAGACCGACAGCCCCTATCTCGCCCCCATGCCCTACCGCGGCAAGACCAACAGCCCGGCCTATGTGCCCCATGTGGCGGAACATCTGGCGGCCGTGAAGGGTCTGGCGGTGGAAGCGGTGGCCGAGGCCTGCAGTGCCAACACCAGGCGGCTGTTCCGCCTGCCCGAGGCCTGAGATGGGCGCAATACGCCTGCGCGTCTGGGTGGGGCTGTGGCTGGGCCTGCTGCTGGCCATGCCCGCCCTGCTGCATGCGCAGGCAGCCGGTTCCCAGGCCGGCGACCCATTGACCGAGCAGTGGCTGGCGGCCGCGCAGCGCGACAACGCTGGCCTCATCATGACCCTGATGTTGCGCGGCATCGACCCCAATCTGCGCAATGCCGAGCGCCAGACCGCGCTGCATCTGGCGCTGCGCAACGAAGCCGACAAGACCGTCCAGACCCTGCTCAAGCATCCCGGCCTGGACGTCAACGCCATCAACCAGGCCGGCGAGACGCCGCTCATGCTGGCAGCCCTGAAGGCGCGGCTGGACTGGATGAAGGCCCTGGTGGCGCGCGGCGCGCTCGTCAACGAACCCGGCTGGACCGCCCTGCATTACGCCTGCAGCGGCCCCGATCGCGGCGCGGTGCGCTGGTTGCTGGAGCAGGGCGCCGAGATCGACGCGCGCTCGCCCAATGGCAGCACGCCGCTGATGATGGCGGCCGGCTACGGCGAGAGCAGCAGTGTCGAGGTGCTGCTGAAGGCCGGTGCCGATGCCGGCCTGCGCAACGAGCAGGGCATGGACGCGGCGGACTTCGCACGCCGCGCCGGACGCGATCGGGTGGCCGAGCAAATTGCCCTGGCGCGCAGGCGTTGAATGAGGCTTGCGGCGCAGCATCGGCGTAGGAACTTGCCTGACAAGCGGTTTGGCCCTGGGCCGACTGACGCAAGCCGCCGCCGCTCCCTACAGTTGCTCCCATACCTACCGGAGCAAAACCATGCGCCTGAACCCCAACGCCACGTCGCTCGTCGATCCCTTCGCCATGCTGCTGGACCTGGACAGCGTGGTGTTCGCGATGGAGCATTCCGAGCGCCTCAGCCGCCTGCGCAGCCGTATCTACCGCCCGCTGGACAAGCCGCTGATCCCCAAGGGCAAGGCCGCACTGAAGGCGCTCAGCGAGCTGGCCGACTTCGACCGCATGGTCGATGACGCCGGCCTCGAATGCGACGCCGACGACGCGCAGGCCTGCTGACGCAGCTGCGCTAGGGCGCGTCCTGCACGCGCAAGTCGAACTCGCGCAACATCACCGGCTCGAGCGCACCCTCGGCGACGCGGCGCAACACCGCGGCATTGATCAATGCCGCGAAGCGCTGATAGGTCTCCAGCGGATCGTCGTCGACGGCCTCGGGGCGAAACCGGTAATGCAGGGCGCGCCGGCTGACGCTGGCCCCCACCAGCGCATTCCCATGACAGACCCAGAAGCGCACGGCCTCCGAATCGGCATGAAAGTAGGCGTCGTGTGACAAGGTGGGCTCCATTCCTTGCATCAACGCTTCTTGTCCTTCTCCAGTTCATAGGCAATCACACCGCCGATGACGGCACCGCCCACGGTGCCCACCGTGCTGCCGCCGGTCAACACCGCGCCGCCCACGGCGCCAACGCCAGCCCCCACGGCCACATTGCGATCGCGGTGCGACATACCCGCGCAGGCGCTCAGGCCAAGCAGAAGAATCAGTGAGCACAGGCTGATCTGAGTACGGTAGCGATTGATCATGATGGGACCTCGGTAGTAAAGCTGAAACAACAAGCCCAACATAGGGCTTGGCCAGGCCGACGTCCGTGCGGTGGCGTACCAAGGCGCTACCTCCGTACCCGCTGAGTCATGGCAGCGCGCGAAGCTGCGATAAGCGGCGCGTTCACTGTCATCACTGTCAAGCCCGCGCCACCATAGATTTTTGCCGGCAGGCAGCCGTTTGGAAAGGCCACGCCAAGGTACGCGGTCTTAGTGGGCTGGGTTGTGCGCGGCATCGGGTTGCTGCTAGGCGGCCTACTACTGGCTTTGCTATGCCTACACTTCTACGGTTCGCGGTGAGGCGCTTGCGCCCTAACCAGTCGCTCGAGCCGACTCGCTTCGGCAGGCCGCTGCTCGCGGCTTAGCTTCAATGTGAGGCCCAAGTATGACCAAGCCCTCCACAACGCCAGACAAGCGAACACTGGTCGACCGCGCGCTCGATCGCATCAAAAACAATCGGGTGGCAGCTGCACTCATCATTCTGTGCATTGGCCTCGGCGCGCTGGCAAGCTTGACTGACTCACTGAAGAAGCTGTACCAGGTCTTGCCTGCGCCATCCAAGGTCGCACTTGACGGTCAATGGAAGTCTGAGCCATTTGAGCCCTATGGCTCGGGCAAGCAGACTCTCGTGCTAGAGGTCAAGGAGGTCGCCGAAGGAAGGCTCGCTGGTTTCGTTCGCTTCTACGACTCGCAGGGGAAACCAGCGTCACCTGAGTTCGATATTCAAGGCAAGCGCGAGTCGAACAAGGTCACGCTTTCCTTTGTCGGCGGCCTGAAGAGAAGTCCTCCATCGGGCGGGCCCTTGGTTCCAGTTCCGGAGTCGTTCTCTGGGGACCTCTCTGGCAATGACTTTAAGCTTGTCTATGAGCGTGACGGATACACCCCAATTGCGCTCGTCGCCCACAAGGTCCAGCCGTGATTGCGCTGGGGCTGTAAGAACACACTAGAGTGACTAACGCCGCACCAATGAAATCAACAAGTTGCGAGCGTTCGGCACCGTTGTGCGGCCCTGTGACCGTTGGGCGGGCTGCAAAAAACACACTTCATTCACTGACGCCGCCGAACTGAGGGCCGATGGCTGGCCGGCACGAGTAGCCGGTATAGAAAGATGTCGGTGTGCACAACCAAAAACATGCGTGTGCCATGCGAAAGGTGGCTCTACAAAGCGCCCCGGAATCTCGCATACGGCGAATAACACCGCATAACTGCACAGTGCCAGTGAATAACTCGGCATAAACCACGGCATAACCGCGCATAAATCGCATAACGCGAACCGGTGGGCGGTCGGATTAGGGCTCCTCATTCCTGAGGAGCCGTACCTTGCTCGCAGACCGACTCGCGCGTATCGTCCGTTGTCCCGGCCGATGCAAATCTGAGCCACCGTACCGACCCAATAGTGAGCCAGGGATGGAAGCCGCAGGCGCAGGCCTGCGGGCTGTGGATGAGTTTAGTTTGAGGGTCTGATCGCGCCCTCGG
>Ga0208514_100083_pt1 | contig 96796 bp, 89 predicted proteins | sample LakWasMet70_HOW9_2_FD_183900 | JGI IMG/M metagenome (GOLD analysis project Ga0208514, IMG submission 183900) | Freshwater sediment methanotrophic microbial communities from Lake Washington under simulated oxygen tension - Sediment Metagenome... | ecosystem: Environmental > Aquatic > Freshwater >...
TCGACCGCCAGCTTTACGCTGGGCACGCAGATTTACCAGCTGGGCATGCCACTCATCCTGTATGAGCTGACGCAATCGGCGGCGGCGATGACGGCCATGCGCGCCGTCGAACTGTTGCCCAATTTGCTGCTGGCGATGTTCATCGGTGTGTGGGTGGACCGCATCGACCGCGGGCGGTGGGCGCGCCTGGCCATCACCGGCATGGTGCTGCTGATCGGCTCGCAGGCCTACATGCTGCAGCAGGGCGCGGCGGCCCTGCCGTTCTTCTTTGTGACGGCCTTCTTGTTGATGACGCTGAACTACCTGTACGCCATCTGCCGCATGGGCATGCTGAAGGAAATTCTGCCGGCCAACCTGCTGTTGCCCGCCACCGCGCAACTGACCGTGGTGGGCCAGGTGTTTGCCGTGCTGGGGCCGGCCCTGGCGGGCGCCCTGATGGCCTGGAAGCTGGAACTGGGCCTGTGGCTGCCCATGGTGGCCATGCTGCTGGCCGCGTGGCTGCTGCGCGACCTGCGGCTGGAGAAGCGCAGCCAGAGCCCTGGAAATTTCTGGGCCGACTGGCGCGAGGGCTGGCGCGTACTGGTGGACAACCGGCCGCTGTGGCACATGGCCTGGCTGGTGGTGCTGATCAACGGCAGCCAGGGCGTGGTGGACGTGATCTTTTTGTTCCGCGCCCGTGACCAGTTGCAGCTGGGCCTGGGTGAAGTGGGCTTGCTGTACGGTCTGGCCGGTATCGGCGGCGTGGTGGGCGGCCTGGTTTGTAGCCGGTTGCGCAAACGCTTTGGCCTGGGGCGGCTGATGGCGATGGAGCTGCTGCTGGAGGCGGTGTGCATTCTGTTGATGGCGTGGAGCGATTCCTTGCCCGTGCTGTTGCTGGCCCTGGTGGGCAGCAGCTTTGGCAGCGTGGTTGGCAGTGTGTGCATCTGGGGCTACCGCCAGGAAAGTACGGACAGCCGTTTTATCGGCCGCATCTCGGGCCTGACCGGGTCCATCTTCAAGCTGCTGATGCCGGTGACGCTGGTGCTGTCGGGCGCGCTCAGTAGTAGCTGGCCGCTGGCCTGGCTGCTCAGCGCGTGCGCCGGGGCGCACCTGATCACCGTGGTGGGAACCCGTCTGTCGGCGGTGTACCGGGTGACATGAAACGCCCCCACCTTTTGATAGGACAGGAGCCCTCTATGCGATGGTTTCAGATAGCGCTGTTGTGCGCTGCATTGGCCGCGTGTGCGGGCGCGCCGGAGTTGCCCGTCACCCGAAACAGTGAGGGCGCCGCTGCTGCCGCCACAACTGATCTATCCGCCACCTATGCGCCACTGCGCGCCGCCGGCGGGCGCGTGTTCACGTTGAACCCTGCGCAGTCCGAGGTTCGCATCTACGCGTTTCGCACCGGCAAGGCCGCCAGATTGGGGCACAACCATGTGCTGTCGGCACCGGACTTTCAGGGCTTCTTCTACCTGGCTCCCGATGGCACAGCGGCCTCGCGTTTTGATCTGGCGTTCAGGCTGGACCAGCTGGCGTTCGATGATCCGCAGCACCGTGCGGCCCTGGGCTCCGCATTCGCCTCCGCCATCTCGGCCGAAGACACGGCCAGCACCCGCAACAACATGCTGGGTGACAACAACTTTCAGGCGGCGCGCTTTCCGTGGGTGCGCATCCACTCGGTGCAGATATACGGTGATGCGCCCAAGTTTGCCGCCCGCATCGCGGTCGAGCTGCATGGCCAGACGCGCGAGATGCTGGTCCCGCTGACGGTCATCGGATTGCCCGAGAAACTGATGGTGCAGGGCGCACTGGTTCTGCAGCAGTCGGACTTTGGCGTGAAACCTTTGTCGGTGCTGGGCGGGCTGCTGGCAGTGCAGGACGCCGTGGTCGTTGAATTCAATCTATCGGGAGACTCGCCATGACCCTTGCAGACCCTGCTTACCTCGACCTGGACACCTGGCACCGCCGCTCGGCCTTTGATTTTTTCCGGGGCTTTGACATTCCCAGTTTCAACCTGTGCACGCGCATGGATGTGGCCCAGCTCAAACAGGCCGTGCAAGACCTGGGCGTGGGCAGCCTGTCGCTGGCCTACCATTTCATCGCCATTCGCCTGGCCAACGAGATCGCGCCGTTTCGCTACCGGCTCGAAGGCGAGCGCGTGCGCGTGCACGCCGAAGTGCATGGCAGCACCACGGTGCTGCGCGAGGATGAATCTTTTGGCTTTGCGACGCTGGAGCACCAGCGCGACTTTGCCGCGTTCTGCGCCCAGGGCGCCGGGGCAATAGCCAACGGTCGCCTGCGCGATGCGCCGTTTGCGCCTGCCGAGAGCGGCACCGCCACCGTGCACATGACGACACTGCCCTGGGTGCACTTCAGCAGCTACTCCAATGCGCGCCAGTGGGGGCCGCACGATTCCATCCCCAAGATCGCCTTTGGCCGCATCGATGCGGATGGCCAGCGCCTGTGGATGCCGCTGTCGGTGGAGGTGCACCACGCGCTGATGGATGGCCTGCACGTGGGGCGTTTCTTTGAAGGCTTTGAGGCGGCGCTGCAGTCGCCGCAGACGTGGTTGCTATCGTTTAAATAGCTGAATGTCTTTATTTCACGAGGGCTAGAGGCACTTTTTCCTTACGTCAGTCCGTCAAACAGCACCACATCCACCAGCTCGCCCGCGCGTACGCCACCCTGTTCGTGGCGCAGCACCACCATGCAATTGGCCTCGGACATGCTGCGCAGCACGCCCGAACCCTGCGAGCCGGTGATGCGCACCACGGGGTTGCCTTGCGCGTCGGTGGACAGGATACCGCGCTGGTATTCGGTGCGCCCGGGCTTCTTGCGGATGTCGGCGGTGGATGCCGCGCGCAGCAGGGGCAGGGGGGCGCTACTGGCGCCCATTATGCGCAACAGCGCGTCGCGGGCGAAGAAGTAAAACGTCACCATCACCGCCACCGGGTTGCCCGGCAGGCCAAACAGGTAGGCGGTTTTGCCCTTGGACGTGATGGTGCCAAAGGCCATGGGCCGCCCCGGGCGCATGCCGATTTTCCAGAAGGTCACGTCGCCCAGCTGGGCCATGATCTGCTTGGTGTAGTCCGCCGCGCCCACCGACACGCCGCCGGACGTGATGATGGCGTCCGCATTCGCGCAGGCCGAGCGCAGGGCGGCCTCCAGCGAGGCCGGGTCGTCCTTGACCACGCCCATGTCGATGAGTTCGCAGCCCAGGCGCGTCAGCATGCCAAACAGCGTGTAGCGGTTGGAATCGTAAATGCAACCGGGGTCCAGCGGGTCGCCCAGGGAGCGCAGCTCGTCCCCTGTCGAGAAAAACGCCACGCGCAGCCTGCGTTGCACCATGACCTGGCCTATGCCCAGCGAGGCCAGCAGGCCCAGGTCGGCCGGGCGCAGAATGCGGCCCTGGGTGAGGGCGGGCTTGCCCTCCTTCAGGTCTTCTCCCATCAGGCGGCGGTTGTCGCCGGTGCGGACCACGCCTTGCGGCACGGTGACCGCGCTGTCGGACGCGTTCTGCGTGAATTCTTGCGGCACCACGGTGTCGCACCCGGCAGGCATAACCGCCCCGGTCATGATGCGCACGCACTCGCCGCGCCCCACGCTGCCGTCAAACGCCCGCCCGGCATAGACGGTGCCGATGATGGTCAGTACCGTGGCCGCGTCGGGCAACAGATCGGCGCCCTGGAAGGCAAAGCCGTCCATGGCCGAGTTGTCATGCGCCGGCACGCTGATGGGGGAGATGACGTCGGCCGCCAGCACCCGGTCCAGCGCATGCCAGATGGGGACAGTCTCAATACCCAGAATGGGTTGCACAAAATCCTGCACGATGCGCTGGGCCTGCGCCACGGGCAGGGCGTTGGGGTCGTAGTCGGTCAGGGTGCTGACAAACTGGGTGAGTGTTGGCGGGGTCGGGGTGGGCTGTGTCATGTGGGCGCCATTTGCTGCAGTTCGGCCAGGGTGTTGATGTTGCGAAAGGCCGCTTCGTCCGCGAAGTGCACCTCGGCCACACGCAGGCTGGCGTACCAGCGGTCCACCTTGCGGCCACCGCCTTCGAGAAACTGCGTCAGGTGTGGCAACAGGGTTGCTTTGGCCAGGCAGAACACGGGATGCGGCTGGCGGGTCTCTCCCGCGCCCGTCACCGCCACCGCCAGGTCCGCATCCTCGGCCTGCAAGGCAGATGCCAGGCGCTGCACCAGATCGGCGGGCAGGAACGGCGAGTCGCACGGTGCCGTTACCAGATAGGGCGTTTCGCAGTGCATCAGCCCGGTCTGCAGGCCGGCCAGCGGCCCGGCAAAGTCAGGCATGGCGTCGGGCCACACGGGTGCGCCAAACGCCGCATAGGTGTCCAGGTTCTGGTTGGCGTTGATCAGCAGGCGCTGCACCTGGGGCGAGAGCCGCTCCAGTACATGGGCCACCATGGGCCTGCCCGCCAGCGGGACGAGGCCCTTGTCGATGCTGCCCATGCGGGAGCCGCGGCCGCCCGCGAGAATGAGTCCGGTGATTTGCATAGGGTGTGGTGGTGTGTGCTCGGTTCAGCGAGTCTAGCGCCCCGGCGTCACGGTGGCGCTTCGGCGGGCTTGAAATGGGCATCGAGCCGACGGGTCGCGAGCACGGAGTCCAGATGCCGGGACAGCTTGACCATGGGCAGCGTGTTGTCGTGGTTCTCCATCCAGATGACGATTTCGCCGTCTTCACCCTGCGAGAGGTTGAACAGTTCACCGTTGATGCGGACCTGCCGGGCGAACGCGTCGGGCTGGGTGGGCACACGTTCGGCGCCAAACGCCTTTACCAGTTCGGCAATCAGCGCCTCACGCAAGGATTCCAGGCCCTGTGACAGGCGGTACTCCCGATAGCCCACGCTCTCCCGCAAGCTGCCGCGGTGCGGAAGCCGGTTCGCGCCTGCGCGTGGGACAACCTGAAACCCACCACCCGCTTGGGCCTCCCAGGCGAAATAGTGGTCGAAGTAGGCCTGGTCCGCGTCGTGCCAGTCTCCGGTGCTGGTGATGGCAAATCCGGTCGGCACGGTGCGACGTGCATTGTCCGCAATCGTGACCTGCTCGATGCGCATCGCGTTGCTGTTGTCGCTGGCGCGGATGAGGCGCGCAAAGTGCTTCTCGTCGGGCGATAGCGACAGCGGCCCGATTTTGAGGATTTCATCGTCGCTGCGTTCCAGCGGCAATGGCTGCACCGTGCGGGTACGGGTATCGAGCACCGCACGCGGGAACAGGTAGAGGCCAGGCACCGCGAGGATGCGTTCGTCGACATAGCCCTGGCGCGCGTGCGCGGGCTCGGGCGGTGCATCGTTCGGGGCTCGGGACAGGCGCCGTGCCATCCGGTCGGAGCCGCTGGCACTGACAAACGTGGTGCGCACCCGCTCACCGTCCGGCTGGAGCAGATAGTGGTAAGCCGAACGGAAGTGGGAGTCGGAATATTCGACCTCGACCACCAGCGCAGGATCCGCGCCGGGCACGGTGGCGACCGCGATGATGCGGTCGTAGCGCACGGCCGCGTCGGCGGGCGGGCCCTCGTTCGGCTTCCACGGGTCCGGGATGTAGTGGTCAGTCGTTCGCCCCTCCACCGTGACCGGCTTCCCCTTGTAGTGCACCACGAAGTCGGCGTCCGCCGCGTAGTCGCTGGTGATTGCCGCATAGCGGGATTCAGTGAACGCCCGCGCCACCGTACCGATGGTGAATGCGCCCACGGCCTGTGTGCGAATCGGCTCGTTGCGCTTCACCACCCGAAAACGGTAGCGAATGCCATCAGGGAGTGCGGGCTCGCCCGCACGGGCATGCGGCATCCAGTCGCCCCAGGTGCGCTGCGCCTGGCCCGGATAGGCGGGCAGCGGCAGCTCAAATCCGTCTTCCTTGTCCCGGGTGCCGGTGTTCACGAACAGCAGGCGCTTGCCCCGGCTGGTAAAGATTTCCACCGCGCCCGGCACAATCAGCCTGCCGTTTTCGTGGCGCGCATCGGCCGCCCACAACGGCCCCTGGCGCCCCACCCGAACCGTGTCGCCACTGGCGGCAGAAAGGCCGATGTAGGGCAGGATATCGCCGCTGGGCAGGGTCGGCGCGTTGGCTTCGGGCCACGACACTTCGACGGCCAGCATCAGGCGCTCCCCCTCGAACGTGGGCGGCACATCGGCCATCAGGCGCGCCACGGTACCCACCATCGCCAGCAGCGCGACATGCACACCGCCGGCCAGCAGCAAGGCCCGGAGCTGCGTCCCGCCACCGCCCACGACGACGCGGCTGACGACCACACCGATGACCGCGCCGACCACCAGCGCAGCCAGCGCCTGAAAGGCTACAAAGTAGCCTGATCCGCCCTCGCGGGAGGGAATGCGGTACCAGTCGACCGCCTCGGACGCGAGCCATCCGCCCAGTAGAAGGCCCATCGCACCCACCGCAATGCCAACGCCTATCGATCCAAACCAGGATGCCATGGGACTGCGGCTCACGACTGCTGCCAGACAAACCCGGCAGACACGGCCAACTGCGCGTCGCCGTCCACGCCCAGTGTTTGGCACAGCGCCAGAAAGGCTTTGCGACGGGCTGCGGCATCGTCGGTGTTGAAGGCAAGGTACAGCGGTCGAAGGGACCAGTCATACCGCGAATCGACCACGCCATGGATGGCGGCCAGCGTGGCAGCGCAGTGGTAGGCCATCTCTCCACTCGCGCCCAGCAACCGGGCGAACAGTGCCTGCACCACGACCGGCGGATGGAACGCCATCACCCGATCCAGCGTCTCGGTTTGGCCGGCAAAGGGTTGCGCCTCGACCAGTGCGCGCAGGATGACATCGGTGCGCGTGCCGTCATCCACCAGTCGCGGCGCGTAGGACAGGACAGCCAGGCTCACCTCGATGGCGTGCGCATGCACCGCAGCGCGCAGTGTTTCACGAGCGGTGGGCGTGTCGAGAGCGGCCAGCGCCTCCACATCGCGCCAGCCGGCGGGTGGCGTCATCCGGTCCTCCATGCTGCGCTGGTTCTGGGGTGACAGGCACTTCAATGCCTCCAGGTCGTAGCCTGTGCCTTCCTTCCAGCGTTCAAAGTTCATCTGCATGCTGTCGGCGAAGCGGCGCAGCAGCTCATCCTCGAACGCGGGCGGGTTGGGCTCAATCGGTAGGGGCTGCATGGGCGGAGTCCAGTTCATCAGGCGCCACCCGGATCACTGCCGGGTAACAACCACGTGGGTGGCCAGCGGCGAGCTCTCACACCGGGTGCAGGTGTAGCCCAGGGCAGGAAGGTTTACGCCTTCAAAGAGTCTCTCCCCAGCGCCCAGCAGGACCGGCGCAATAGCGATGTGCATCTCGTCGATCAGGCGCTGGCGAAGGTACTGTTGGATGACGTTGACACCGCCACCAACCCGCACATCCTTGCCTCGGGCCGCTTCGCGCGCTTGCGCCAAGGCGGCGGCAATGCCATCGGTCACGAAATGGAAGGTCGTTCCGCCTTCCATGACCAGCGGTGCGCGGGCATGGTGGGTCAGCACGAACACGGGAACGTGATAGACAGGATTCTCGCCCCACCAACCCCGCCAGCTCTCATCGGGCCAGGGTCCGCGAACCGGCCCGAACATGTTCCTGCCGAGAATCCAGGCCCCGACGTTCTGAAAGCCGCGCGCGGCAAACTCTTCATCGATCCCCTCCGTAGCTCCGCCATCGCTACCGAACACATTCTTCTGAAACGTTCGTGTGGACATGGCCCAGCCGTGCAACGAGGTGCCACCCACGCCGAGCGGGTTGTTGATGTCCTGGTCCGGGCCAGCGCCGAAACCGTCGAGTGAGATGGTGAAACTTTCTACACGAAGCTTGGACATTGTGTTCCTCGGGTGTGTGGGTGACTACGAAAAATGGCCTGTGGCGTCTGCCCAATGTATACCGCAAAACCTGTGCAACGCCACACTGCTGCTAGTTGCCGCCCGAATACCCCGCAGACGCAGCCAGCGTACCGCCGCCGGTGCGAAACTCCAGCGGTGTCTGCCCGGTGCGCTTCTTGAAGAAGCGGGAAAAGTAGGCCGCGTCTTCAAATCCCATTTCACTGGCCAGATTGGCCACCGGCGCAGCAATGTAGCGCAGGCGGCGGCAGGCCTCACGCGTCAGCCGTTCGTGCACCACTTCCAGCGCGCTTTGGCCGTTGACGTCGCGCACCAGGCGGTTCAGGCGCTGGGTCGTCAGGCCCATGCGCGCGGCGTATTGCTCCAGCGACCAGTGCTCCAGAAAGTGCTCCTCGATCAGCGCGAGGAAGCGCGTGAACTGGGTACGCTGGTGCAGGGCCCGGTTGCTGCGTAGGTCTGAAGGGGCGGGGCGAATCTGTGCCAGACGCCAGACCACTGCGCGGGCCAGCCAAAGCACGACCGGCGAGTCGGTGGAGCCGGGCAGGGCAAACTCATCGGCCAGGTTGCGCAGCAGCGCGCTCAGGCGGGAGGCCGCGAGCGCTTCTTCCGCCATGGGCAGCACCGCCGCCGATGCAAATACCGTGCGAAACGCATCGCCCACGGACTGGAAATCGCCCTCGACCATAAAGCGTGCGCTCAATGTCAGCACCAGGCCATCCGTGCCGGGCGCAAAGCGAAAGCCGTGCACCACGCCCGGTGGCACCACGATCACCAAGGGCCCTTGCAGGGACTGCGCCACGGCGTCCAGCGCTACCTCTACCGCACCGCTTTGCACCCACAGGACCTGGTACAAACCCTTGTGCACATGCGGTGAAATCTCCCATTGGTACAGGCTGCTGCGGGAGCGGACTTCCTCGATGTGCAGCAGCTCCTGCCCGGGAACGGCGGCCTCTCCATAGAGGGCAAATGCCGGTATTTCGGCACCAGCCTTGCCGGATCTTTGTGTTTTTTGAGTCTTTGGCATGGATGTCATTTTGATCCAAAAGTACCATTTATTGTGCTGATTTGTGCAGTGCTTTCCGGCAGGCTTGGTCCTACAGTCAAGGCTCTCAACAAAAAGAGGAGACCTGCATGTTCAGTTTTGACCCCTATTCACCAGCGGTAGACGCGGACCCGTTCCCCTACTACAAACACCTGCGCGACGAGGCGCCGTGCTTCTGGAGCCCCGAGGCCCAGATGTGGGTGCTGTCGCGCTATGCCGATATCGTGTCCGCAGGGCAGGATTGGGAAACCTATTCGTCCGCCAGCGGCAACCTGATGACCGAACTGCCGGGCCGCGCCGGTGCCACGCTGGGCAGCTCGGACCCACCCAAGCACGACCGCCTGCGCGGCCTGATTCAGCACGCCTTCATGAAGCGCAATCTGCTGGCGCTCGAGGAACCCATTCGCGCCATCGCGCAGCAGGTGTTTGGCCAGCTCAAAGGGGTCAAGCAGTTTGACTTCAAGGAGGTGTCCTCACAGTTCACCGTGAAGGTGCTGATGGCCGCGCTGGGTCTGCCCATGGGGGAAGAGGCCATCGTCGACGAGCAGACCGTGCGCGACAACGCCGTGCTGATGGTGCAGAGCGATGCCCGCACCCGCGCCAAAGGCCCCGAGCACATTGCCGCCTACAACTGGATGCAGGACTACGCCAGCAAGGTCATCGCCATGCGCCGCGCCGAGCCACGCAACGACTTGATCAGCAACTTTGCGCTGGCCGAGATCGACGGCGACCGCCTGGACGACCGCGAAGTGCTGCTGACCACCACCACGCTGATCATGGCGGGGGTCGAATCCATGGGCGGCTTCATGATGATGTTTGCCTACAACCTGGCCAGCTTTGACGATGCACGCCGCGCCGTGGTCGCCAACCCGGCGCTGCTGCCCGATGCCATCGAAGAGAGCCTGCGCTTCAACACTTCGGCCCAGCGTTTCCGCCGCCGTTTGATGAAGGACGTGACCATCCATGGCCAAACCATGAAGGCGGGGGACTTTGTCTGTCTGGCCTATGGGTCGGGCAACCGTGATGAGCGCCAGTACCCCAACCCCGATGTGTACGACATCACCCGCAAGCCACGCGGCCATCTGGGTTTTGGTGGCGGCGTGCACGCCTGCCTGGGCACGGCGATTGCACGCTTGGCCGTGAAGATTGCGTTTGAGGAATTCCACAAAGTGGTGCCCGAATACAGTCGTGTGGCGGACCAACTGCCGTGGATGCCATCGAGCACCTTCCGCAGCCCCCTGGTGCTGGAACTGTCCATTCAATAGTTGGTGCCGCTATGACCCACATCACCTACATCGAAGCATCCGGGCAAGCCACCACCGTCAATCTGGCCGATGGCTGGAGCCTGATGCAGGGCGCCACCGCCAATGGCATTGACGGCATCCTGGGCGAATGCGGCGGCTCCTGCGCCTGCGCCACCTGCCACTGCTACGTGGACGAAGCCCGGTTGGGCGACATCCCCGCCGCCAGCGATGGTGAGCTGGCCATGCTGGAAAACGTGGCCGACGAGCGCCGTCCCACAAGCCGCCTGGCCTGCCAGATCAAGGCCACGGCCGCGCTGGAAGGCCTGGTCATCCACCTGCCCGAGATGCAGGAATGAGCGCCACCGACGCCACCGACGCCATCGTCATCATCGGCGCCGGCCAGGCCGGTGTGCAAACGGCCGAGGCCCTGCGCACCTTGGGCTTTGCCGGCGCCATCACGCTGCTGGGGGACGAGCCCCATGCACCGTACCACCGGCCACCGCTGTCCAAGGCCTGGCTGGCCGGCGAGATGGACGCGGCACAACTGGTGATGCGCGCCCCCGAGGCGCTGGAGCGCAAGCACATCAGCCTGCGCACGGGGGTCAGCGTGGCGGCGATTGATAGGGCGAACAAGACCGTGCAACTGGCCGATGGCTCAGCGCTGCCGTACACCGGCCTGGTGCTGGCAACCGGATCCACACCGCGCAGCCTGCCACTGCAAGGTGCCAACGCGCGCGGCGTGTGGGCCCTGCGCGGGCGCGACGACGCATCGGCCATCGCGCAGGGCATGGCGGCATGCGCGGCGAGTGGGCAGGCCGTGGTCGTCATCGGCGGCGGCTTCATTGGCCTGGAAGTGGCCGCCACGGCGCGCAAGAAAGGCCTGGCCGTTACCGTGCTGGAAGCCGCGCCGCGCCTGCTGGGCCGCGTGCTGGCCCCGGTGCTGTCCGACTGGTATGCGCAACTGCACCGCCGCCATGGCGTGGACCTGGTCCTCAATGCCCAGATCGCCGCGCTGGAGAGCGACGCCCAGGGCGCGGTGTGCGGCGTGCGCATGGCCGATGGCCGTGTGGTCCCCGCGGGCCTGGTGGTGGTGGGCATTGGCGTCACGGCTAACGACCAATTGGCACAAGCCGCGGGCCTGGCCTGCGAGCGCGGCATCATCGTCGATGCCTGTGGCCGCACCAGCGACCCCCACATCGTGGCCGCCGGCGACTGCACCGCGCGACGGCAGGATGACGGCGGCCTGCTGCGACTGGAATCCGTGCAGAACGCCACCGAACAAGGCAAGTCGGCCGCCGCCGCGCTGATGGGACAGCCGCGCGCCTTCACCGCCACGCCCTGGTTCTGGAGCGACCAGTACGACAAGAAGCTGCAGATGGCCGGCCTGTCCAGCGGCGCCGACCAGTGGGTGGTGCGCGGCGACCTGCAGGCCAGCATCGACACCGCCAGCTTTACCGTATTCCACTACCGGCATGGCCAGTTGATTGCCGCTGATAGCGTGAACGCCAGCAAGGACCATTTGCAGGTACGCAAGATGCTGGATGCGCGGGTGTCGCCTGAGCCTGCGCGGATGGCGGACATGGCGGTGGAACTGGCTAGCCTTGGAGTGGCAGCTGGCGCATGAGAGCTTGCTATCGCAGGCGGACCGGGATAGTACGCCGCCCTTGTTGCGTCAATGCCAGGATTGGTGCGCTTGCTCTGCTGCAACCGCCAGTGCGGCCTGCGCCCGCAAGCAACGCCATCCGCCTTCAGTTGCGTTTGTTTGAAGTGGATTCGATGCCCGGTTCAGACGCATAGCGGTCATCCACGTTTCCAGACAGCAGTCATTCAAATCGCGAGATTTGTGGCTTCAACGAACAGGAGACCGGCGCTGCGCGGCTTTATCGCGCAGCGTCCAGCGAACGAAGGGAGCGAGTTCGACCGCCGGGTTAGGGCTCATGGCGATACCTGTCTTTCCAATATGAACGGTTCGAAGTCGCACCGATCACATAGCCCGCGCACGAACAAAACGATCTTGGATGAGTCTGACGGGATGCACAACTGTAGTAGATCTCCAGACATCCCTTTTGACTCGGCAGCAGGATGGCATTGATCCACAGCGAGTTCTCGGAGAAGTGGGATATCTGAAGCACTTGGCCGTAGAGGGCTCTGTTCGGATGTGAGAGCCTTTTCTATGCCTTTCAGCAGTAGATGGCTGTACCGTGTGGTGTGAGTAACAAATCGCACTGGCTGCACACCGCCCGACGAGCCAATTCTGACGAGGCAGGCGGTATCAAGCATTGATGTTCCGTCGCATATCAGAGAAAGGGGTTCATTGCCGATCATTGCAGCGTATTTGGTCGATACGTCGCTGACAACAACATTGCTTAATGAACCTTTTCCGCTGGGCGTGCTTGCCGCATACCTCCCGCTCATATATTCAAACCACTTCAACCTGTTCAATACGGTTGCGTCATTCTCCGTTTTCGTTTTGCAAAAATAGAAACGGCCAACATAATTTTCCAGCGCCTCTTTTTGGGGTTTTATTTCTTCGGAATACTTGGCAGCATCAAGCACTTTCTTGGCCTTGACGAGTACATCGCTTACCGAAGGAACATCAGAATGCTCGCAGCTTCTATAGAAGTGCTCGAAACTGGCGATTTCCAATCCAAGAGTAATTGATGTCTGTGTCGGGTTGTTAATTGCAACCTTTCCGTACTCCTGTGAAAGACAGAAGCCGGAAAAGCTGGGCATACCCTTAGAGCCACAAGCTGAACTTAGCGCTTTGACCTTATCACTGTACTCAGCAAAGTCGGCTTTCCGAACTCCATCTGCGAGACAGGAAATCGGGAGGAAAAGAAGTATGAGGCGGAGGAGAACTATTGAAATTTGACGTTTTCGCATGCCAATAACTAGAAAGAAATTCACGGAATAGCCCTACGGTTGAATTCAGCGGCCGCCGGAGGCGGTCCGCTGGAATGATTGGTTGGGCATCGTGCGCTAATTCAGTCTTCGTCCTTCATTGAAAACGTAAATGCTTCTCCTCGAACAGAGCGAACTGCAAATTTGTCATCGGCATTGACCTCGACGAGACTGCCCCAACGAAGACGAAAACTATCTTCTGGACTATTCAATAGGTCAGCATAGAGCGACCAATAACCAAACATAACCCGGCTTCCACTCTGTCGGTAAAGGGTAAGAAATGGCGTTTCAGCATTTCCATATTGCCATTCTGGAGCAAATGCGGCGATAGTACCGCCTCCGTTTGAAACCAAAAAATGCTTTAGATAAATCGGAACAGTCCAGAGCGGTCGGTTGAGTCTGACACTAGTTACCCGAGTAAGCGGGATGCGTGGATCAGACACGGCACAAACAGTTTGCGCCAAATTGCAGACCTTAATCACATCAGGCGGAGGCGGATTGGGGATAGGTGAATTGCCGTAACAGCACGCGGCAGCAAGCAATAGCAACGGTGCAAGTGCGGTGCGTCTCAACGTTTTCGCACTGTTTCCAAACGCGACGCAGAAGAGCGAATACTCCCGAATTCCAGGGATATACCGGAATCTTAGCCACCGGTGCCCACTCCCCATCAAACGGCAAGGCACGTGAAGTCGTGGCTCACAGCCAATTCCACTGGAAATCGAAGGCATTGCCATCCCTTTAAAGCTTGCCCCATATTCTGGCGAAATCTGGGAATCGTCAAGTTCACTGTCTCGTCGCAACTTATGACACGAAATATAGCTCAGTAGGCCCCACACCTAGACGTCCGCTTCCGCCCCGTTCCAGCCCTCCCATTGTTCGCGCCATCAGCCAACCATCCCACCCGCAGAGTTTGGGGCAGTGGTCCGCGCCGATTTCTGGGCGTTTGACAGTATGAGGCGCGGGCCACTGCCCCAAACTCTGCTGCCAACTCCGCACCGTTGCTATTTGCCTCCGGTATACCCAGCAGATGCCGCCAGCATCCCACCTCGCTGAATGGCCACCGCGCAATACTTGAACTCCGGTATCTTGCCAAACGGGTCCAGCGCCGCATTGGTCATCAGGTTGGCCGCCGCCTCGTAGTAGGCAAAGGGGATGAACACGGCGCCGGTGGGCGTGCCATCGTCTTGGCGCACGTGCAGCGTGACCTGGCCGCGCCGGGATCGTACGGTCATCACATCGCCCGGAGCCAGTCCCAGCGCCTGCAGGTCCGGCCCGCACAGGCTTGCGGTGGCGGTGGGTTCCAGCGCGTCCAGCACGGTGCTGCGCCGGGTCATGCTGCCGGTGTGCCAGTGCTCCAGCTGGCGGCCGGTGATCAGCACGAAAGGGTAGTCGGCGTCGGGGCGCTCGTTGGCGGGGATGATGTCGGCGGGCACCAGGTGGATGCGGCCGTCGGGCGTGTCCACGTGTTCCTTGAAGACGGTGGGCTCGCCGGGGTCGCTAGCGCTGTGGCAGGGGTAGGTGACGCTGGATTCGCGCTGCAGGCGCTCCCAGGTGATGCCGCCTATGGCGGCGTGCATGGCCTGGCGCATCTCCTCGTAGACCAGCTCAACACCGTGGTAGCCCTCGTCGCTGTTCCATAGTGCGCTATCGTTTTCGTAGCTCCAGTTGAGGCCCAAACCATGTGCCATCTGCTGGATGATCCACAGGTCGGCACGTGCCTGGCCCGGCGGGGCTATCGCCCGCAGACCCAGTTGCACCATGCGGTCGGTGTTGCTGACCGTGCCGGTCTTCTCGGGCCAGGCGCTGGCCGGGAGCACCACGTCGGCCAGCCAGGCGGTTTCGGTCATGAAGATGTCCTGCACCACCAGGTGCTCCAGACTGGCCAGCGCATGGCGGGCGTGGTGTAGATCGGGGTCGCTCATGGCCGGGTTCTCGCCCATGATGTACATGCCGCGCACCTTGTGCGGGTCGCTGTCCGGGGCCAGGGCCTTGTGCATGATTTCCACGACGGTGTAGCCCGGCTGGTCATCCAGTTTGGTGTCCCAGAATTTCTCAAACCAGTCATGCGCAGCCTTGTTGGTGACGCGCTGGTAGTTGGGGTACATCATGGGGATGAGCCCGGCGTCGCTGGCACCCTGCACATTGTTCTGACCGCGCAGCGGGTGCAGGCCCGAGCCCGGCTTGCCGATCTGCCCGGCCACGGTGGCGAGTGCGATCAGGCAGCGCGCGTTGTCGGTGCCGTGCACGTGCTGGCTCACGCCCATGCCCCACAAGATCATCGCCCCCTTGGCCGTGGCATAGGCGCGCGCCACCTCGCGCAGCGTCTGGGCCGGGATGCCGCAGATGGGCGCCATGGCCTCGGGGCTGTAGCCTTTGACGTTTTCTTTCAATGCTTCGAAATTGATAGCGCGCTGTTCAATGAATTCGAGGGCTACAAGGTCTTCTTCTATGATGGTGTGGATCAGCGCATTGAGCATGGCGACATCGGTGTCGGCTCGGAACTGCAGTGTGCGCCAGGCGTGCTTGCCAATGTCGGTGATGCGCGGGTCGGCCAGCACAATCTTGGCGCCGCGCTGGGCCGCGTTCTTCATCCAGCTGGCGGCAACCGGGTGGTTGCTGCTGGGGTTGGAGCCGATCACGAAGATCAGGTCCGAGTGCTCCACGTCGTTGACCTGGTTGGTGACCGCGCCCGAGCCCACGCCTTCCAGCAAGGCCGCCACGCTGCTGGCATGGCACAGGCGGGTGCAGTGGTCCACATTGTTGGAACCAAAACCAGTGCGCACCAGTTTCTGGAACAGGTAGGCTTCCTCGTTGCTGCCCTTGGCCGAACCAAAACCGGCCAGCGATTTGGCGCCATGGGTATCGCGCAGCGCCTTCAGCGGGCCGGCCGCCAGCGCCAGCGCTTCGTCCCACGTGGCTTCGCGGAACACAGCCGACCAGTCGGCTGAGTTGCGGTTGAGGTGCTGCAGCGCGGCCGGGTCCTTGGGCACACCGGCCTTGCGCACCAGCGGCACGGTCAGGCGCTGCGGGCTGTGCGCGTAGTCAAAACCAAAGCGCCCCTTGACGCACAGGCGCCCATGGTTGGCCGGGCCGTCGCGCCCATCGACGCTGATGATGGCGTTGTCCTTCACGTTGTAGGTGATCAGGCAACCCACGCCGCAGAAGGGACACACCGAGTCCACCTTTTTGTCGACCGCCTGCGAGCCGATCTGCGTTTTGGGCATCAACGCGCCCGTGGGGCAGGCCTGCACGCATTCGCCACAGGCCACGCAACTGCTGGTGCCCATGGCGTCGCCCAGGTCAAACACGATGGAACTGTGCGCGCCGCGATGCGCGTAGCCGATGACACCGTTGACCTGCTCCTCGCGGCAGGCCCGCACGCAGCGGTTGCACTGGATGCAGGCGTCCAGATTGACGGCCATGGCGGGGTGGGAGACGTCCGCAGCCGGCTGTGTACGGCGCAGCGCCTGAAGTGCAGGGCGCACCGATACACCCATGCGCGCAGCCCATTCACTCAGTTCCCCATGCTGCCCAATAAAGTTGGCCAACCCAGGTCCGGCTGCGCTGGGAGATGCGCCGGGTGACGATATTGAGCTTCGCGACGAGGAACCCGGCGCATCCCCCGGCGCAGCAGCGCCAGAAGTAACCGCGGCACCTTTGGTAGCGCCAGAGTCATTCCACTTGTACCCCACATCCGGCATATCCGACAGCAACATCTCCACCACCATCGCCTGGCTCTTCAGAGCCCGCGGGCTTTGGGCTTTCACCTGCATGCCTGCCGTGACATTGCGACAGCAGCTGGGAGCCAAACTGCGTTCGCCATCAATCTCGACCACACAGGCCCGGCAATTCCCATCCGCACGCAAACCGTCCGAATAGCACAGATGCGGAATGTCCACCCCATGGCGTTGCGCCGCCTTGAGGATGCTCTCGCCCGCCTGGGCGGTGGCCGGTTTGCCATCCAGCGTGAATGCAATGCTGGTGCTCATGCCGCACCTCCAATCTCATGCGCAAAGTACTTTTGCACCGAACGCACCACGTTCGGCGCGGCCTGACCCAGTCCGCAAATAGACGCATCAACCATCACCTGGCTCAGGTCTTCCAGCGTGGCGTTGTCCCAGACGGCTGCCTCCATCAAGGTCGCAGCCTTGGCCGTGCCGACCCGGCACGGCGTGCACTGCCCACAACTCTCGTCCGCAAAGAAACGCATGGCGTTCAGCGCCGCGTCTCGCGCACGATCATGCTGGCTGAGCACGATGACGGCGGCAGAGCCGATGAAGCTGCCATAGGGCTGCAGCGTGTCAAAGTCCAGCGGAATGTTGTTCAGGCTCGCGGGCAGGATGCCGCCCGATGCGCCCCCCGGCAGGTAGGCGTACAGCGTGTGGCCCTCGGCCATGCCGCCGCAGTATTCGTCGATCAGTTCCTGCACCGTAATGCCCGCCGGGGCCAGCTTGACTCCAGGGTATTGCACCCGGCCGCTGACGCTAAAGCTGCGCAGCCCCTTGCGGCCGTGCCGCCCAAAACCGGTGAACCACTGCGGGCCTTTCTCGACGATGTCGCGCACCCAGTACAGGGTTTCAAAATTGTGTTCCAGCGTGGGTTGGCCAAACAGGCCGACCTCGGCGATGTAGGGCGGGCGCATGCGCGGTTCGCCGCGTTTGCCTTCAATGCTTTCGATCATGGCCGATTCTTCGCCGCAGATGTAGGCACCGGCGCCACGGCGCAGTTCGATCTGGGGCAGCGGGCAGGGCGGCTCGGCCTGCAGCTTGGCCAGCTCGGCCTGCAGCATCGCTCGGCAGCCGTGGTATTCGTCGCGCAGGTAGATGTAGCAAGCTTCAGTGCCCACTACCTGGGCGGCGATCAGCAGGCCCTCCAGAAAGCGGTGCGGGTCGCGCTCCAGGTAGGTTCGGTCCTTGAAGGTGCCGGGCTCGCCTTCGTCAATGTTGACAGCCATGACACGCGGTGCCGGCTGTTCGCGCACGATGCGCCATTTGCGCCCGGCCGGGAAACCGGCGCCGCCCAGGCCGCGCAGGCCCGAGTCTTCCAGTGCGGCGATCACCTGTAGCGGGTCGTATTCGCCTTGCACCACGGCGGCGGCCAGACCGTAACCGCCGTGGGCGCGGTAGGTAGCGTAGTCGGTGAAGGCGGGCGTTGCCTGTTGCTGCACGGGCGGTGGTGAGATGCTTTTCTCCGCAAACTCGCTTGCTATGAAATTAGTAGCTGCATCGTCAGGTAATTCGAGGGCTAGAGGCTGATTTCGCATGTGAGCCTCGGCCAGGGAGGCGATGGCCTGCTCCGTGGCGCGGATCACCGGGCTTTGGTGCACGCTGGCCACCGGCGCCTGTTCGCAGCGGCCCAGGCAGGGCGCGGCCACGACGCGGATGTCTGGATTGCCCAGCAGCGCGGGCAGACGCGCCAACAGATCACGGGCGCCGGCCATCTCGCAGGCCAGACCGTCGCAGACGCGCACCGTCAGCGCGGGTGCTGTGGAGTCGTCCTTCAGGATTTCGAAGTGGTGGTAGAAGCTGGCCACCTCAAAGACCTCGGCCATGGGGATATTCATCTCCTGGGCCAGCGCCACCAGATGGCGCTCGAACAGCGCGCGGTAGCGGTCATTGAGGGTGTGCAGGTGTTCGATCAGCAGGTCGCGGCGGTGACCGTCTGCGGGGCTTGGGCCGATCAGGGACGGCACCTGCTCCCGTGCGGCGGGGTCGGCCTGGCGACCCTTGAGCTGGTGGCGGCTCTTGCGCGCACCGGCGCGCAGGTCGGCAGCTGGTGTCAGGGCGATGGGTTTCCATTCGCCGGAGGGGGTAGAGGGGTTCATGGGCACAACAAGGGCAGGGTTTGGCCAGTATCGGCGCCAGGGAATGGCGCTGTCCAATTCAATCGGGACATGGGGTGATTCAATTCCTGAATGGGTTCACGCCTTCAGCATTCCACTATGAGCCTGCGCGTGCAGCAACCACGTGGCGTCCTGCGCCAGCACCAGCGCGGCCTCCAGCGCCCGCGATGCGCGTGCCGACGCGTGGGACATGAAACCGATGGGGGTGCGCACCTCGGGGCTGCTCAGGGGCAGGGCTTCGAGCGCGCGGTTGTCGCGCACTGCGCCGACCAGGGCGCCGGGCAGAATGCTGCAGACGCTGCCCGCCGCCACGCTGAGAGCCAGGGTGAGCACGGAATTGGTTTCCATGGCGGGTTTGACCGGCAGTCCGGCCATGGTGAAGGCGGCATCGACGATATGGCGGTTGTGCATGTCGGGGGTCAGCAGGCACAGCGGCAGGCTGGCGGCGGCTTTCCAGGTGATGGAGGGGCCGATCCGCAGGCCGTCAAGCCCCGGTGTGGTGGCCCGGCGCAGCAGGAAGTAGTGCTCGGTGTACTGCAGCCTGGCCAGCAACCGGGTGTTGTGCAAGACCATGCGTTCGGTGTAGCCCAGGGCCAGGTCCAGCGACAGGTCTTCCAGACCGTTCTCCAGGTCGGCGGAACTGAGCGACAGCACGGTCGGCACGATGCCGGGATGGCGGGCCTGCAGTTGTGCGGCAAAGCGCGCCGCGATGGGCATGGCGGTGGGGACCGCGCCCACGCGCAAACCGCCGCGCGGCTCCAGTGCGTCGCTGCGCAGCTCCTGGTGCAGCAACGCCTGTTCGTGCAGCATGGTCTGCGCCGTGGCCAGCACGCGCTCGCCCTCGGGTGTCAGGCCCGCGTAGTTGCGGTCGCGTTTGACAATGACGACATCGAATTCTTTCTCCAGGGCGCGCAGGGCGTTCGACAGGGCGGGTTGGGTGATGTGGCAGGCCGTCGCGGCGCGCCCGAAGTGCTGGTGCTCGTGGAGCGCAACCAGATAACGCATGGAGGACAGCAGGTTCATGGAAGTGGCAGCGTCTGCTTCATGCCCATAGCATACCCACTGCAACCCCCAGAAATGCGAAACCCTGCGCAGAACGCAGGGCTTGCAGTTTTGCCACATTGCTGTGGCCTAGGTCGTCACGATACCGTAACGTAAACCGGGCGAAGTAGCACCGGTGGTGGGTTGGGGATGGGTTGGTGCTGTTCTATACGGTGCCACCTTTCTCGAGAAACCTTTTCGGAACCCATTGCCTTGCAACGACTCCCGTAACGCCAACTATAGGCAAAGCTTGGGAGAATGCAAGGGCGACAGGTTGGCGGGCTCCACAAGGGTGCGTGGGGTATCCTTTTCAATAGTCCAGTCGGATGGCTGTGCGATCTCGAAGCGCGCCCGGCCAAAGGACTTGGCGCGGTACATGGCGGCATCGGCGGCCTTGATCAGTTGATCGGGAACCTGGTGGGTGGCGGGTTGCACGCTGGCCAAGCCTATGCTGCAGCTCAGCAGGGCCCCCGTTGGGGATGCAACGTGGGCAATGGCCTCATGTTGCAGGCGTTCCAGGCATTGCTGGGCCATGACCACCGCGTGCGCCAGGCTGGCGCCGGGCAGCAGCATGACAAATTCTTCGCCCCCGTAGCGCGCCACCAATTCCCCGGCGCGGCGCACGCAATCGTTCAGGGACCGCGCCACGCGGCGCAGGGCCTCGTCCCCGGCCACGTGGCCGTAGTGGTCGTTGTAGGGCTTGAAGTGGTCCACGTCGACCAGCAGCAGGCTCAGCTCGGTGCCATTGCGGGCGGCGCGTTGCCATTCGGTGGCCAGGGTCTGGTCAAACAGGCTGCGGTTGCCGATGCCGGTCACGCTGTCCGTGATGGACTGCTGGGCCAGCAGCCGGTTCGATTCTTCCAGGGCCCGCGTCTTGCGCACCAGATCGGTCACGTCCACCCGCACGGCCACCAGGTAGCCTTCGGGCGTGCGGGTCTCGTAGGTGTGGATCCATTGGTCGCCGGCCAGCTCCTGTAACAGGGGCTCGGTGCGGGTGCCGCGCGTGGCCATGCGCTGGGCCAGCCATTCATCTTCACGGCCCACGGCGGAGGGAATCAGCCCCTTTTCAATATTGCCGCGCACCAACGGAATAAAGGTTTTGCCAATGTCATCCGGGGTGTGCAAATTGGGGTGCATCAGGTTGATGCGCTTGTTGTACATCACCAGCCGGTCGTGCTCGTCGTAGATTTCCAGCCCCACGTCCAGCGTGTCCAGGCTGGATGCCATCATCTGGCGGGTGCGAACTGCTTCCTGTTGGGCCGCCTGCATGGCCTGGTCCATCGCTTGGCGTGTGGTTCGTGCCCGCAACCCGAACCACAGGGTGCTCGCAACCATACCCAGCAGCCCGACTGCGGCCCACGCTATCGGCCGCGTGGCCCAACCAGCATCCGGCTGCTGCGTTGCCAGCCACCACAAAGCCACCCCTTCGCAACCGATGGCGATGACCGCCAGCAGCGCTGGCCCGTTAGGTGGGGAAGGGTTGGGGACTGTGGCCATGGGCCAATTATCCCCGTGATCGTTGCGCCAGCCGGTCTAGTTCACCATCACCAGCTTGCCCATGACCCCGCGCGAACCCATGTGGGCGTAGGCGGCTTTCAGCTCGGCCATGGGCATGGTGCGGTCGATGACCGGCTTGATCTTGCCCTGGCCGTACCACTGGGCCAGCTCCATCATCATGGCGGCATTGGCCTTGGGTTCGCGCTTGGCAAAGTCGCCCCAGAACACGCCGACGATGGAAGCGCCCTTGAGCAGCGCCAGGTTGAGCGGCAGGGACGGAATGGGGCCCGAGGCAAAGCCCACCACCAGGTAGCGCCCGCGCCAGGCAATGGAGCGAAAGGCCGGCTCGGCAAAGTCGCCACCCACCGGGTCGTAGATCACGTCCGGGCCTTTGCCGCCGGTGAGTTCCTTCAGTGCGTCGCGCAGGTTGGTGGTGGTGTAGTTGATGGTCTCATCCGCGCCGATCTTCTTGCACAGCGCGCACTTTTCATCGGTGGAGGCCGCGGCAATCACCTTGGCGCCCATGGCCTTGGCGATCTGGATGGCCGAGGTGCCGACGCCGCCGGCGGCGCCCAGCACCAGCACGGTCTCACCAGCTTTCAGCTGCGCGCGGTCCACCAGTGCGTGGTAGGACGTGGCGTAGATCATGATGAAGGCGGCCGCATCCACCATGGGGAAGCCGGGCGGCAGCGGCATGCACAGCGCTGCCGGGGCGATGGTATGGGTGCCAAAGCCGCCGGTGCCGCTCAAACAGGCCACGCTTTGCCCGACCTTGAGGTGGGTGACGCCTTCGCCCACGGCCTGGATGACGCCGGCGTATTCCGAGCCCGGCACAAAGGGCAGGGCAGGCTTCATCTGGTACTTGTTCTGCACGATCAGGATGTCTGGGAAATTCAGGCTGGCGGCCTTGATTTCGATGAGCACCTCTCCGGTCTTCGGGCTGGGTGTGGGCAGCTCTTTCCAGTTCAGGGCGTCAATACCGGTGGGGTTTTCGCAAAGCCAGGCGTGCATAAATCGTTTCCTCATCAATAGGGGACGGGCTGTCCCACGGGTTGTCCAGTTCTTGGCGGATGATAGGCCCCAGGCCCCACAAAAAATGTCTCTGGGGCGACCCGGCCCGGTTACATCAGGGGTTCATTGCGGCCCCCTACAATGGTCCTTCAACCCCCCAAGATCTATGAAAATTCTGATTTCCAACGACGACGGCTACCTGGCGCCCGGCCTGATGGCGCTGTATGAGGCCTTGAAGGACGTGGCCGAGGTGGAGGTGATTGCGCCCGAGCAAAACAACAGCGCCAAGTCCAACGCGCTGACCCTGCATTCACCCCTGTACGTGACCCGCGCCAGCAACGGATTTCGCTTTGTGAACGGCACCCCGGCCGACTGCGTGCACATTGCGCTGACCGGCCTGCTGGACTACCGCCCCGACCTGGTGGTTTCTGGCATCAACAATGGCGCCAACATGGGGGACGACACCGTCTATTCGGGCACGGTGGGGGCGGCCATGGAAGGCTTTTTGTTTGGCGTTCCGGCCATTGCGTTCTCGCAGGTGGAAAAAGACTGGCACCACCTGGACGCGGCCACCCGCAAGGTGCGCGAACTGGTGCAGTCCATGGTGCAGCAGCAGTTGATCACCCACACGCCGTTCCTGCTCAATGTGAATATTCCCAATCTGCCTTATGACCAGATTGGCGCGATGAAACTGTGCCGCCTGGGCAAGCGCCATGCGGCGGAGAAAGTGATCCAGCAAAAGAGCCCGCGCGGCGAAACCATGTACTGGATTGGCGCGGCCGGCCCGGTCAAGGACGATGCCGATGGCACCGACTTCCACGCCACCGCCCAGGGCCATATGGCCATGACCCCGCTGAAGGTCGACCTGACCGACCATGACAACCTGGGCTACTGGGCGCAGACGGCATCGCGTTTGGTCGGTGCCGCGCCAAAACCAGCGCCATGAAGCAACGCCCGTCGTTTCCCGCACGGCTGGACACCACGCTGGCCAAGAACCGGCCCAATGCCCATGGTGTGCCAGCGCCCGCTGCTGCAGCCGTTACGCCTGCGCCCCTGCGAAATACACCTGCGGCACCCAACAAAAACCCCTCCACTTCGAAACCTGCGGCGCCGCAAGGCCACGGCATGGAATCCGGCGCCGTGCGTGCCCGCATGGTGCAAAAGCTGGCGGCCGGGGGCATCAGCGATGCCCATGTGCTGGCCGCCATGGGAACCATCGAACGCCATCGCTTTGTTGACAGCGCCCTGATCAACCAGGCCTACGAAGACACCAGCCTGCCGATTGGCCTGGGCCAGACCATCTCCAAGCCCGGTGTGGTGTCGCGCATGCTGGAGCTGCTGCGCAACGGCAACAGCGGGAAGCTGGGCCGGGTGCTGGAAATCGGCACCGGTTGTGGCTATCAGGCCGCGGTGTTGAGCCTGCTGGCCAGCGAGGTCTACAGCATCGAGCGGCTGCGCGGCCTGCATGACCGCGCCCGCGAGAACCTGCGCCACCTGCGCCTGGCCAATCTGCACCTGCTGTTTGGCGATGGCATGGTGGGCTACGCCAAGGGCGCGCCCTATGCGGCCATCATTGCCGCGGCGGGTGGTGAGGCCGTACCGCAGGCCTGGGTCGACCAGTTGGCCGTTGGCGGGCGGCTGGTGGCCCCGGTGGTGACGCCGGGCGCACCGGGGGGCGCGCAGGCCCTGCTGGTGCTGGACAAGACGCCACAAGGTGTACGCCAGACCATTTTGGAGACCGTGCACTTTGTCCCCCTAAAATCGGGTGTTGCTTGAAGGAAGTGCTTATGTTTGGTTTGATGCGTCCCGGTGTTTGGTTGACAGCTGCGGTGGTGGTGGCGTTGTCCGCGTGCGGCTCCAAACCCCTCAGCCATGCGCCCGTGGAGGACCGCGCCTCGGTGCCCAGCCGGGTGGAGACGCCTGCACCCGTGGTGCCGGTGAAACAGCCCCCAGGCTTTGAGAATGCAGGCAAGGCGGGTTACTACACCGTCAAGCCCAAGGACACGCTGATTGGCATCGGTCTGGAGGCCGGACAAAGCCACAAGGACATAGCCCGCTGGAACAGCCTGGAGAACCCCAACCGCATCGAGGTCGGCCAGGTGTTGCGGGTGACACCGCCGGTGGCGTCTGAAGGCTCTGCTGTGGCCAAGCCTGTTGCCTCTGGCGCTGCAACTCCGACCGCCATAGCCGCGGGGTCCACCAAACCGGCTTCGACCCCTGCATCTGTGCCAGCGGCGGCTGCGGTTGCATCGGCTCCCGCCTCAGCCCCTGCAGCCACGACGGCTGCCGTGACGGCGCCAGCGGCCAGCGGTGAGGAAGACCTGGGCTGGATCTGGCCCGGCAGTGGCCCGGTGCTGGCCGGGTTTGACGAGGCCAAGAACAAGGGACTGGACATTGGTGGTGCGGCAGGTGATGCGGTCGTAGCGTCTTCGGACGGCAAGGTGGTGTACGCCGGCGCCGGCCTGCGCGGCTACGGCAACCTGATCATCCTCAAGCACAACAATATGTATCTGACGGCCTATGCCCACAACCAGACGCTGCTGGTGAAGGAAGACCAGTCGGTGAAGAAAGGCCAGAAGATTGCCGAAATGGGCAACAGTGATGCAGACCGCGTGAAGCTGCACTTTGAAGTGCGCCGCCAGGGCAAGCCCGTCGATCCGGTCAAATACCTGCCCTCCCGCTAACGGATGGTGCCATGAAGAAACCCCGCAACAGTGGTTTGGGCAGCAGCGCCGCAGACCCGGGGCATGCGGGCCATCACCCAGAGCCAATTAGCCCTCCAGCCCTCGAGGATGCTGAGGATGTTGCTCCTGATTCAATAGCATTGCAGGCGGTCGAGCTGCTGGCGCGCGAACTCGCCGCGGATGATGCCGTGACCGACGAGTCGGTCGACGCGCTATCGCTCTACCTGCGCAGTGTGCGCCGAACCGAGCTGTTTACCCCGCAACAGGAATTTGAAACCGCCACACGGGCCCGTGCCGGTGATTTTGCCGCTCGCCAGAGCATGATTGAACACAACCTGCGCCTGGTGGTCAGCATTGCCAAGGGCTATATGGGGCGCGGCGTTCCCATGGCCGACCTGGTGGAAGAGGGCAATCTGGGCCTGATGCACGCCATCGACAAGTTTGAACCCGAGCGGGGTTTCCGCTTTTCGACCTATGCCACCTGGTGGATTCGCCAGTCGGTGGACCGGGCGTTGATGTACCAGGGCCGCGCCGTGCGCCTGCCGGTCAACGTGGTACGGGAACTGCAGCATGTGCTGCGGGCGCGCCGGCTGCTGGAGAACGATTCCGAGCTGGTTGCCAAGCGGCCCGAGGGGATTCGCGTCGAGGACATTGCCGCGCTCTTGGGCAGCGAGCCCCACCATGTGGCCGATTTACTGTCCATGGCCGAGGCGCCACGATCACTGGATGCCTCGCTGGACCGCACCGGCGACGACCAGACCCTGGGGGACGGGCTGGTGGACGAACTGACGCTGGCCCCGGAAGACGTCACGTTGGCCCACGAGGTCGACCTGTTGCTGGAAGAGTGGATTGGCACGCTGTCCGCACGCGAGCGGGAGGTGCTGGAAGGGCGTTTTGGCCTGCATGACCACGACCCCGAGACCCTGGACACGCTGAGCGTGCGTCTGGGCCTGACCCGGGAGCGCGTGCGCCAGGTGCAAAACGAAGCCCTGGTCAAGCTCAAGCGCTACCTGAACCGCCGGGGCATCACGCGCCAGTCGGTGATGTGAGCGTAGCCCCCCATGCGTGTGAATCAGGAGTCCTGAATGAAATCGGTTGTGTCGGGTGGTGTTCTTGTGCTTCTTGGACTGGTTGCGGCCTTGCCCGTGGCCATGGCCGCAACGCTGGTGTGTCCCGATGTGGCAAAGGCCGTGCAGGTTGGCACCTGCCCTAGCGACGAGGAGTTGAAACACACCTTCACCGGTTACTGCAGTGACGATGCCAAGGCCTACCAGGGCGAGACCGATGTCTGCACCGATTTTCAGCGCTACCGGCAATTGAAGAACGTGGCCCTGTGGGAATCCGCGGATGGCGTGTTTGACGCCTATGTGTCGTGCGAGCTTCCCAAGGACGCGCTCAAAAGCACCAGGCTTAGCGGCGCCAAAGTCACTCAGCGGGGCAAACTTACCTTGCTGACCTGCAGCTACGGGCAGGGCGTCAACTTCGTCTACCGGACGCGTGCGCAATGCACACTGGACAGCAGCGCGACGCAGCAGCCAGCCGGCCAGGCCACCTGCGAATAGCGCCTTAGCCCAGCGTACGGCCCAGGAAACGCAGGGTGCGGTCCCAGGCCTGTTGTGCCCACACCGCATCAAATTGCGTGGCCGGAATGCGGCCCGGGCCGACTGCGGTCTCGTTGGCAAAGGCGTGGTGGGCCAGGTAGCGATGGAATTCAAAACCGACACCGGCCGCGCGCAGCTTGGCTTCCAGCGCGTCGATGGTTTCAATCTTGAAAAACTCGTCCTGCGTGGCCCAGTGTCCCAGCAGCGGGGCTTTGATCTTGCTGGCGTCTATGTATTCCAGTGGCGGGCAGCCGTACCAGACCACACCCGCGTCCGCCTCCGGCGTCTGGGTCATGGCCAGCAGCGTCAGCGCGCCACCCATGCAAAAGCCGGAGACAGCGACCTTGGGCGCGCGGGTCTTCAGATATTGCACGGCGCCGCGAATGTCCTGCGACGCAGCATCGCCAAAATCCAGTCCTGTCATCAGATGGTGCGCCTCCTCGGCCTCCACGGTGGACTGCCCGCGGTACAGGTCGGGCACCAGCGCCTGGTAGCCGGCAGTGGCCAGCCGGTCGGCAACGCCGCGAATTTGCGCATTGAGCCCCCACCACTCCTGAATGACCACCACCGCGGGAGCCCCCGAAACGTGTGCCGGCTCCGCCAGATAGCCCTGCACGGTCTTGCCATCGGGGCGCTGAAAGTTCACCATGGTTCCCATCGTTGCTCTCCTGATGCTGCTTTGAAAACCGCATGGTACGCGGATCTTTGGTCCCCACCACCAACCTGAGACAATTCAGGCATGACAGACGTGAACCCAACCCAATCTCCCACTGAAAAACCGCTGCCCGAGGGCTGGCTCAAAGTGAAATCCCTGGACCTCGAAGCCCAGGGCGTGGCCCACAAACCCGATGGCAAGGTGGTCTTTATTGACGGCGCGTTGCCCTTCGAGGTGGTCAGCGCGCAGATACACCGCTCCAAGAACAGTTTCGAGAAAGGCACGCTGACCGAGATCCATACCGAATCCTCGCAGCGTGTGCGCCCCGAGTGCCCGCACTTTGGCCTGCACGAAGGCGCCTGTGGCGGCTGCAAGATGCAGCACCTGCATGTCGGTGCGCAGGTGGCCGTCAAGCAGCGGGTGCTGGAGGACAACCTGTGGCACATCAGCAAGGTCAAGCCCGACAACATCCTGCGCGCCATCGAAGGCCCGGCCTGGGGTTATCGCTACCGGGCGCGCCTGTCGGTCAAGCATGTGCGCAAGAAGGGTGCCGTGCTGGTGGGATTTCACGAACGCAAAAGCCGTTACGTGGCCGATATGAAAGAGTGCCGCGTGCTGGCACCCCACGTCAGCGCCATGCTGATGCCACTGCGGGAACTGATTGGCGCCATGGACGCGGTCGAGGCCTGCCCACAGATCGAACTGGCGGTGGGCGACATGGAGGGCTGTGCCCGGAATGTGACGGCCCTGGTACTGCGCCACCTGACGCCGTTGGGCGACGCTGACCTGAACCGTTTGCGCGGGTTTGCCGTGGCCCACTCGGGCGTGCAGTGGTGGCTGCAACCCAAGGGGCTGGAGACGGTGCATCGCCTGGATGAAGTGCCCGGTCACGAGACGGTGCAACTGGCCTACTCTTTGCCCGACTTTGGCATCACGATGCCGTTTCGTCCCACCGATTTCACGCAGGTGAATCCCCATATCAACCGGGTTCTGGTGTCGCGTGCCCTGGGCCTGCTGGCGGTGGCTCCGCACGAGCGGGTGATTGACTGGTTCTGCGGGCTGGGCAACTTTACGCTGCCGCTGGCCACGCAGGCCCGCGAAGTGCTGGGCGTGGAGGGTGCCGAGTCCCTGGTCGAGCGTTCCCGCGAAAACCTCAAGCTCAATCAGGCTGCGGCCCTCGGAAAACGTGCTCTATGTGCTACAAAATTCGTAGCGCGCGACTTGTTCGGAATGACACTGGAGATGCTGGTCGGCGATGGTGCTGCGGACAAATGGCTGGTGGACCCGCCGCGCGAGGGTGCGTTTGCGCTGGTACAGGCCCTGGCCGCCATCCGCCAGCGGGTGGCCGACGGCACCGCGTCCGGCGCGGAGCAGGCCTGGACCGCACCCAAGCGCATTGTGTATGTCAGCTGCAATCCGGCCACGCTGGCGCGCGATGCGGGCGTGCTGGTGCAACAGGGGGGCTACAGGTGTTCGTCGGCGGGTGTGGTCAACATGTTTCCGCACACGGCGCACGTGGAAAGCATGGCGGTGTTTGACCTGCAGGACTAGAGCCTGCGCGTAGCGACAAGCGTTGCGGCTTGTTCAGTGCGCGGCTTTGTCGGCGGGCTTGGGCTTGGATTTGGACGCACCCGGTTTGTCTTTGCCAGCGCTGTCGCTGGCTTTTTCGTCGATGATTTCCTCTACCGGCTGGGGCGCCTTGTCGGCTGTCGGTGCAATGCCTTCGATCTTGTTGTCGCGCATGTACTGGTCCATCTCTTTCCACCCGTCAAAGATCGCGGCCTTGGAGGCTTTTTCGTTCAGCCGGTAGCAGTCTTCAATGCTGCGCAGCCCGTGGCGGCAGGCGCTGCCAATGGCCTTGGAGTCGGCGATGCGCTGGGCGGCCTTGGGGTCGGCCATCAGTGCGGTGACGGCATCACAACCACCCAGAGTCAGAGCCATAGTCAGCGTTATGGCGAGAAGGATCAGGCGTGCAGTCATGGGTCGTGGTGTGGAGTGGTTTGTATATCGGCCAAGGTGGTCGTGGATTGAATGATCATCGCTCGGATTGAACGCAGAAAAGGCCCGAAATGGGCCTTTTTTTGGGTCTTAGGGTTGGTCTTGCGACCGGACCAGCGATCTATCAGTCGCGCTCGCCACCAAAGATGCCCAACAGTGCCAGCAGGCTCTGGAACACATTGATGATGTCCAGATACAGGGCCAGCGTGGCGCTGATGTAGTTGGTCTCGCCGCCGTCGATGATGCGCTTGAGGTCATACAGCATGTAGGCGCTGAAGATGCCGATGCTGACCATGGACAGCACGATCATGCCGGTTGTGGAACCCACAAAAACATTGATCAAGCCACCAATGACCAGCATGATCAGGCCGACAAACAGGAACTTGCCCATGCCGGAGAGGTCACGCTTGATGACGCTGGAGAGCGCCGCCATGCCCATGAACACGCCAGCCGTACCGGCAAACGCCGTCATGATCAGCTGAGGGCCATTCTTGAAGCCCAGGGTGGACTGGATCATCGGAGAGAGCATCAGGCCCATGAAGAAGGTGAAGGCCAGCAACATAGGCACGCCGGCTGCGGAGTTCTTGGTCTTCTCGATGCCGTAAATAAGCCCAAACGCCACGCCAATGAACAGCAGCATGCCCAGCCAGCCGCGGAACAGGGCCGCGAGTCCCAGTTCGACACCCAGCCAGGCGCCCAGCACAGTGGGCATCAGGCTCAGGGCCAGAAGCATGTAGGTATTGCGCAAGACCTTGTTGCGCTCTGCACCAGAGCTGATATAGCCCTGGTCAAGGTTCAAAGTGGTGATGCGGTCAGTCATAGTGAAAACTCCTTCAGTGTCTGCAGGCTGCAGATGGGGGGATTCTAGGGTTTCTCAAGGCAGCTTCAAGACATTTCGTCTGGAATTGGCCCCAATTTGTGTGAGGCTGTTGTGCAAACCGGTATGCAATGGGTCTTGCTGTCGGGGGTTATGCTTGCACCCTACCGCCAAAAACCAATTGTCTTGAGGAGCCTTCCACCATGAAAACCAAATCTGTTCTTGAATTTGCTGACGTCAAAGCCATTGCCGCAGCGGCCGAGGCCGAGGCCATGAAAAACAACTGGGCGGTCAGCATCGCCATCGTCGACGATGGCGGCCATTTGTTGTGGTTCCAGCGCCTGGACGGCGCAGCACCCATCTCAGCGCACATTGCGCCCGGCAAGGCGCGCACGTCCGCTCTGGGACGGCGCGAAACCAAAATCTATGAAGACATGATCAACGGCGGGCGCGTCTCGTTCTTGAGTGCACCCGGCCTTGAAGGCATGCTCGAAGGCGGCGTGCCGATTCTGAAGGACGGCCAGTGCCTGGGCGCTGTGGGCGTCAGCGGCGTCAAGTCCACCGAGGATGCACAAATTGCCAAGGCCGGCGTGGCGGCCTTCGGGCTGTAACCAGACGCAGCGGCGGAGCGTAGGGGCTAGTGCCTGGGCTCGGTCACAAAGTTGATCTTGCGCAGTCCCGCCTGCTGCGCCTGCGCCATGGCCTGTGCCACAAACTCGTAGCGCACCGCCTTGTCGCCGCGGATGTGTAGCTCGGGCTGCGGTTCCTTGCGCGCCTCGGCTTGCAGCCGTGTGGCCAGCTCGGCCTCCGCCAGCGGGCTCTGGTTCAGGAAGATGGTCCCCTGGGCATCCACGCTGAGCTGTAGGGTTTCCGGCTTGGTCGCCAGCGGCTGTGCCGTGGCGCTGGGTAGGGCCACGGTGATGGCGTGCTTCATGACCGGCACGGTGATGATGAAGATGATGAGCAGGACCAGCATCACGTCGACCAGTGGCGTCATGTTGATCTCGTTCACGACTTCCGTGTCGGCGTCCAGGGTGTCGTCCAGTGTTCCAAATGCCATGGTGTTTCTCGGTTAAGCGTTGCGGACCGTGCCCGTGCCGACGCGCGCGCCGGTGACAAAGTACGAGTGCAGGTCGTGGGCGAAGCGGTTCAGGCGGGTCAGGATGGACTTGTTGCCGCGCACCAGGGCGTTGTAGCCCAGCACGGCCGGAATGGCGACCGCCAGGCCCAGCGCGGTCATGATCAGCGACTCGCCAATTGGCCCTGCCACCTTGTCGATGGTGGCCATGCCCTCAGAACTGATGCCCATGAGCGCGTGGTAAATGCCCCAGACCGTGCCGAACAGCCCGACAAAGGGCGCGGTGGAGCCGACTGACGCCAGGATGGCCAGGCCGGACTGGAAGCGCGCGGTGCTGTCGTCAATGGAGTTGCGCAGCGTGCGGATCACCCAGTCGCTGATGTCCAGCGTGTCATGCAACTGGGTCTGCGCGTTGCGGTGGTGGGCCGTGGCCTCGCGTCCGGCATGGGCCAGCTCCACAAACGGGTTGCCCGCGTGGGGCCCCAGTTCACGCAGTCCCGCCTCAAAGCTTTCGCTGTGCCAGAACGTCTCGGTGCGACGGCTCAGGCCCTTGTATTTCACGATGTCCAGCGCCTTGATCAGGATGACGATCCACGAGGCAAGGGACATGACCAGTAGCAGCAGTGCGACGAACCGGGTGACCCAATCGCCCTGGCTCCAGAGTGCCAGCAGGCCGAGTTGTGACGAGGTGGTGTGTGTGTCCATGGTCTTCTTCAAAAAGGTTAAGGGTTATTCGAGTACAAAGGTGAAGGGCAGGTTGAACCACATGGTCTCCGCCACGCCAGAGCGTTTGCCCGGCACGTAGCGCCAGCGCAGAGCGGTTGCAAGGGCCGCCTGATCCAGGCGGTCATAGCCGCTGCTCTGTTTGATTTCAGCCTGCTGGGCCGTGCCGTCCACGCCAATGAGGGTGCGCACCACCACTTTGCCCTGTTCACGCAGCCGTTTACTCATGGGCGGGTAGGGCGGCCGGGGGTTGTTGAGGTAGTCGGCGTCGCTGGAGGGCAGCACCAATGTTGCAGGCGCGGGCGCCGCCTGGAGGTTGGGCGCGCTGGCCTGGGTGCTGGTCGCCGTGTGGGCGGTCGCCACCGTTGCGGATGCGGCAACGGTGGCGAGTTCCGTTGTCGACGGTGTCGTTTCCTGAATGGCCAACGTAGAGGGTGTGGGCGGTGCGATGGGCTTGGCCTGGGGCACCCGCGCTGCAACCGGCGCCGGGACCGGTGCCGGTTTCTCGGGTTGGGCCGCTTCGGGTGCGGCCATCTCCACCAGAATCACGGCGGGAACCACGAGTTCTGCGACCTTGCGCAGCAGCCCGGACTGCAGCGCCCACAGTGCGCCACCGTGTAGCAGCAGCACGGCCAGAACAATGCGCAGGTTTCGGCTCATTTGCGCAGCACCCAGAAAGCGGCGCCCATGGACAGGGCAAAACTCAGGGCCAGAAAAGTGAAGGTTTGCATGGGGTTATCTCGTCGCAGCGGGTGTCAGGTATCGGCCCACATGCGCAACAGGTTGTGGTAGACGCCGGTCAGCGCGGTGGTCTCGGCCGAGTCGCCATGCTGCTTGCGCAGGGCCAGCAGGTTCATGTCCAGCTCGTACAGCAGGCGGCGTTGCTCGTCGCTGCGCACCATGCTTTCAATCCAGAAGAAACAGGCTAGACGGTGGCCACGCGTGACGGGCTTGACCTGGTGCAGGCTGGTGCCGGGGTACAGCACCATGTGGCCGGCCGGCAGCTTGACGGCCTGCTCGCCATAGGTGTCGGCGATGCAGAGTTCGCCACCGTCGTAGCTGTCCGGGTCGGCCAGGAAAATGGTGCACGACACGTCGGTGCGCACGCGCTGGCCGGTGTCGGGGAGGTAGCGCACCGAGCCGTCGATGTGGTTGCCGTAGAAGTTGCTGTCACCACCGTAGCGGTTCAGCCGTGGCGGGAACACCCGCTTGGGCAGGGCGGCCGAGAAGAACAGCGGGCTGCGGTCCAGCGCGCGCAGCACCAGGGCGCGGATCTCCTGGGCGGCTGCGCAGTCGTGGTCCAGCTGCTCGTTGTTCTTGACCTGGCGCGCCTGTTCGCCCGCACCCATGCGGCCATCGCCCCAGGGCGCGTCGGCCAGCAGGGATTGGGCCTGCCGCACTTCGTCAGCAGTCAGGATGTCGGGTAAGTGGAGCAGCATGGTCGGGCCGGGATCTAGAACTTCAGGCTCAGTGTCAACTGCGCGTTGCGGCCCGCACCTGGGATGTAGTGCCCGGTGTACAGCGAGTCGGCGTAGACCACGTTGGCTATGTTGCTGATGTTGCCCTTGAGCGTGACCTGCTCGCTGAAGGTGTATTCACTCATCAGGTCCACCGTGGCAAAGGCGGGTGCCATCCAGCCAGGGTTGCGGTTGGCCGCCTGTTCCGAGCGGAAGTTGACACCGGCGCCCACGCGCCATTGCGTGTTGAGCTGGTAAGTGGTCCACACCGTGCCGCTGTGGATGGGCGTCAGGGCAGGGCGCTCACCCGCCCGGTCACCGGCACCGGCGGTTGGCGATGCGATGTCAATGGCCGCATCCGGCATCCACATGTAGGAGCCAAAGACTTCCCACTTGGGGCTGAGGTGGCCGGTGATGTCGATTTCCATGCCGCTGCTGTGGCGTTTTCCGGACAGCAGGAAGGCGGTGGCGGCGGAATCCGGGTCGGTGTTGCGTTCGTTGTACTTGGTGGACTGGAAGAGGGCCAGGCGGGTGGTGAAGCGCTTGTCGGCCGTGTCCAGCTTGGCACCGAGTTCGATGTTGCGGCTTTGCTCGGGCGGTGTGTTGGCGCTCAGGGCGCTGTAGGAGTAGGTGTCGGCCGAGGTGTTGAAGGACGTGCCCCACGAGAAGTGGTACGAGCTCAGGTCACTGGGCTGGTACAGCACGCCGACGCGCTCGCTCCAGTCGCCAATCGTTTGTGCATACGACGAACCAACGGCACCGGTGGCGGTGATGGTGTTGAAGTCACCACGCATGCTGTCGTAACGCAGGCCGCCCAGTACCTTCCATTTGGGGGCAACATGCACCATGTCCTGGGCATAGGCGCCCAGGTTTTGCGCCTGGAAAGCGCTGGTGCGCAGCACCGTGCGGGCGCTCTCGTCGATGGAAGCGCCGTCAAATGGCGTGCCGGCCAGCGTTTTGGGCTTGGTGACGGCGGATGCTGCGTAGACGTTCTTGGACTCGCGGGCAAAGTCCAGCCCCGCCAGAATTTCGTGCTTGACGCCCCAGGCTGTCATCTTTTGGCTGTAGTCGCTCTGGGCGTAGAGGCCGTCCAGGTCCTGAATCTTGGCGTTGTTGCCGCGGTTCAGAATGGTGCTGGGGCCGTACGTGTCCAGTGCCACGGCGGTGGCGGGGCACTGCGGATTGGTCACCACACCGGTGGTGGCGTTGGTTGTCTTCTGGCAGTAGCGCACGGTGCCGGCACGCTGGTCGCGGGTGTAGGCGCCTTTGCGGACCACGGTCTTGATCTCGCTGTCGTCCTGGAAGCGGTGCAGGTGGCTGGCCGTCAGATATTTGGCGGTGCCATTGTTGTAGTCGCTGGCCATGCCGTAAAAGGCACTGGGGTCCATCTTGTCGTTGACCGTGGTGTCCGATGTGGGCGACGCCGCGGTCGGCTTGGTCCACGGCAGCCCGTAGTTCATGCCATTGTTGTTTTGCAGCGTGTACAGGCCGATTGAGAACTCGTCGGCCGTGCCAATGCCAAACCGGTAGGCACCGGCGACGCCCTTTTTGTCGATGCTGCTGCCTGCGGCATTGTTGTCGGCCTTGGTCACCATGGCGTTGATGCGCAGGGCGGCATCGTCTCCGGTTTTGACGTTGAAGTCCCCGGTGATGCGCCGGTAGTTGTACTGGCCCAGCGTGGTGGAGATTTCGTGCTGGTCAATGGTGCGCGGCGCTTTGGACACCTGGTTGACTGCGCCGCCGGTGGAGCCACGGCCAAACAGCATGGAGGCTGAGCCGCGTAGCAGTTCGATGCGGTCGTTGTTGAAGGTGTCGCGGTCGTAGAAGGCCGGGTCGCGCAGGCCATCCACAAAAATGTCGCCGCTGGTTGCCAGTGAAAACCCGCGCAGGCGGATGTCTTCCTCGCCGCCCTCGGCGGCCTGAAAGGTCACGCCGGCCGTGTTGTGCAGCACGTCTTTCAGGGTGTCCAGGTTGCGGTCGTCCACCAGTTTTTCGGTGACGACGGTGATGGACTGGGGAATGTCGCGCAGGGCCTGGTTGCCTTTGCCGATGCCGCTGGTGGTGGCGCGCACGGCGTCTTTGCCTTCTGCGGCCTCGAACCGCTCTTTGATGACGACGGGTTTGAGGGTTTTTTCTGCGCCCGGGTTGGCGGTTTGGGCCATGGCACTGAGCGAGCCCATCAGCAGCAGCGCGCCCAGCGGCAGGTGCCTGCCCGGCTTTGCTATTGAATGTGTAGCAGATGAATCAATATTGACGAGGGCTGGAGGTTTATTTGTCTTGAAGTGCTGCTGGGTCATGGTGCGGTTTCGGTCAGGGGTTGTTGGCTGGCTGAATCCGCGGGAAATGCAACCCCGGCGGTGTGGCTGGCGAAAAGATTTAATGCAATTCTAAATGCGAATCGTTGTCATTTGCAATAAACTATGGTTTTATTTGAGAGCGAATATGCAAAAACGTGATTTCTTGCACGCCGGCGGCGCTTTGGCCGCCGGCGCACTGTGGCCATTCGCAGTGATGGCCCAGTCCGCGAGCGAGGCGGGGCCAGCTTCCCGGTCCACCGTGCTGGCGGCCTGGCACCAGGACGCAAGTACGACCTCGGCGGCCGGTGAATTTGTGGGCCTGTTTGAGCTGGATTGGCAGGCGGCCCAGGTGCGCATCCAGTCCACGCTGGCGGTTCCCACGCGCACGCATGGCCTGCTGGTTCAGCCCGACGGTGGCTTTGTTGCGGTAGCGGTCCGCCCAGGCATGTGGATCGTGCGCTGCGACGCCAAGGGCCAGGCGGTGCAGTGGTTGCGCATGGACAGTGAGCCCGAGGGCCGCACCCTGGATGGCCACCTGTGCGCCAGTGCCGACGGCCAGTGGCTGTACACCGCCGAAACCAGCGCGCGTTCCGGTCAGGGCTGGGTGTCGGTGCGCGACAGCCAGACCCTGCGCAAGGTGGCGCAGTGGCGCACCTATGGCGTGGAGCCCCACCAGTTGCTGCTGGACGCCACCGGCAACCTGATGGTGGCCAATGGCGGCATCCTGCGCGCCGAGGGCGACAAGAAGCGCGACCTGCACCTGATGGACTCGTCCCTGGTGCGCATGGACCCCACCACCGGTGAGCGCCTGGGGCAGTGGCGACTGAAGGACCAGCGCCTGGGCATTCGCCACATGGCCTGGAGCCGGCCGGTTGTCACACCGGGTAGCAGCCAGCCGACGGCCAAGCCTCTGTTGGGAATTGCGCTGCAGAACGAGCATGACGATGTGATCCGCCGCCGTGCCTCTCCGGTGCTGGCCGTGTGGGACGGCGACACCCTGCAAACCCCGGCACAAGGCCATGATGGCGGGGGCTACAGCGGTGACATCGTCGCCAGCCCGGATGGCGGCTTTGTGCTGAGCTGCCTGCGCACGAATACCGCGTTCCAGTGGAGCCCGCATGCGCCCGAGGAGCTGACCGCCATCGCCAAGCTGCAGGACGCCGGCGCCTTGACGAACTGGCCGTTGGCGCAACATAGCGATGGCGTGTTGTTGGGTTCGGCCCGGGGTGTCGCGCGCTGGCACCCCGCGCTGGCTCCGGTGTTCCTGAAGTGGCCGGTCGGGCTGGCACTGGACAACCATTGGGCGCTGGTGGGCTAAGCCAATGACCCATCCAACCGAGCCCATCCCGCCAGACACTCGCGTGGCGCCCCATGATGACCCGGCAACGGTACAGCGCAAGGGCGCGCCCGCCACCGGGGCTGTGCTCCGGCTGCCCAGCCGCGCCATTTTTGTCGGCGCCCAGGAAGTCGAAATCGAGCACAACGGCGCGGTCTACCGGCTGCGCCAGACCGCATTGGGCAAGCTGATACTGACCAAGTAGCACGCCCCCAAACTCCCGAACGGGAGCCACCTGCACCAGCCCGCGGCCGCCAGCCAGTGCTCCAACCTCAACGAAGGAAAGCACCATGTGTGAACACGCGAATGCCTTGCTGACTGCAAAACCGCCATCTGGCTCCCGGCGGCGCCGGATCTGGGAGCTGGACCACCAATGCCACTGCCCCGTGGTGGGTGTCTGCCTGCCGCTGGATACCCTGCGCCGCCTCGTCGGCAAGGCCCTGCGCGGCAAGGCGGTGGCCGATGACTACGACGTGCATGTGGGCGCCGTGGCCGAATGCATGCACCGCAATCGGCTCTCAGAGCTGCTGCAGGATGAACTCGACACCCGCTACAGTCGCGAAGTGCAGCAGGCGCGCAGCGCCAAGACCACGCAGGCCCTGGCGGGAAGTTGGACGCAAGCCGTGCACCGCGGTGACGTGGCCGGCGCCCTGTGGGCGACGCTGACACACCCGCGTTGCGACACCGAGCTGCAGGGCCGCGTGTGCCGCGACATGCACATGCTGCAGCACCAGGCCGGGGCAAGGGTGCAGGTGGACCTGGCACGTTTCCACGCCGTGCTGGGTGAAAACGCGGTGCTGGCCCGCGAACTCGGCCGGGTGCAGGAGCGCAGCACCCGCCTGCTGGCGCAAAAGTCGGCAGACATGGCCCAACTCCAGGCGCAACTGGTGCGGGTTCGCGCCGATGGCTTGGCCAAGGACAGCGCGGCCGCCATGGCGCGGGAAGATTTGGTAGCCCTGAAGGCCTCGATACCGGGCATGGACAACCTTGTGCGCCAGCAGAAAAAAGTCGAGCAGATGGCCCAGCGCCAGGTCGAACTGGAAGGGCAGAACGCGGCGCTGCGCCAGCAGCTTGCCGCCGCAACCAAATTGCTGGAAACCGGGCAGGCGGCCCCGACGCGGGCAGACAGTGGTGAACGGCGCGAGCCGTCGGCGGTGCCGTTCACGGTGTTTCTGAACCAGAAAAATGTGCTATGTGTCGGCGGGCGCAGCGGCAATGTGGCCAGCTACCGAGACGTGGTGGAACGGGTGGGTGGGCGCTTTGCCCACCACGATGGCGGGCTGGAAGACAGCCACAGCGTGCTCGACGCCAGCCTGTCCGCCGCCGACCTGGTGATCTGCCAGACCGGCTGCATCAGCCACAACGCCTATTGGAAGGTCAAGGACTTCTGCAAACGCACCGGCAAGCGCTGTGTGTTTGTGGAAAACCCCAGCACCTCATCGCTGGTGCGCGGGCTGGAGCAGGTCCTCAAGCAGGATGCGACGGTACTGGCAACGGGACATGCCGGCATTTCACCAGAGAGTTGTGAGTAAAACAAGCCTGTAGCCCTCGTGAAATATGACTATGTAGCTATAAAATACATAGCGTTCAGGCATGTTCCACGAGAGTTGAAACCTGATTTGCATGTCAGCGCTTTACACCGCCGTGTTGGCGGGGCAGCGCAATGTGCAACGAGTCACTGCCCCCAGAAAGCGTCCTCTTGCGCTTGGTCGCTCGAGAACAGCCGGACCTCGACGATCTTGCCGTCTTCCATGCGGATGAGGTCCACGCCGGGCTGCTTGAGCTTGAGGCCATTGGCCTCTCCAGCAAACTCTATGGTGATGACCACCCAATCCCCGTTGGCCATGTAGTGGTCGGCGCGGGTGATGGCGAACGTCCCCTTGGAGACCTCCATCATCTTGCCCAGCATCGGGCCGACGGCAGCCATGCCCTGGTGCGTGCCGGAAAACCGGTTCTTGCCCGGCTGGTGCCAGATTACGTCGGGCGAAATGATGTTGCCCAGTGTGACTTGGTCGTTAGTTTGTACGGCCTTGATGTAGGCCTTGGCGATGTCGATGTTGTGCATGGCGTGCTCCTGTGTTGACGCGGTTGTGGAAAATGCTTGTGCCAGCGCGGGGCGGTGCCTCGGCAGGTGGTGGTTTTCAAGGGGAGAAATCAGGCCATCATGGCCTGCAAGGCGGCCAGATTGCGCGTGAACGACCAGTTCACATGCACCACACGCCACTGGCCTTCGATGAGGCGATAGACCTGTGTCGAGTTCCAGAGGGTGCCCTGCTTCTCGCCACCTTGTCCGTCAAGAACGATGTTGATCAGGTTGTAGTGCAACACCGCGAGGTCGCCGCCATCGCTGACGATCACCTGGGGGTTGGGGAACTCGTTGCGCAGGATATTGAGCTTGCCCTCGAAAAACTGGCGGAAGTACGGCTCCACGGCCTTGCGGCCCTCCAGGCGCATCTCGGTCATAGGGTCGAAATAGGTCACGTCCTCGCTGTACATCTCCAGCGCGCCGTCGACATCGCCCTTGTTCCAGCGTTCGTTGATTGCCAGCTCTAGGGCGAGGATGGTTTCGGTGATCTTGCTGACGTCTGCTGCCTTCATTGGTTGTCCTTCTCAAGTGGCTGTGTATGGTTATTATTTGACACTGGAGGCTAATTTGACAGGTATATATACTCCTTTTAAGGGTGCATTTTGGACAATCTCGGAAGTCATATATGCAAGACCACGAAAGCGGCACAGGCCGCGTCAGGAAGGACGACGATGAATTCGGAGATTCAGCGCCTGGGCTATCGACCGCAAGCGCCTTACCAACTCGATCTGGAAGTTTTTTCTGTGGTCGACCTCAGGCTCCGGGGCAAGGAGCAAGTGCGAGTTACCCATCGGTACGAGTTCCATACCTTGGTGTGCGTCACGCAGGGCACATGCACCCAGATGGTCGACTTCAAGTCGATCACCTGTGAGCCAGGATCGCTGCTGGTGGTGCGAGCGGGACAGGCCCACAACTACGGACAAAGTGAAGACTGGGACGGCTGGAACCTATTGTTCCGCCCTGAATTTGTCTTACCCGTTTCAACGACCGCACACGATCTCAAGCTCGCTCTCAATTTAGAGCAGTTGCCGGAACACATGGTCCTCAGTAGCCAAGAGCTGCGCAAGGTAACGGACTTGTTGCAGCAGATGCGGGAAGACACGCTGATCGACGCGCAACAGGAAGACGTGCATGCATTGCTGCGCCATCAGCTCCATACGCTCTTGACGCGGCTGAGTATTCTGCAAGGCAGACAACCAGCACAGGATCCACTGGTCTCTCCCGCATCGCAACGCTTCAGGCGCTTTCAGCAGCTTGTGGACGAGCGCTTTGCTGAATGGCACCAAGTGGCCGACTACGCCGGTCAGCTCGGCTACACGGAAAAGAGCCTGGCGCGTGCAGTGGCCGCAGCGACCGGCATGACAGCCAAAGCCTTCATTGCCGCGCGTATCAATCTGGAAGCGAAGCGATTACTGGTGCATACGGACGCGTCCGTCGTCGCCATCGCAGAGAAACTGGGTTTTGACGAGCCAACCAACTTCAGCAAGTTCTTCAAGCGCGAGGTGAATTGCACCCCAGCTGAGTTTCGACGTCGGCAAAGGACGCCTATCTGACACCCGCCCGCCTCACTAGGGGTATCAATACATCAGCCGTTCCGGGTGGATCTCCTGAAGGATGGTGGTGGCGATCTCTTCAATTGACTTGGTGGTGGTGGACAGCCAGCGGATGCCGGTGCGCCGCATCATGGCCTCGGCCTCGTTGATTTCCATGCGGCAGTTTTCCAGCGACGCGTATTTGGAATGGGGCCGGCGCTCGTTGCGGATTTCGCTCAGGCGTTCGGGCTGGATGGTCAGGCCGAAGATCTTGGCCTTGTGCGGTACCAGGGCCGGTGGCAGCTGGCGGCGCTCAAAGTCCTCGGGAATCAGCGGGTAGTTGGAGGCCTTCAGGCCGTACTGCATGGCCAGGTACAGCGAGGTCGGTGTCTTGCCGCTGCGGCTCACGCCTACCAGGATCACGTCGGAGTGCTCCAGATCGCGGTTGCTTTGGCCGTCGTCATGGGCTAGCGAAAAGTTGATGGCCTCAATGCGGCTCTGGTACTCCTTGCTCTTGCTGGCGTCACTGAAGCGGCCAATGCGGTGATTGGATTTGAGCTTGAGCTCCTGCTCCAGCGGGTGCACAAACATGCCGAACATGTCCAACAGCATGCCCTGGCAGCCGTCCTGTATGACCTTGAGAACGTCCATATTGACCAACGTCGTGAACACAATGGGGCGGTTGCCATCGACCAGCGCCGAGTGGTTGATCTGCCGCACAGCCTGGTGTGCCTTGTCTACGGTGTCGCAAAACGGCAGCCGCACGTGGCGTGCCTTGGCCTCGAACTGGGCCAGGATGGCGTTGCCAAAGGTCTCGGCGGTAATGCCGGTGCCGTCGGACACAAAAAATACGGTGCGGTGGGTCATGGTGCTGGGTCGCTGGGTTGTCAGTGAAATGCAAGCGCGGGTCGGTAGCCGAGGGTGCCAACGTTAGGGTGTGCCCCCTACAATAGCGGCAATTTCCACATTTTGTCATTCCCGTGCGCCCCCAATAGCAACAACAGTGGGTGAATCGGGCGTGATCGCTGCTGTCTTGGCGGGCGTGTGCCGGTGCTGATGCAGTAGCAATAGGTTTTTAACTTCCGGAGCTTTGCCATGTCAACCCTGTTCAATCCGACCGATCTGGTCGTCCCTTTCGAGCATCTGCGCATGACCGACGTCGAGTCGGTCGGCGGCAAGAATGCCAGCCTGGGGGAGATGATTTCTAATCTTCCCACCGGGGTCAAGGTGCCCACCGGCTTTGCCACCACGGCCCATGCCTTCCGCGAATTTCTCAAGTTTGACGGTTTGACAGAAAAGATCAGCGCCAAGCTCAAGGCACTGGACGTGGAGGACGTGCGCGCGCTGGCCCAGGTGGGTGCCGAAATCCGCGCCCTGGTCGAGGCCCAGCCGTTTCCGCCCGAACTGGAAAAAGGCATTCGGGAGGCGTTTGCCACGCTGAGCGCCGGCAATGCTGAGGCCACCTTCGCCGTGCGTTCCTCCGCCACCGCAGAAGACTTGCCCGATGCGTCCTTTGCCGGCCAGCAGGAGACCTTCCTGAACGTGCACGGCATCGATGACATCCTGCACAAGATTCGAGAGGTGTTCGCCTCGCTGTACAACGACCGCGCCATCAGCTACCGCGTGCACAAGGGCTTTGCCCATGATGTGGTGGCGCTCTCCGCCGGCATCCAGCGCATGGTGCGCTCTGACCTGGGCGCCGCTGGTGTGATGTTCACCATCGACACGGAGTCCGGCTTTGACCAGGTGGTATTCATCACCTCCAGCTATGGCCTGGGCGAAACCGTGGTGCAGGGCGCCGTCAACCCCGACGAGTTTTACGTGCACAAGCCCATGCTGAAGGCGGGCAACCGCGCCGTCATCCGCCGCAGCCTGGGCTCCAAGCTGATCCAGATGCAGTTCACCACGGCCGAGGAAAAGGCACAAGGCGGCAAGCTGGTCAAGACCACCGATGTGCCGACCGAACTGCGCAACCGCTATTCGCTGACGGACGCCGACGTGGAGCAACTGGCCCACTATGCGTTGGTGATTGAAGAGCACTATGGCCGCCCCATGGACATCGAGTGGGGCAAGGACGGAATCGACGGCCAACTCTACATCCTGCAGGCCCGCCCCGAAACCGTGAAAAGCCAGGCGGGCAACCAGGCCGAATACCGCTACAAGCTCAAGGGCTCGGGCACCGTGCTGGTCGAAGGCCGCGCCATCGGGCAAAAGATTGGTACCGGCCCGGTGCGCATCGTGCACAACATCAGCGAGATGGACAAGGTCCAGGCTGGCGACATCCTGGTGACCGATATGACCGATCCCAACTGGGAGCCGGTCATGAAGCGGGCCTCGGCCATCGTCACCAACCGCGGCGGGCGCACCTGCCACGCCGCCATCATCGCCCGCGAGCTGGGCATTCCGGCCGTGGTCGGTTGTGGCCACGCCACCGAAGCGCTGAAGGACGGCATGCTGGTCACCGTGAGCTGCGCGCAGGGCGACACCGGCTTCATTTATGACGGCCTGCTGGAAACCGAAGTGACCGAAGTCCAGCGCGGCACCATGCCCGAGAGCCCGGTCAAGATCATGATGAACGTGGGCAACCCGCAACTGGCCTTTGACTTCTGCCAGTTGCCCAACGAAGGTGTGGGCCTGGCGCGGCTGGAGTTCATCATTAACAACAACATCGGTGTGCACCCCAAGGCGATCCTGGACTACCCCAATGTGGATGCCGATTTGAAGAAAGCCGTGGAGTCGGTAGCCCGTGGCCACGCCTCACCCCGTGCCTTCTACGTGGACCGCGTCGCCGAGGGCGTGGCCACCATTGCCGCGGCCTTCTGGCCCAAGCCCGTCATCGTGCGCCTGTCGGACTTCAAGAGCAATGAATACCGCAAACTGATTGGCGGCAGCCGCTACGAGCCGGAAGAAGAGAACCCCATGCTGGGCTTCCGGGGTGCTGCGCGCTATGTGAGTGCCGAGTTTGGTGAGGCCTTTGCCATGGAGTGCGAGGCCTTGAAGCGCGTGCGCAACGACATGGGCCTGAACAATGTGCAGGTCATGGTGCCCTTTGTGCGCACCCTGGGCCAAGCCAAGAAGGTGACCGAATTGTTGGGCAAGCACGGCTTGAAACGCGGCGAAAACGCGTTGAAGCTCATCATGATGTGCGAGATCCCCAGCAACGCGATCCTGGCCGACCAGTTCCTGGAGTACTTTGACGGCTTCTCGATTGGTTCCAACGACCTGACCCAGCTCACTTTGGGGCTGGACCGGGACTCCGGGCTTGAGTTGCTGGCCGCAGACTTCGACGAGCGTGATCCGGCGGTCAAATCCCTGATCAGCCTGGCGATTGCCGCGTGCAAGCGCCAGGGCAAATACATCGGCATTTGCGGTCAAGGTCCCAGCGACCATCCCGACTTCGCACAGTGGCTGGTGGAGCAGGGCATTTCATCCATCTCGCTCAATCCGGACTCCGTCATCTCTACCTGGCAGCAGCTCGCGGCACAATGATTTCGACGCCAAGCCCGCGCCGGTGGAGCCTGCACGCAGGTTTGCTGGCGCTGTGGTTTGTCGCGTCGTTCGGGGTGGTGTTTTTTGCGCACGATCTGCAGTTCGTGGTGGCGAACTGGCCCGTCGGGTTCTGGTTTGCGGCCCAGGGTTCCGTGCTCATCTTTATCGGCATTGTCGTGGTGTTTGCCTGGATGGCGAACCGCCGGGAAGGGCCGGAGCCCGGGTTTGACGGCAAGACCTATGCCCGCTACAAGCGCACGTTGGACCGCCGGTTTGCCGTGTACGTCATTTGCCTGGTACTTTTTTTGCTGGCGTTGGCTATAGCGGAACGCATGGGGCTGTCCAAGGTCTGGGTGGCTGGCATCTTCCTGTCAGCCACGCTGGTTCTGTATGCCGTGATTGGTGTCTACGGACGCACGGCCGAAGCATCTGAATATTACGTGGCGGGCCGGCGCATACCGGCCGTTTACAACGGTATGGCGACCGCCGCGGACTGGATGAGCGCCGCATCGTTCATCAGCATGGCCGGTGGTCTCTACTTGCAGGGGTACTCTGGAACCGGGGCGCAGGCTGGTGGCCTGGCCTATGTCCTGGGCTGGACCGGCGGCTTTTGTCTGGTGGCGTTGTTGGTGGCTCCGTATTTGCGGCGCATGCGGCTGTATACGGTGCCCGATTATTTTGCAGTGCGTTTTGGCGGCCGCTGGCCCCGCATGATTGCGGCGTTTGCCGCGGTTCTGTGCTCGTTTACCTATGTGGTTGCGCAGATCTATGGCGTGGGCCTGATTACCTCGCGTTTGACGGGCGTGCATTTTGAAATTGGCATTTTGCTGGGCCTCGGCGGCGTGCTGGTGTGTTCGTTTCTGGGTGGCATGCGGGCGGTGACGTGGACCCAGGTCACGCAGTACGTGGTCATCATCATGGCGTTTCTGATTCCAGTTTCGTGGCTGGCGTACAAGCAGGTGGGCAATCCATTTGCGCCTGTGGTGTATGGGCAGCAGTTGCAGAAAATTGCAGCCATGGAGCAGCAGTTGCGGGATTCACCACAGGAGCAGCAGGTCATCGACGAGTATGCCCGCCGGGCGCGCGCATTTGAAAAGAAGCTCCAGGATGTGGAGGGCTCACTGCAGTTTGAACGGCAGGAGTTGCGTCGCCAATTGCGCGCCTTGGGTGACATGAAGGCCGATGACGAGCGTGCGGTTGCGCTGCGACGCGAATTGGCCGCAGTCCCAAAAGATGCGCCCGCCGCCCGCGAAAGCTGGACGCGTGCTGCAGCCGAGAACTGGTCGCGGGCCAAGCCTTTGGGTGGCATGCCCAACCATGCCACACCGTTCGGGGGCGACCCACTGGGAACAGCCGAGCAACGGGATGCCTTTGATACATCCCGCTTGAATTTCCTGGCGCTGATGTTCTGCCTGATGGTGGGTACCGTTGGTTTGCCCCACCTGTTGACCCGTTATTACACGACGCCCACGGTAGCCGAGGCACGCAGTTCGGTGGCGTGGTCTCTGGTTTTTATCGCCCTGTTGTACTTGTCTGCGCCCGCTTTGGCGGTGTTGGTGAAGTACGAAGTCATGGCACATTTGGTCGGACAACCTTTTGACAGTTTGCCTGCCTGGGTGGCCCAATGGGCGCGCGATCCAAGTCTTTTGAGTGTGTCCGACGTCAACGGGGACCATATTCTGCAATTTGCCGAGTTGAAAATCAGCCCTGATCTGGTCATGCTGGCGACGCCCGAAATTGGGGGACTACCCTATGTGGTGTCGGTGCTGGTCGCCGCCGGTGGTCTGGCGGCAGCATTGAGCACTGCGGATGGCTTGCTCCTGACCATTGGCAACGCATTGGCCCATGATGTTTACTTTGAAGGCGATGGTGACAAGGCCCAGGCCATGCGACGGGTCATGTGGTCCAAGTTTGCGCTGCTGGTCGTCGCCCTGATTGCTGCCTATGCCGCTGCGCAAAGGCCGGCGGGCATCCTTTACCTGGTATCGGCTTCGTTTTCGCTGGCGGGCGCGGCATTTGTGCCGGTCATGGTGCTCGGAATTTTCTGGAGAAGCACAACACGGGCTGGCGCGGTTGCCGGCATGTTGGCCGGGCTGGGCGTGACCGTGTATTACATGGGTATCAACCTTCCCGCCGTACGTACCATGTTGGGCCTGACGGGAGAGGGCCTTTGGTGGGGCATACAACCCGTGTCGGCGGGCGTGTTTGGCGTGGCGGCCGGCCTGGCCACCGCTGTCCTGGTGAGTCTGGTGACCCGACCCGAGCCAGCTGCCAACGTCTGACTTGCCGGGCAAAGCCTGCGTGGGCTATAATCTTGGGCTTCGCCTTGCTGCACCTCAATTAGACGCTGAGGGCAGCTTTTCATTACCCCCTGAACATTTAATGTGGGGATATCCAAAAGGAGTATCAATGCGTCACTACGAAATCATTCTCATGATCCACCCGGATCAGAGCGAACAAGTTCCAGCCATGCTGGAGCGTTACAAAGGCATGATCACTGCCGGCGGTGGCAAGATCCATCGCGTGGAAGACTGGGGTCGCCGCCAGTTGGTCTACATGATCAACAAGCTTGCCAAAGCCCACTACCTGTGTGTCAACATCGAAGCCGACCAGGCTGTGATGTCCGAACTGGAACACGCGTTCAAGTTCAACGACGCCGTATTGCGCCATCTGACCGTGCTGAAGAAGAAGGCTGATACCGGCCCTTCGTCCATGATGAAGACCGTGGAGCGCGAAGAGACGCGCAAGACACAACAGGCTGAATACAACGCCTAACGAACTTTTTTACTGACGGAGAGTGCCTGCCAATTCCCTTGTACTGAGTGCCTGTATCGCAGAGCTGGATGCCATGCGTTACACACCAGCTGGAATACCCGCCCTGAACCTGCAGCTCGAACACGAGTCTGAAACACAGGAAGCCGGGCAAGCCAGACAAATCAAGGTGGCAGTGAAAGCAGTGGCTTTTGGCGCATTGGCAGAGCGGTTGGTCAAACAACCCATTGGCAGTGTCTGGAAGTTCAGCGGTTTTCTAGGCAACGCCCGTCACGGTAAAAGTATCGTTTTGCATATTCAAGAATTTTCGCAAGATTAGTTTTTTAGGAGGCCCACATGGCCACGTTCAAAAAATTCAACAAAGACAAGCGCCCCAAGCGCCCCGCACAGAACCTGCTGTTCAAGCGCAAGCGTTTCTGCCGCTTCACGGTGACCGGCGTCGAAGAGATCGACTACAAGGACATCGACACCCTGCGTGATTTCATCGCCGAAAACGGCAAGATCATTCCCGCACGCCTGACCGGCACCCGCGCGATTTTCCAGCGCCAGCTCAACACCGCTATCAAGCGCGCTCGCTTCCTGGCGATGCTGCCTTACAGCGACCAGCACAAGATCTAAGGAGTACGAACATGCAAATTATTCTGCTCGACAAGGTCGTGAATCTGGGCAACCTGGGCGATATCGTCAAGGTCAAGGATGGCTACGCTCGCAACTTTCTGATCCCTTCGGGCCGCGCTCGCCGCGCCACCGAAGCCGCCAAGGCTGCTTTTGAAGCCAAGCGCGCTGAACTGGAAAAAGCCGCCGCCGCCAAGCTGGCCGAGTGCCAGGCCCTGGGCGAAAAGCTCGGTGGCACCACCATCAAGCTGACCCAAAAAGCCGGTGTGGATGGTCGTTTGTTCGGTTCTGTGACCAATTCTGACATCGCTGAAGAGCTGGTCAAGAATGGCTACAAGGTCGTCAAGTCGCAAATCCGCATGCCTTTGGGCCCCATCAAGACCGTCAGCGAAAGCACGGTTGCCGTGGCTCTGCACACCGACGTGGTGGTCGACATCACGGTTTCCGTGTACGGCGAAACAGCCTAAAGACAATAGACCGGCCCGCAAGGGTTGGCACTGTTACCAAAAGCCGCAAGGGTTCGCCCTGGCGGCTTTTGTTTTTACAGCCTGTGCTTATCCCGCGCAATCCACATCTTTTCCACAGATTCTTCCCAGCCATTGCCATTGCTGCCGCAGGCCCGAGCACTTAGCATCAAAGGCTTCAAGGAACATCCATGTCCACCGTCCTTTCTCCCGTAGACGAATACGGCCAAGACCGCCAGATTGCACAGTTGCGTGTGCCGCCGCATTCCATTGAGGGCGAATCCAGCGTGCTGGGCGGCTTGCTGCTGGACAACGCGGCCTGGGACCGCGTCGGTGACATCCTGATGGATGGCGATTTTTATCGTTATGAACATCGCCTGATCTATGCCGCCATCGGCGCGCTGGTCAACGCCAGCAAGCCGGCGGATGTGATCACCGTGTTCGAGCACATGCAAAACCAGGGTCGGGCCGAAGAGATCGGTGGCCTGGCCTATTTAAACTCACTGGCGCAGTACGTGCCCAGTGCCAGCAATATCCGCCGCTATGCCGAAATCGTGCGGGACCGCTCCCTGCTGCGCAAGCTGGTCAGCGCCAGCGACGAAATTGCCACCAATGCGTTTAACCCCAAGGGCCGTCCGGTGGCCGACATTGTGGACGAGTCGGAGCAGAAGATCTTCAATATCGGCGAACAGGGCAAGCGCAACAACCAGGGCTTCCAGGCCATGGATTCGCTGGTGGTCAAGCTGCTGGACCGTGTGCAGGAGATGGCCGATAACCCCAATGACGTAACCGGTGTGCCCACGGGTTTCTACGATCTGGACCGCATGACCGCGGGTCTTCAGGCAGGTGACCTGATCGTGCTGGCTGCCCGTCCTTCCATGGGAAAAACAGCGCTGGCCATCAACATTGCCGAACACGTGGCCCTGAATGAAGGCTTGCCGGTTGCGGTGTTCTCGATGGAAATGGGTGCCGCCCAATTGGCGGTGCGTATCGTGGGTTCGATTGGCCGTATTGACCAGGGGCATTTGCGCACCGGCAAACTGACCGATGACGAATGGCCGCGCCTGTCGGAAGCCATCGAAAAGCTGCGCACCATTTCGCTGCACATCGACGAGAGCGCAGGCCTGACTTCCAGCGAACTGCGCGCCAATGCACGGCGTCTGTCACGGCAGTGTGGTCAGCTGGGCCTGATCGTGGTCGACTATTTGCAGCTGATGAGTGGCAGCAGCAGTGATGGCGAGAACCGGGCTACCGAGCTGGGAGAGATCTCCCGGGGCTTGAAAATGCTGGCCCGAGAGTTGAAATGCCCGGTTATCGCGCTGTCACAGCTCAACCGCAGCGTGGAGCAGCGTCCTGACAAACGGCCCATGATGAGTGACTTGCGCGAATCGGGCGCTATCGAGCAGGATGCCGACATCATCATGTTCATCTACCGCGACGAGTACTACACCAAGGACGCCTGCAAGGAGCCGGGTGTGGCCGAGGTCATCATCGCCAAGCAGCGTAACGGCCCTACCGGAACCGTCAAGCTGGCCTTCCTGAAGAACATCACCAAGTTTGAGAGCTTGGCTTCGGGTGGGGGCGGGGACTACTAAAGTCAAGTTGCAAATCTACTTGGCCGCAGCCCTGATGCTCAGCTGCGTATGCAAAGAAAAAGGCTAGAAGCCCAATTGGCCTCTAGCCCTCGTATCTACTGCGTAGGTTGCTACTAAACGTATAGCATTTCGCTAGAGCACTTCGCTGGCAAAGTCCGCTAGGCGCGAACGTTCGCCGCGCGCAAGCGTGATGTGCCCGCCATGTGGCCAACCCTTGAATCGGTCCACGGCAAAGGTCAAACCGGAGGAGCCTTCGGTCAGGTAGGGCGTGTCGATCTGGGCCAGATTGCCCATGCAGATGATCTTGGTGCCGGGGCCGGCGCGGGTGATCAGCGTCTTCATCTGCTTGGGCGTCAGGTTTTGCGCCTCATCGATGATGACGTACTTGTTCATGAAGGTACGACCCCGCATGAAGTTCATGCTCTTGATCTTGATGCGGCTTCGGATCAGCTCGTTGGTGGCGGCGCGGCCCCATTCGCCGGCGCTGGTGTCGGTCTTGCCCAGCACTTCCAGGTTGTCGTCCAGCGCGCCCATCCAAGGCCCCATCTTTTCTTCTTCGGTTCCGGGCAGGAAACCGATGTCCTCGCCCACGCTGACCGTGGCGCGCGTGACGATGATCTCGGTGTAGCGCCTGTCGTCCAGAACCTGGGTCAGGCCAGCCGCCAGGGCCATCAGGGTTTTGCCGGTGCCTGCCGTGCCGGTCAGGGTGACGAAGTCCACTTCCGGGTCCATCAGCAGGTTCATCGCGAAGTTCTGCTCGCGGTTGCGGGTGGTAACGCCCCACACCGCATTTTTGAGATGGTTGAAGTCGCGTAGCGTCTTGATGACAGCCGTGGTGCCGCGGATCTCGGTCACACGGGCATACAGGCTGGGCTCGCCGGGCGACTCAAAATAGACAAACTGGTTGATCATCAGGCTGGGAACCACCGGGCCATTGATCTTGTAGAAGGTGTGCTGGCCTTGCTGCCAGCTCTCCACGGTCTGGCCGTGCGTGGCCCAGAAGTCGGTGGGCAGGGCCAACGATCCGGCGTACAGCAGGTCGCCGTCTTCCAGCGTCTTGTCATTCTGGTAGTCGTCGGTGGCCAGACCCAGTGCGCGGGCCTTGACCCGCATATTGATGTCCTTGGACACCAGTACCACCTCGCGTGGCGCGTAGTGGTGGCGCAGGGCTTCGACCACGCCCAGGATCTGGTTGTCGGCCTTGCCCTGTGGCAGGCTGGTGGGCAGTGCGTAATCGAGCGGCTGGGTCTGGAATAGCAGCTTGCCGCGCGCGTCGCGGTTGCCAGTGCTCGACAGCTGGAAACCCGCGGTGATATCGGCACCCGGTGCGCCGGCCAGTGCGTCCAGCGTGCGGCTGGTCTGGCGGGCGTTGCGGGCGACTTCGGTCATGCCCTTTTTGTGGCCGTCCAACTCTTCCAGCACGATCATCGGCAGGTAGATGTCGTGCTCTTCAAAACGGAACAGCGACATCGGGTCGTGCAGCAGCACATTGGTGTCCAGCACAAACAGCTTGGTGGGCCCGGTGCGCACGGGTTTGCGCGAGCGGGCGGTGCTGGGGCGGGTCTCCACCTGAACCATCACGGGCGCAGTGACTGGCTCCACCATCGGCGTTTGCTCACGCGTGGACTTGTCCAGCAGTGCGGCCGTCGCCCGTTTGGGGGCTTCCTTGACCACGACTTTTTCCGCGGCGGGCCGCGCACTGGGCGCCTTGGCAGGCTCGAAGTGTTCCGATTTCTGCGCGGGACGGGCAGCGCTGCGAGCAGTCGCGACAAAGGCTTTGGGTGGGAGACGGTCAGCAGGTTTGGTAGGTGCGGGTGGCAGTGGCATGGATGGTGGGGCTCATGGAAGGGGAAGTGGAAGAAAAGGGAATCGCAAAAGCAAAAAAGCCGCCCTGAGCCAAGGCGGCTTTTTGTTGTGGCGCGTTTGCGGTGTTCAACGGCATTGGATCATTATGCATGAGCCAGATGGCACCGCCATGTCGGCGTGCGCCAAAACCACGTTGTCGACTCAGACCGCTTTTTTTAGCGCTTTGACCGCCTTGAGAACGTCGTCTACATGGCCGGGAACCTTGAGGCCGCGCCATTCTTCTTTCAACAGGCCATCGGCGCCGATCAGGAAGGTGCTGCGCTCAATGCCTTTGACCTTCTTGCCGTACATGATCTTGTTCTTGACCACGCCGAACATGTGGCACATTTTTTCTTCGGTATCGGCGATCAGTTCAAACGGGAGTTCCAGTTTGGTCTTGAACTCGTCGTGCGACTTCATGTTGTCACGGGACACGCCAAACACGGTGGCTCCGGCTTTGACAAAATCTTTGTATTTGTCGCGGAACTGCATCGCCTCGGTGGTGCAACCGGGTGTGTTGTCCTTGGGGTAGAAATACAACACCATGGTCTTTCCGACGTGGGTAGTATTACTCACTCGGATGCCACCGGTTGCGTTGGCTTCAAATTCAGGTAGGGGCTTGTTGACAACGATCGCCATATGGTACTTTTAGTCTCGCGTTCTGGATGTGTCAGTCAAAGTAGAGGGGGTTAAACGTGACAGCGTTTGTTTACCCTCGACTGCAACCCATGATTTTACTCTGAAAAGCGCCCGTTGAGCCTTCAGGGTAAACACGCTTACAACAAAAGGGCCGCAGCGACCTTGCGGCCCTCTCCGGCGAGAAAGTTATAGGTGCGGCAAGCGGCCTGGGTGTCCATGGTTTCCACGCCGATACGTTTTGCGTACAGCGCCTGCAACAAAGCGGGTTTGGGAAACTGGATGCGTATGCCACTGCCAAAAATCACCAGTTCGACATCCATGTCCGCGATGCGTTCGAAATGGCTGGCCTGCAGATCGGCAAACTGCGCGCAATCCCACGCAAAACGTGCACCGGCCGCACTGATGACCACACTGGAGCTTATTTTTTCGCCGTTAACGGCCACCCAGCCCGGCCCATAACCGGTCACTGAGGACGCCTGTATGGCGTCTGGAAGGAATTTCATAGAGGTGCCCGGGTGAAATTTGAATGCTGCACCGCACTAATTGGGCGCGGAACTGTGGTCAAATTATAGGTTTCGCCCTGTGATCCTGACTTCCGGAGGGACTTTGAGAACCATTCAAAAATCTGCCAAGCTGGCAAACGTGCTCTATGACATTCGCGGCCCCATCATGGATGCGGCCCGGCAAATGGAGGACGAGGGCCAGAAGATCATCAAGCTGAACCTCGGCAACCTCGCGGTTTTCGGCTTTGATGCGCCTGAAGAAATCCAGCAGGACATGATCCGCAACCTGCCCAACTCGGCCGGCTATTCGGACAGCAAGGGCATCTTCGCCGCGCGCAAGGCGGTGATGCACGAAACCCAGAAGCAGGGTATTGCCGGCGTCACGCTGGACGACATCTACCTGGGCAATGGTGCGAGCGAGCTGATTACCATGGCCACCAATGCACTACTGGACAATGGCGACGAGCTGCTGCTGCCCATGCCCGACTACCCGCTGTGGACTGCGTCCACCAGCCTTTCCGGCGGCACACCGGTGCACTACCTATGCGACGAGGCCAATGGCTGGATGCCCGATCTGGACGACATCCGCGCCAAGATCACGCCGCGTACCAAGGGCATTGTGGTCATCAACCCCAATAACCCCACGGGCGTGCTGTATTCCGATGCCTTGCTCAAAAGCATTGTCGAAATCGCCCGCGAACACGGCCTGGTGATCCTGGCCGACGAGGTGTATGACAAGGTCCTGTACGACGGAGTCAAGCACACGGCACTGGCCTCGCTGTCGACCGACGTGTTGACGCTGACCTTCAACTCGCTGTCCAAGAGCTACCGTTCCTGCGGCTACCGCGCGGGCTGGATGGTGGTGTCGGGTGACAAGAAGTCGGCTGCGGACTACATCGAGGGCCTGAACATGCTCTCCAACATGAAGCTGTGCTCCAACGTGCCGGGTCAGTGGGCCATCCAGACCGCTTTGGGCGGCTACCAGAGCATCAACGACCTGGTCTGCGAGGGCGGACGCCTGCGCCGCCAGCGCGATCTGGCCTATGAGCTGATCACAGCCATCCCGGGTGTGAGCTGTGTCAAGCCGCAGGCGGCGCTGTACATGTTCCCCAAGCTGGACCCCAAGGTCTATCCGATTGCGGATGACCGGCAGTTCTTCCTGGAGCTGCTCAAGGCGACCCGCGTCATGCTGGTCCAGGGCACCGGCTTCAACTGGCAGCAGCCGGACCATTTCCGTATCGTGTTCCTGCCGCATGAGGATGATTTGCGCGAAGCCATCAGCCGCATCGCCAAGTTCCTTGAAGGTTACCGCAAGAGCCACGGAACGCACAACGTCCAAACAGCCCAGACGCCACCGTCTGCTATGAAATTGGTAGCTGCCCGCGCATGATTTACGAGGGCGAGAGCCCTCATTTACTCAGAGATTTTATGAAACCGATACAAGTTGGATTGATGGGCATTGGCGTCGTGGGCGCAGGTACTTTCAATGTGCTCAAGCGCAACCAGGAAGAAATCCAGCGCCGCGCCGGCCGCGGCATTGCCATCACCATGGTGGCCGATCTGGACGTGGCGCGGGCCCAGTCCATCGTGGGTGACGGCGTGCAGGTGGTGAATGACGCCCGTGCCATCATCGCCAACCCCGAGATCGACATCGTCATTGAATTGATTGGCGGCTATGGCATTGCCAAGCAGCTGGTGCTGGAAGCCATTGCGGCCGGCAAGCATGTGGTCACCGCCAACAAGGCCTTGCTGGCCGTGCACGGCACCGAAATCTTTGCCGCAGCGTCTGCCAAGGGTGTGATGGTGGCGTTCGAGGCGGCGGTGGCTGGCGGCATTCCCATCATCAAGGCCTTGCGTGAGGGCCTGACCGCCAACCGGATCCAGTGGATTGCCGGCATCATCAACGGAACGACCAACTTCATCCTCTCCGAGATGCGCGACAAGGGTCTGGACTTTGCCGTGGTCCTGAAGGAAGCGCAACGCCTGGGCTATGCCGAAGCCGACCCGACCTTCGACATCGAAGGCGTGGACGCCGCGCACAAGGTCACACTGATGTCGGCTATCGCGTTTGGCATTCCCGTGCAGTTTGACAAGGCCTATGTGGAGGGCATTACCAAGCTAGGCGCGACCGACATCAAATACGCAGAACAGTTGGGCTACCGCATCAAGCTGTTGGGGATCACGAAGCGCACGGCCAAGGGCGTCGAGCTGCGCGTGCACCCCAGCCTGGTCCCATCCAAGCGCCTGATTGCCAATGTGGAAGGCGCCATGAACGCCGTCGTCGTCAATGGCGACGCGGTGGGCAATACGTTGTACTACGGCAAGGGCGCTGGCTCCGAGCCCACCGCCAGCGCCGTGATTGCCGACCTGGTCGACATCACCCGCCTGCACACCGTGGACGCGGCCAACCGCGTGCCGCACTTGGCCTTCCAGCCCAACACCTTTGACAAGGCCATGGACTCGCTGCCCGTGCTGCCCATGGGCGACGTGGTGACCAGCTACTACCTGCGCCTGCGGGTGGCTGACCAGGCCGGCGTGCTGGCCAAGGTGACCGGCATCCTGGCCGAGGCCAATATCAGCATCGACGCGGTCTTGCAGCGTGAGGCCGATGAAGTGGGCGGCGAGGGCGGTTCCGCCACCGTGCCGCAGACCGACCTGATCATCTTGACGCACGACTGCCAGGAGGCCAAGATGAACGCCGCACTGGCCCAGATGCAGGCACTGCCTACCGTGCTGCAGTCCATTGTGCGCATACGCAAAGAAGAACTCGCCTGATGAAATACCTCAGTACCCGCGCCTCTGGTTCCGCTGCGCCTGAGCGCAAGCGTTTCTGTGAAATCCTGCTTGAAGGCCTGGCGCCCGACGGCGGCCTGTACCTGCCCGAGCACTATCCCCAGGTCAGCGTTGCCACGCTCAGCCAGTGGCGCACGGTCTACCACACACAAGGCTATGCGGCGCTGGCGTTTGAGATTCTGTCGCTGTACATCGACGACATTCCCGCGGCCGACCTGCGTGCCATTTGTGACAAGACCTACACCGCCGAGGTGTTTGGCACCGGCGAGATCGTGCCCTTGCGCCATCTGGAAGACGGTCTGTGGCTGGAAGCCCTGTCCAACGGCCCCACGCTGGCCTTCAAGGACATGGCCATGCAGTTGCTGGGCAATCTGTTCGAATATGAACTGGCGCGCCGCGGCGAAGAGCTGAACATCCTGGGCGCCACCAGTGGCGACACCGGCAGCGCGGCCGAATACGCGATGCGCGGCAAGAAAGGCGTGCGTGTCTTCATGACCAGCCCGTTCGGGCGCATGAGCGCCTTCCAGCAGGCCCAGATGTTCAGCCTGATGGACGCCAACATCTACAACATCGCCGTCAAGGGCGTGTTTGATGACTGCCAGGACATGGTCAAAGCCGTGTCCAACGACCTGGACTTCAAACGCAAGTACAAGATTGGCACGGTCAATTCCATCAACTGGGCACGCTTGTTGGCCCAGGTGGTGTATTACTTCGCCGGCTATATCCAGGCCACTGAAACGAACTCGCAGAAGGTGTCGTTCACCGTGCCCAGCGGCAACTTCGGCAATGTCTGCGCCGGCCACGTGGCGCGCATGATGGGCCTGCCGATTGAACAGCTGGTGGTCGCCACCAACGAAAACGACGTGCTGGACGAGTTTTTCCGTACCGGTGTCTACCGCGTGCGCGGCAGTGCCGATACGCACGAGACCTCCAGCCCGTCCATGGACATTTCCAAGGCGTCCAACTTCGAGCGCTTTGTGTTCGACCTGTTGGGCCGCGATGGTGCGCGCACGGCAGACCTGTTTGGCGCGCAACTGGCCAAGGCCGGGCGCTTTGACCTGAGCCGTGATCCGGCCTTTGTGCACTGCGCCGAGCGCTACGGTTTCATCAGCGGCAAAAGCACCCACGCCGACCGCCTGGCCACGATTCGCGACTGCTGGACGCGCCACGGCGTGATGATCGACACCCACACCGCCGACGGCGTCAAAGTGGCGCTGGAGAAGCGCAAGCCCGGCGTGCCCATGCTGGTGCTGGAAACCGCCTTGCCGATCAAATTTGCCGAGACCGTTTATGAGGCCCTGGGCCGCGAGCCCGACCGGCCGGCCAAGTTTGTCGGCATCGAAGACCTACCCAAGCGGGTGCAGGTCATGGATGCCGATGTGGATGCCATCAAGGCGCTGATTGCCGCCGAGTGCCAGAAGTCTTAAATGAAATAGGTCGCTAGCCCTCGTGAAATATGCGTAGGCAGCTATCATTGTTATAGCAACCCAGGATTCCCGCATGACCGCTCCTACGCGTCCCCCCCTGTTGCCATTGGATGACGCGCTGGCACGATTGCTGGCCTGTGCCAGTGCGCTGCCCGACACCCAGTCGGTACCGGTCGGTGATGCCGATGGCCGCGTGCTGGCCGCAGACGTGGTGTCTGCCCTCCACGTGCCACCGCACGACAACAGCTCCATGGATGGCTACGCGCTGCGATGTGACGACGTGGCCGTCGCCGGTGCCTTGCTCCCGGTCTCGCAACGCATCGCAGCCGGCGCGAGTGGAGACGTTCTTCTGGCCGGAACCGTTGCACGCATTTTTACCGGCGCCCCGGTGCCGGCTGGTGCGGACGCAGTAGTCATGCAGGAAGACTGCACCGCCTTGCCATACGATGCAGACCAGAACGGGCTACCCAGCGTCCGGGTCAACACCCAACCCCAGGCAGGACAAAACATCCGCCGTGCAGGTGAAGATGTGGCCCGGGGCGATGTGGTGCTGGTCCGTGGTCAACGCCTGGGCCCCGCCGAATTGGGACTGGCCGCCAGCATCGGTATGGCCCAGCTGGCCGTGGTCAGGCGCCCCCGCGTTGCGCTGTTTTCAACCGGCGACGAGTTGGTCATGCCAGGGGCAGTGGCCCCGCAGGACATGCTGCCCGGTGCCATCTACAACTCCAACCGCTACTTTTTGAGCGCCCTGTTGCGTCGCATGGGCTGTGTTGTCAGCGACCTGGGTATCGTCCCGGATCAGCGCGCGGCTACTGTCGATGCTCTGCGCACCGCGGCGCAGTCGCACGACGTCATCCTGACCAGTGGCGGCGTATCGGTGGGCGAAGAAGACCACATCAAGCCCGCGGTGCAGATGCTGGGCACCCTGGACCTGTGGCAGATCGCCATGAAGCCGGGCAAGCCCTTTGCGTACGGGCGTGTTGCCGACGCGCACTTTCTCGGCCTGCCCGGTAACCCGGTGTCCAGTTTTGTGACCTTTTTGGTTTTGGTGCGGCCTTTTCTGCTGCGCTTGCAGGGCATGCACGACGTTGCCATGAAAACGGAAGCGGTACGTGCTGATTTCGCCTGGGCCAAGCCCGACAAACGTCGCGAGTTTCTGCGCGTGCGGCGCAATGCGAACGGGGGCCTTGACTTGTTTCCTAACCAGAGTGCGGGCGTGCTGACCTCGGCCGTATGGGGCGAAGGTCTGGTTGACAACCCGTCCGGGCGTGCCATCGTGCCTGGTGACATGGTTCGCTATGTGTCTTTTTCGGAACTGCTGGTATGAAAATTCACGTCAAATACTTTGCGTCCATCCGTGAGCTCTTGGGCAAGGGCAGCGAAGCCGTAGACACCACGGCCGCCACCGTGGCGGCCCTGCGGGATGAACTGATCGCCCAAGGCGGAGTCTATGCAGACGCACTGGCCCGCGGCAAGGCCGTGCGGGTCGCGCTCAACCAGACACTGAGCGACGAGACCACGCTATTAACAGAAGGCGCTGAAGTGGCCTTCTTTCCGCCCGTCACCGGCGGTTAGACCTCAATCCGCTGCGCTGTTAAGGGTCAGCTGGTCCAGCACCGCCTGCATGCGCAGTGCGGCGCCGGTGCTGGCCGCCGTCATCGGCAAACGCAGCCCGTCGACTAGCAGGCCCTGCTGCGCCAGCGCGTACTTGATCAAGGCCGGGTTGGGCTCGGCAAAGGCCGCCTGGATCAGTGGTACCAGGGGGTGCCACAGCCTGCGCGCCTGCTGCAGTTGACCCGCTTGCAGGCAGCGCAGCACGGCAACGAATTGCACCGTGCACAGGTGGGCGCTGGCCGCGATCGCACCCGCGCCGCCCAGGGCGAGGGTCGTGAAAATCTGCGCGTCTTCGCCGGCCAGCACCTGCAGGCGACCATCTGCAATCAAGGCCTGGGTCTTGCCCGGGTCACCACCGCAATCCTTGATGGCCCGGATATTGGGGTGCGCGGCCAATGCCAGTAAGGTGTCCAGAGCCAGTTGCGATCCGGTGCGGTAGGGAATGTCGTAGACGATCAACGGCTTGTCGGACGCGTCGGCCAGGGCGCTGAACCAGAGTTGCAGGCCGGCTTGCGAGGGGCGGATGTAGTGGGGTGCCGGCACCAGCAGCCCGGCGATAGGGTAGGTGGCCAGCGTCTGAACCCAGGCCAGCGTTTCACCCAGGTGGTAGCCCGACAGGCCCATGACCACCGGAAGCCCGGCGCTGGCCTGGAGCACGGTGTCCAGCACGGCCAACTGCTCCGCCGGGCTCAGCGCTGCTGCCTCGCCGGTCGAGCCACAGGCCACAATTCCGTCGACGCCCGCGGCAACGTAATGTTTCACCAGCCGGGCCAGGGCAGCGTGGTCTACGGCGTCGTCATGAAAGGGCGTGACCAGGGGAATCCACAGGCCCGAGAAGAGGGAAGAGCTTGGCATGCATGCATCCTTTGCAATAGAAAGATGACCGATGGAAAACCACCGTCAGATGCGCGCGAAGAACAAAAAGAGGGGGCTTTTTGGCAGTTCCGTCGCTCATCTGAGGACGGAACCACGGGCTCCGGTCAGATGAGCCTGGGTTTTTGGGGTTTGCTGGCGCACGCCACCACGCAGTCGACACGGCACAGGGCCATGGCCAAAATGGAGCAGTGGATTGTGGGCATGCTTGAGTTTAGCAGCTGGGCGGTGCCACAATTCAGCCATGACGACGCACCAGACTCTTCCCCGTGTTTCCATCCAGACCGAAGACTTTGACCTGACTGCGGTTGTGAATGCCCTGCGCGCCGGTGACCATAGTGTGGGCGCTGTGTGTACGTTTGTCGGTACGGTGCGGGACCGGAATGTCGTCCACCCTCCTGCGGATGGCTCTGTGGCGGCAGTGCCGTCCGTTCTCTCCATGGAGCTGGAGCACTACCCCGGCATGACGGAAAAGGCCATTGAGGACATGATCGATGAGGCACACCGCCGTTTCGACATCTTTGGGGCCCGGGTCATCCACCGCATTGGCCTGCTGCAGCCGCCAGACCAGATCGTGCTGGTGGCCGTTACCTCGGCGCACCGCGGCGAGAGCTTCAAGGCCTGCGAATTTTTGATGGACTACCTCAAGACCCAGGCACCATTCTGGAAGAAGGAGCAGACCGCCGCCGGTGCCCAGTGGGTGGATGCGCGCGTCAGTGACGACGCGGCACTGGCCCGATGGGGGATTCAGGTCAATTCAAATACGTCGGCCGGGTCGCATCGGGGCTGAGGTCAATTTCCTCGGCCGCCGCTTCGACGATGTGCACGGGAGCCGATGGTTCAGCACCAACCTTCCACTGCGCTTGCTCCAGCGCCTGGCTGAGCAGCTGGATGATGCCAAACACCAGGTCCGCCGGCAATTCCAGCTGGAAGCCGCGTGAAGGCGGTGGCTCGTCTAACTGTTCCTTGAAGTTCATCAGCATCAGACCATCGCCTTTGGGTGTCAAACTGACCTCGGTGACCAGCAGCGGCGTGTCGCCCAGCGGCCGGTTGGTGGCGTCATTGCGGTAGGGTGTCACAAAATCGGCATCTTGCATGGCCTCCTGCTGGCGCATGTCGGCGAGCATTTTTCGCGTACTGGGACCCATGGCCGCCAGGTCGACAAATCCGTCGGTCCTGGCATCGGCCGGAATCGCCAGGTGGTCAATGACGACGCGGTTCAGCAGGGGCCAAAGACTGAGCAGCAGGCGCCGGGTCAGCCACATCTGCACTTCGTCTCCGGCGCTGGTGTTGATGCGCATCAGGATGCGATCGTGGTCCTGGTGATAGCGAACCGAGAGCTGGCGGATGTCCATCCTTTGATTTTAGTCAGGTCGCACTGCCACAAAGGGGCTTGAAATACACCCAGTGAGCCCAAGGTCTAGGCCAACCGGAGGATTTATCTATGCGAATCGAAAAACTCACCACCAAGTTCCAGGAAGCCTTGGGCGAAGCCCAGAGTCTTGCCTTGGGCAACGACCACGCCTACATCACCCCAGCCCATGTGCTGGTGGCCATGCTGCGCCAGGACGACGGCCCCAAGGCGCTGCTTCAGCGCGCTGGTGTCAACGTGCCCCAGCTGCTCACAGCCGCAGAGGCCTACATGAAGAAACAGCCTCAGGTTCAGGGCCAGGAACAGGTCTCCGTGGACCGGGACGTGGGCGTCCTGTTGCAGGCCTCCGAGAAGGAAGCCATCAAACGTGGCGACCAGTTTGTGGCGGGGGAGCTGTTCCTGCTGGCGCTGGCCGACAGCAAGATTGAGGTGGGCAACATCGCCCGCACCAATGGCATGACGCGCAAGAGCCTGGAGAGCGCCATTGACGCCGTACGTGGCGGTCAGGCCGTGGACAGCGCCGACGCCGAAGAGCAGCGCGAGTCGTTGAAAAAATACTGCATCGACCTGACCGAGCGCGCCCGGCTGGGCAAATTGGACCCGGTGATTGGCCGCGACGACGAGATCCGCCGCGCCATCCAGGTGCTGCAACGCCGCACCAAGAACAATCCCGTATTGATCGGCGAGCCCGGTGTCGGCAAGACCGCCATTGTGGAAGGCCTGGCCCAGCGCATCGTGGACGGCGCGGTGCCGGATTCGCTGAAGGGCAAACGCGTGCTGAGCCTGGACATGGCGGCCTTGTTGGCCGGGGCCAAGTTCCGCGGTGAGTTTGAAGAGCGCCTGAAAAATGTGCTGAAAGACCTGGCCAAGGACGAAGGCCAGACGATTGTCTTCATCGACGAGCTGCACACCATGGTGGGCGCCGGCAAGGCCGAAGGTGCCATGGACGCGGGCAATATGCTGAAACCCGCGCTGGCCCGTGGCGAACTGCACTGCGTGGGCGCCACCACGCTGGATGAATACCGCAAATACATCGAGAAAGACGCCGCGCTGGAGCGTCGCTTCCAGAAGATTTTGGTCGGCGAGCCGACGGTGGAGGCCACCATCGCCATCCTGCGCGGCCTGAAAGAGCGCTACGAAACCCACCACGGCGTGCAGATCACCGACCCGGCCATCGTGGCCGCCGCCGAGCTGTCCAACCGCTACATCACGGACCGCTTTTTGCCGGACAAGGCGATTGACCTGATCGATGAAGCGGCGTCCAAAATCAAGATCGAGCTGGACTCGAAGCCGGAAGTCATGGACAAGAAAGACCGTCGCCTGATCCAGTTGCAGATCGAGCGCGAAGCCGTCAAGCGCGAGAAGGACGAAGCCTCGCAAAAGCGCCTGGAACTGATCAACGAGGAGATCACCGCGCTGCAAAAAGAGATTGCGGACCTGGACGAAATCTGGAAGGCCGAGAAGGCCCAGGCCCAAGGGTCGAAGACCATCATGCAAGAGGTGGAAAAGCTGCGCTTCCAGATCAAGGAGTTGACCGACAAGGGCGACTTCAACAAGGCCGGCGAGCTGCAATACGGCAAGCTGCCCGAGCTGGAAAAGCGCCTGAAAGATGCCCAGGCGCAAGAGGCCGGCAAGGCCAAGAACGCCAAGGACGGTGGCCGCGCCCAACTGCTGCGCACCATGGTCGGCGCCGAGGAAATTGCCGAAGTGGTCAGTCGTGCCACCGGCATCCCCGTGGCCAAGATGATGCAGGGCGAGAAGGACAAGCTGCTGCAGATGGAAGCCAAGCTGCATGACCGCGTCATCGGCCAGAACGAGGCCATTGCGGCCGTCGCCAACGCCATCCGCCGCTCGCGCTCGGGACTCTCGGACCCGAACCGCCCCACCGGCTCTTTCCTGTTCCTGGGCCCAACCGGCGTCGGCAAGACCGAACTGTGCAAGGCACTGGCCGGCTTCCTGTTTGACAGTGAAGACCACCTGATCCGCATCGACATGAGCGAGTTCATGGAGAAGCATTCCGTGGCCCGCCTGATCGGCGCGCCGCCCGGCTATGTGGGCTACGAGGAGGGCGGCTACCTGACCGAAGCCGTGCGCCGCAAACCCTATGCCGTGCTGCTGCTCGACGAGGTGGAAAAGGCCCACCCCGACGTGTTCAACGTACTGCTGCAGGTGCTGGACGATGGCCGCCTGACCGATGGCCAGGGCCGCACTGTGGACTTCAAGAACACCATCATCGTGATGACCAGCAACATTGGCTCTCAAATGATCCAGGCCATGGTCGGTGACGACTATGAGGACGTGAAAGATGCGGTGACCGGTGAGTTGAAGAACCACTTCCGACCGGAGTTTTTGAACCGCATTGACGAGACCGTGGTCTTCCATTCGCTGGACGCCACCCACATCGCCAATATCGCCAAGATCCAGTTGCAGGTGCTGATGACCCGCCTGGCCAAGATGGACCTGGGCTTGGTGGTGTCCGACGCGGCGGTGGCCGAACTGGCCAAGGTCGGGTTTGACCCGGTGTTTGGTGCGCGGCCGCTCAAGCGTGCGATCCAGCAACGTATCGAGAACCCGCTGTCCAAGCTGCTGCTGGAAGGCAAGTTTGCGCCCAAGGACACGATTAACGTCGGTGTGGACACGATTCAGGCGCCGGGGCAGTTCAGCTTCAATTGATGGTGCACGGTGGCTTGACAAGCGCCAGCGCACCGATAGCATCTCAAACCATGAAGCGTTTTCTAGCCCTGCTGGTCGCACTGAACGCCTGCGCCGTCAACGCCCGCACCATCTGCCCCAACGGTCAGTTGGTGGAAGGTGCGGTGTGCACGCAGTGCCCCAATGGCCAGTACGTGGGCGGCAGCGTGTGTGTCTTGCTGCCCAACGGCAGCTATGTTGCCGGTCACACAGCCGTACCGCCGTCGGCGCGTGTGCAACACCCACGTCCCTTGTCGGAGCCGGCGCGGGTGGATAGCACACCGTTCAACAACCAACTGCAAAGCCCACTGGACATGGTGCCCTCGCCGGTAGAGCGGCGGCGGGACAACATTCGCAACGACAACCAGTACACGCAGTGTCCCGACGGCAGCTATGTGGTGGGACGCTACTGCACAATGACTTCCAACGGCCGTTACGTCGGCCGCTGGTAAAACCCGTTGGCCAGGGTGTTTTACAGTGCCCTTGTCATGAAGACGCTGTAGGGGTCTTCGGGGTAGTCGGCGAACGGCCCGCAGCGTTGGAAGCCAAATCCTTCGTAGAGCTTGATGGCGGGCTCAAAGCCCGGTACCGAGCCGGTTTCCAGGCTGAGGCGGCCGTACGAGCGTTTGCGGGCTTCCGCCAGGATATGTACCATCATGGCCTTGGCCGCGCCCTTGTTGCGGTGCTTGGCTGCGGTGCGCATGGATTTGATCTCGCCATGGTCGGGGCTGAGTTCCTTCAAGGCGCCGCTGCCCAGCAGTTCGGTGCCTGACCAGATGGTCCAAAACGTGATCTCGGGCTTGCGCAGACCATCCAGGTCCAGCGCGTGCACGCTCTCGGGCGGCGAGAGCTGGCGCATATGGTGCAGGTGTTCCTCCAGCAGGCCATGGACTTCAGGGCCGGTGAGGTCGTCAATTCGAATGTGCATGGCTGTTTCGGGTAGTTGCCAACGAATTATTACCCCAACATTGTTCATATTTCCAGCCGGTCAATTCTTCGGCAACCGCTCGGGCATGGGCGGGCACTTCGGCAATCTTTCCCCCTGCCTTGATGCGTGCAATTTCTTCCAATAAAACGGCGTGGTTCTTCCGATCCAGTTTCATTTGCGTTGTGTAGTAGATGCCGCCCAAAGCCAAACCAATGACACCCAGTGTGAAGACGCCAACAATCGCATGCACCGCAGTCTCCGGTTGTGTGGCCTGACCCGAGAGAAATCCAAATTGGCTGAGCGTCCAGCCCATCCCGAATACCACGACCGAGCGCGTCAACTTCCCGGCAAAGGTCATGGCACCGGCGTATATGCCTTCGCGTCGTCTGCCGGTCAGCACTTCATCCACATCGGCCAGGAACGTGTAGACGGTCCAGGGAATGTAGTAAACGCCGCCGGTGCCGAGTCCAAACACCGCTGTGATAGCAAACAATGCAATGACGGTGGTTTGTTGTGACCAGCCCAAAAAATACAGCGCGGTATAGCCCAATACGCTGACGCAGACAATGGTGAGGGCAATCCGGTACGGCCTCGCAAATCCCATTCGGATGCAGATGGCGATGAAGAGCAAGGTCGAGCCCAATTGCATCACGGAGCTGAAGCCATTGAGGTAGGCAACGATGTGCTTGTCCTGCCCCAAACCAAAAATAATGAAGTAGGTGAAGGCCGACGCAAACAGCCATTCGGCCCCAAAACCCAGCAAGTACATTCCCAAATGTTTGCGAAATATCTTCAGGTGAAACGTGGATGCCATGTCGACACACAGTTTCTTCAGCGCCTGCCACAGGCTTGCCGTTCGCTCCTGTGCGACCTCATTGAACGGGCGCTCCCAGGATGTCAGATACAGGGCCAGCATGGCCCCTGACATGATGACGGCGTAGATGATGCCAGTCAGCAGGAAGGGGGTGGGGGACTCTTTGCTGTAGATGAGAAAGAGCTGAGCAGGAATGAACGCCGCGAGGAAGTTCGCACCTTTGCCAAACATGGCTTTGGACCCGGTCAGTTTGGAACGCACCGCAAAGTCCGTCGTCATTTCGGTGGCCAAGGTCTCGTACGGAACCATGATCGAGGTGTAAACCAGCTCAAACAGTGCGTACATGGTCAGGTAGTACCAGAAGCCAAAGCCCTGGATCCACATCAGCGGATACAACAGAACCAGCGGTATGCCGATGAGGATGAAAAATCGCCGTCGCCCAAACCGTCTTCCGATCTTGGTGTTGTAGAAGTTGTCGCTGATGTACCCCATTACCGGGTTGCTGATCGCGTCCAAGATGCTTGCGACCGAGAAGATGGCCGCGGCTTCCACGACCGACAGGTTGCAGAATGTCGTATAGAAGTAGATCAACCAGGCGCCACTGATGGCCAGGGCTCCACTGCCCAAGAGGTTCGCACTTCCGTAACACAATGTGTGCTTCATTGTGATGTGTCTGGTCATATCCACTGGCTCTGGTTTATTAAATGGAAAGGCGTTCCATTTTCTATGGATTATTGTTTCAAATCCATAACGCCAAGTATCGCACCTTGGCCGAGCCTCTCATCTGCGTAGGAACCCTAGGTCAGCCCCACAGCACCGACCGCATCGATATCGCCGCCCCCTGGTAGCCAGTGTTGAAAAAACGCGGCGAATCGGAGGTGCGGGCCGCACCCGCGGCATACAGCAGCGGCAGATAGTGCTCGTAGGTGGGGTGGGCCTGTTGGGCCACGGCGCCCAGGGTCTGGAAGTTTTGCAGGGCGTCGAGCTGGCCTTTGCTGATCTGGTCCTGCACCACCGTGTCAAATTGCACGGCCCAGTCGTATGCCTGGTTGTCGGCTGCGTCCCGGCGCATGGCCCGCAGGTTGTGCACCGTGTTGCCACTGCCCACGATCAGCACACCGCGTTCACGCAGCGCCTGCAGTTGCCGCCCCAGTGCGTAGTGCTCGCTGGCCGGACGGCTGTAGTCCATGCTCAGCTGCAGCACTGGAATGTCCGCCTTGGGGAACATGGGCTTGAGCACGGACCAGGTGCCATGGTCCAGGCCCCAGGTATCCAGGTCCACGCTCAGCGGTGCGCTCGTAGTGGGGGACTTCAGCTCCTTGGCTAGGCTGGCAGCAACCACCGGCGCGCCAGGTGCCGGGTATTGCTGGTCAAACAGGGCCTGCGGAAAGCCGCCAAAGTCGTGGATGGTTTTGGGCGCGGGCATGCCGGTGATCTGCCAACCGCCCCGGGTCAGCCAGTGCGCCGAAATACACAAAACCAGTTGGGGCCGCTCGGCGCGCGCCAGCAGTTCGGTGCCTATGGTTTGCCAGCCGCGCCGCCAGGCATTGTCTTCAATGGCGTTCATAGGACTGCCGTGGCCGACGAACAAAACCGGCATGCGCGGCGAGGGCTTGAGGGCTTGGAGCAGTGGAGAGCGGGCGGCGTCTGCCAGTGTGGTCATAAAAACTCCGGGTAAGGCGGCCAATGTGGCCAATGTGGTTCGGCGTTGCATGGTAAGCAGGATTATTGTTTTGATAGTGTTTTGGTCTGGAAGTGACTCGGCGCCTTGCCCATGGCCAGTTTGAACATGGCACTGAACGCACTGTCACTGGCGTAGCCGCTGGCGGCAGCCACCTGACTGATGGGTATGCCGCGTGCCAGCAGGGGCAGGGCGTGTGCCAGGATGGCCTGCTGGCGCCATTGCTGAAAGTTGGTGCCCAACTCATCCCTGAAAAGCCGTGCCACCGTGCGCTCGCTGGCACCAACCTGGGCCACCCATTCGCTGAGCTGGGACTTTTCCGCCGGGTTGCGCAGTACGGCCTCGCACAGGGCGCGCAGGCGCTTGTCGCCATGCTCCGGGTGGGGCATGGGCACGCCCAGCGCCTGTGTCGTGGCGCTGGCCATTTCGTCGACCGTGAGCGCCATCAGCGCCGCATCGCGGGTGCCCGGGACAGAGTCTTCCAGGCTGTGTATCAGCTCCCGCAGCAGCTTGCTGACCACCAGCACCCGGCAGTCGCTCCAGTCGGCGGGTGTCACGCTGGGGTGCAGATCGATATTGCGCAATTCCGCGGACTCCAGCACCACCACCGTGTGCTGCACATGGGGGGGAATCCACAGCGCGCGCGATGGTGGAACGATGAAGGTGGTTTGTACCTCGCCCTGGGTGACGGTAACCTGCATCAGCCCGCTGGCGCAGTAGGTGAACTGCGACCAGGTGTGCTGGTGCGGCTCGATGTGCGCGTCCATGGCCAGCGTGCGGGCCCGACTGCGCACCGGGCGCGCCAGGGTCGGGGCGCGACTGCTGGAGTTGTCGTACGGTACTGGGGTCAATTGGGTTTTGCGGGTCATGGCGGCGCGGGCTAGTCGATGGATTGGCAGGGTTGGCGGGATTTCGACGATTATTGTCTGTTTGTCGTATTCCTGCTGGGTGCGCCACGCCTACCATTGCGGCATGACCGCTACCACCTTCCCTTCCGGCGCCAATAGCGTGCCCCTGCAACAGGACGCCACCATCATTGGCCTGGTGGGCCTGGCCCATGCCAGCTCGCACTTTGGCCACCTGCTGTTGCCGCTGATGTTTCCGGTGTTCATGAAAGAGTTTGGCCTGAGTTACTCGGAGCTGGGCCTGTTGATGACCACGTTTTTTGTGGTCTCTGGCGTTGGCCAGGCCAGTTCCGGCTTTGTCGTGGACCGCCTGGGCGCGCGGCCCCTGCTGTTTGTGGCACTGGGCATCTTCATTGCGGCATGTGTGGCGGCGTCCATGGTCACCGGCTACGGCGGGCTGTTGTTCGTGGCGGCGCTGGCCGGACTGGGCAACGCCACCTTCCACCCGGTGGACTTCACGATTTTGAACCAGCGGGTATCGGCGCCCCGCCTGGGTCACGCCTTCAGCGCGCACGGGCTGACCGGCAACCTGGGCTGGGCCGCGGCACCGGTGTTTTTTGCCAGCCTGGGCGCGACCATCGGCTGGCGCAATGCCTATGTGGCCGCAGCGCTGATGTACGTGGGCATTCTGGCCCTGATGGTGCTGCAGCGCGACAAGCTCAGCACCCAGGTGGCGCACCGTGATCCGCATGCGGTGGCCAAGGGCCATGCCGAGCACGACATGGCCTTCATGAAGCTGCCCGTGGTGTGGTGGTGCTTCGGCTTCTTTCTGCTGTCGACTATGACGCTGGCCGTGGTGCAGAGCTTCGCGGTTTCCATTCTCAAGGCCATGCATGGCATCAGCTTCGAGTCGGCTACCTACACCATCACGGCCTACATGCTGTGCGGCGCCATTGGCATGTTTGTCGGCGGCTTCATCGCGGCCCGCGCGGCCAATAGCGACCGCGTCGTGGCGATGGCGATGGCCACTGGGGCGGTACTGCTGGCCGTGTGTGGTACCGGCTGGCTGGGCGCCACCGCCACCATGGTGGTGCTGGCGGCCACCGGCTTTGCTGTGGGCATTGGCGGGCCGTCACGTGACATGATGATCAAGAAGGCCACGCCCAAGGGCGCCACCGGCCGTGTCTATGGCCTGGTGTACTCGGGACTGGACACGGGGTTTGCCATTTCGCCCATCGTTTTCGGCGTCTTCATGGACCGCGGCTGGTACGGTGCCACGCTGCTGGGCGCCGCACTGGTGCTGCTGCTCAGCGTAGGCGCCGCGCTGGGCGTGGGGGTGCGTACCGGCAAGTGAGGGGTGCAAATGCAATTGCTGGCATGATGGAGGGCTTTTCTTAGGGTTTTTGCCCGCACTTTTTGAATTCAGTCATGACAGAACCCTTGCCAATTTCTACTGAACCGGTTGTAACCACCGAACCAGCTGTTTCGCCCGCCGCCATACCCAAGCGGCCTGCCAAGCCGGATGTCTTTCCCGTGCTGGAAAAGATGGCCGAGCTGTATCCCCAACTCTTCGGCGCCGTTTTCTTGCCCCTCAAACGCGGCATTTTTCAGGACCTGCAAGATGCGCACCCCGACGTGTTTGAGCGCGACAGCCTCAAGGCCGCACTCTCCCTGCATACCCGCTCCACGCGTTACCTGACGGCGGTCGCGTCCGGCGAACAGCGCCACGACCTTAGCGGCCAGCCGGTCGAAGCCATGGCGCCCGAGCATGTGCACCATGCCCTGCTGGAGGTTTTTCGCCGCCGCCAGACCCGCAGCAAGGAAGACCTGCGTCCCAAATTGATCGCCCGCATCGTGCAGGCCTGCGAGGCATCGGGCCTGACGCCTGCCGCGTATGCCGAGCGGGTGCGCAGCCGTGACGAAGCCGCTAACGCCGTGCTGGATGAGGCGATGGTCGAACTGGAGGCGCGTGCAGCCAAGACTCAGGCTCTGTTGCAGGCCTTCAAAGCCAGCGGCAAGACGGTGGACGAGTTTGCCGACATGTACGGAATGGACCCACGTTCCGTGAGCCGCATGCTGGCACGTGCGCCGGCGTCACAGGCCTGAAGTACTCCACGGCACTCCCCCGGGCATGAGCAATCCCGACTCCACCCGGCCCGCCGTATTGCGTGTGGCCCGGTTGAGCTTTGGCTTTGCCGGCGTGGACCTTTTCAACGACTTTTCAGTCGAAATTCCGCCTGGTGTGATCTGGGTTGGTGGCGACGAGAGCACGGGCAAGACCACACTGCTGCGGCTGCTGGCAGCCGAGTTGCCAGCCCGCAAAGGCGCGCTGCAGGTCAACGGCGTCACACTTGCCGGGCAGGCCCAGGCCTACCGCAGCCAGCTGTTCTGGGTGGACCCGCGAACGACGTCCTTTGATGCGCTTACCCCCCAAACCTATTGGGACGCCGTGCGCCGGCAGTACCCGGCGTTTGCCGAAGCGTTGCTGGCGGACCTGGTCGATGGATTCGCGCTGACAGCGCATAGCGGCAAGTCCCTGTACATGCTCTCCACCGGTACCAAGCGCAAGGTCTTCCTGGCCGCCGCATTTGCCAGCGGTGCCGCGGTCACGCTATTGGACGAGCCTTTTGCCGCCTTGGACAAGGCGTCGATTGCACTGGTGCTGGACGTGTTGCAAGAAGCGGCTTCGCACCCCAGGCGGGCCTGGGTTGTGGCCGACTATGTGGCGCCGCGTGGTGTGGCCTTGGCGGCAACGGTTGCGCTGGGGGGCTGACAGCACACATGCCAAGAAATGTTGAAATCAAAGCCCGCATCGAGAGCGTGCAAAAACTGAAAATTGTGGTAACGGCCATCACCGGCGATGACCCGGTAGAAATTCTGCAGGATGACACCTTCTTTCGATGCGACGCCGGACGACTCAAGTTGCGTGCTTTCGTGGATGGGACAGGCGTACTGATTTTCTATCAGCGGACGAACGCGCAAGGCCCCAGTGAGAGTTTCTACTCCACCGTAACAACCCACGCACCAGACGCCTTGCGTGACACGCTGTCCCTGGCGTACGGCCAGTCGGGGCGCGTCAAGAAGCACCGCACGCTGTTCACCTTCGGGAGAACGCGCATTCATCTGGATAGCGTTGAGGGACTGGGTGACTACCTGGAGCTGGAAGTCATGATGGCTGATGACGAAGCGTTTGAGGCGGGTGAACAGGAAGCCTACGAAATCATGGCGAGACTGGGTGTGCAAAAGTCACAACTGGTGGGTACCGCGTATGTCGATTTGTTGGGGCGCTTGCCTGTGGCGCAAGCCTCATCTGGCCCATCACCGCTAGGTCATCACCACTAAAATCGGCCAGCCAGACTGCCCCCATTTTTGAAAGCGTGTTGATGCAGGTTCCCTTTTCCGTATCCCCCCAATGGCAGCGCCGTGGCCGCTGGTTTCTGGGAAGTCTGTTGGTGGTCTGGTTGTTGGCCTGGCTGGCAGTGCCACCAATGGCCAAGCGGATGATCGAAGAGAAGGGCAGTGCCGCGCTGGGCCGGACGCTGACCATTGGCGCGGTGGACTTTCACCCCTGGTCACTCGAACTCACTGTGCACGAGCTGGCCATTGCCACTGCCGACGGGCGCGGCAAGCAGCTTTCCATTACCCGCGTGTACCTGGATGCTGAACTGGAGTCCGTGCTGCGCCTGGCCCCCGTGGTGGATGCCATCACGGTGGATACGCCCACACTGCACCTGGCCCACCTGGGTGACGGCCATTACGACATCGACGACATTCTGGCGACCCTGAACAAGGCCAGCGCATCCGCTGCGCCATCGGCACCGTTGCCGTTTGCGCTCTACAACCTGACCCTCAATGGCGGCGCTGTGGACTTCACGGACCGTCTGTCCACCGGCGAGCGCCACCACACGCTGCGCGCGCTGCACTTGGCCGTGCCGTTTTTGAGCACTCTGGAATCCAAGCGCGATGTCAAGGTGCAGCCCCGCCTGGCGTTTGATCTCAATGCCAGCCATTTCGACACTGCAACCGAGGGCGCACCCTTTGCGCAAACCCGCAAGGGCGATGCCACGATCAAGATTGCGCAGCTGGACCTGGCGCCCTATTTGCCCTACCTGCCTGCCAGCTTGCCGGTGCGCCTGCAAAGCGCCGTGGTGGACGCCGACGTGCGTCTGGGCTTTGAGCAGGCGGCCCAGTCCAAGCTCACGCTCAAGGGCATGGTCAAGGTGTCGGGGCTGGCGCTGGCCGATGCGTCGGGCCAACCGCTATTGGGCGTGGAAGTCATCGCCGCCGAACTGGCCGACGTGCGCCCGCTGGAGCAGGTCGTCCATCTGGCGTCGCTGGAGATTACCGCACCCAGACTGCAGGCCACACGCAACCGTGCGGGGCATCTCAATCTCGATTTCGAAAAATCCAGGTCAGAGCGGGTCGCTATTAAAAATATAGCTACACCATCAGCATCTACGAGGGCTAGCGGCCAAAAATCCACAAAGACTTTGGCACCAACCAAGCCCTGGACCCTGGCGCTGGAGCGCCTGGTGGTGCACCGTGGGGGCCTGTCGTGGACGGACGACAGCCTGCAGCCCCAGGGCCGCTTGGCACTGGCGCAGGTGGAGTTGCAGGCGCAGTCCCTGCATTGGCCCCTGACGGCCACGCCCTATACCTTTGAAGCCTCGGCCGAAATGCCGGTGCGGGGCAAGCCCGCACGCCTGAGCGCCAAGGGCGAGGGTGCGGAGTCCAGCACCGTCGTACACGCGTCGATTGGTGACCTGGATCTGGGGCTGGCCGCGCCCTATGTTGCGCAGTTCTTGCAGCCCGGTGTGTCCGGTGTGCTGGATGCCGAGCTGGACCTGCGCATGCAGGGCGACGCACTGCAAGTGGCGGTGCCCCGCCTGGCAGTGCGCGACTTTGCACTGAAAGGACCCAAAGAGTGGACCGCCGCAGTGGCCGCTGCCGCCAGCAATGCCGAGCGTGCCGCCAACGAGATGCCCGGTTTCAAGCTGCTGGAGGTGACCGATGCCCAGCTGGACCTGGTGGCCCGGACCGGCAGCGTGGGCAAGCTGGCACTGCGCGCACCCAGCGCCACGGTGCACCGCGATGCACAGGGTCAGTGGATGTTTCAGCGCTGGATGAAAACTGCGACCCTCGCAGCACAGCAGCCTGCCACGCAATCCACTGGGGACGATGCACCTCTGAAGGCAGAGGCTGTTGCCAAACCCCAGGCTCCCTGGCAAGTGGCGCTGGGTGAGTTGGCCATTGCCGATGGCGCGGTCAAGCTCGACGACCGCAGCTTTGCCCGACCGGCGCGGCTGGAAGTATCAGCCCTGCAACTGCAGCTCAAAGGCGCCACGCTGGATGGTGCCAAGCCCGCACCGCTGACGCTCACGGCCCGGCTCAAGTCCGGCCGCGCGGAGCCCGGAAAGCTGAACTACCGCGGCACGGTGATGTGGGCGCCGCTGGCGCTGCAGGGCAGTGTCGAGGCAATCGACCTGCCGGTGCATGGTGTCACGCCGTACTTTGCCGATCAGCTCAACATCGCCATCCTGCGCGCCGACGCCAGCTACAAGGGGCAACTGCGCTACGCCGCTGGCGCCGACGGTGCCCAGGTGCAACTGCAGGGCGACGCGTCGCTGGAAGACTTTCGGGCCAACAGCGTCGCAGGCACGGCTGCTGCCGGGGAGGCGGGAAGTGCCCCGGTCGAGTCCGAAACCCTGGGCGTGGCCGAGGAACTATTGAGCTGGAAGTCCCTCAACCTGCCCGGCATCAGCCTGAACATGGCACCCGGCAGCGCCACCCGCGCGCAGGTGCGCGAGGCCACGTTGTCGGACTTCTATGCCCGCGTCATCGTCAACGCCAGCGGGCGCGTCAATCTGCAAGACCTGGTGAAGGCCACGCCGGCCGGCGCACCTGCCGCGCCCGCATCGGCACCGGCCGCAGCCAGTGCGCAGGCTGCACCGGCCGCCGTGGTCGCGATGGGCCCCATCGCCCTGGTCAACGGCAAAGTGCTGTTCTCGGACCGTTTTATCCGGCCCAATTACTCGGCCGACCTGAGCGAACTCAACGGCAAGCTCAGCGCGTTTTCCTCGCAGGCACTGGACGGTAGCGTGCAACTGGCTGACCTGGAACTGCGCGGCCGGGCCGAAGGCACGGCCTCGCTGGAGATCACCGGCAAGATCAATCCGCTGGCCAAGCCCCTGGCGCTGGACATTCAGGGCCGGGTGCGCGATTTGGACCTTCCGCCCCTCACCGCCTATTCCATCAAATACGCCGGCTATGGCATTGAACGCGGCAAGTTGAGCATGGACGTCAGGTACAGCGTGCAGCCCGATGGCCAACTGACCGCCACCAACCAGCTGGTGCTCAACCAGCTGAGCTTTGGCGACAAGGTGGAGGGCGCCCCCAACAGCCTGCCGGTCAAGCTGGCCGTGGCCCTGCTGGCCGACCGCAATGGCGTGATCGATATCAACCTGCCCGTCAGCGGCTCGTTGAACGATCCGCAGTTCAGCATCGGGGCGGTGGTGTGGAAGGTCATCACCAACCTTATTGCCAAAGCACTGACTGCGCCTTTCAGCTTGCTGGCCAATGCGTTTGGCGGTAGTGGGGGGGAAGACCTCAGTTCTGTCAGTTTCGCGCCGGGCAGTAGCGTGCTCGCGCCAGACGTCGCACAGGGCCTGGACAAGATTGCCAAGGCCCTGGCAGACCGGCCAGTGTTGCACGTCACCGTGGTCGGAACTGCCAACCTGGAGGCCGAGCGCGAAGCGCTGAAGCGCGAACGCCTCAAGGCCTTGGTGTTGGCCGAAAAGCGCCGTCGTGCAGCGGTGGGCGGCCAGGACGCCTCGGCCGTGGGTGTGTTGACGGATGCCGAGTATCCGGTGCTGCTCAAGGACGTGTACCGCCGCGCCGACATCGCCAAGCCCCGCAATCTGGTGGGGTTTGCCAAGGACCTGCCCGCCGCCGAAATGGAGTCACTGTTACTGGCCAGCATTTCCGTGACCGAAGACGCCATGCGCACACTGGCGCAGCAGCGCGGAGTGGCCGTGAAGGACTACCTGGCCAGTCGCAAAGTGGGCGCCGAGCGCTTGTTTCTGGGTGCCCCCAGGACTGCCCTGTCTGACACCGCGGATGCGCCCTGGAAGCCGCACGCCGAACTGAGTGTCACCAGCCGTTGACGCGCTAAAAAGTCATAATTTTCCGGTGCGCGGTGGATTTGACAAAGCGCCAACGCCCCAGGACACACAACAGCGCGAAGCCAGCCCACCCCGCCAGCGCGACCCGCATCAAGGGTGGCGCCCAGGCGCCGCCAAATGCACCGAACATACTGGCCTTGATGCTTTCGACAACCCAGGTGAGCGGCAGCCAGGGGCTGATTTGTGCAAACAGGCCGCCACTCAGTTCCACCGGCAGGATGCCCCCCGATGAAGACAACTGCACCGCCAGAAGAAACATGGCGATGCCCTTGCCTGCATCGCCAAACGCCTTGGTCAGGGCAAAGACGATGAGCAGGAAGGCGATCGACGAAACAGCAATCGTCACCGCAAATGCCCAGGGATGCACGACCCGGATTTTCAGGACATAGAGCACCACTACACACACCATCAGCGCTTGCAGAAGCGTGACGCAGGCCGGCAAGAAAACCTTGCCGACAGCCTGTGCGGGGCGGGAAAAGAATTGTGCATGGCGTGGCAGTACCCGAATGTGGATCAGGAAGGCCGCCATCGCTGCTCCCAGCCATAGGGCTCCGGGAACCACGTTGGAAGCAAATCCGCTGCCACTGTTTTCCACCGGCGCATCGATTTCCAGCACGGGTGCAACCGAATTTGCCAGACCTTCGGCGCTACCGCCCAGGCTGTCGACCTTGTCCGGCAGCGCTCGGGCCAGCAGCTCAATGCCGGTGGAGAGGCGCTCCACACTTTGCCTGTTCCTGTGTGTCGCACCCACCAGACTGGTCGCGTTTGCCGCCACATCGTTTGCGCCCTTGGCCAGTTCATCGAGCTGCGCATCTTTGGGAAACCTGGTGACCACGGTGCGCTCATCGCCGCCCATGGCCCGCAGGCTCCCAGCCATCGCATGGACGCTGTTTTTCAGCCGGGCTGCCCGCAGGGCCAGCAAATCCTGCGTGGCGTTGGTGGCCCTGATGTCAGCATCGAGTTCGGTCAATGCATCGGTAAACCTGCTCAACTGCTCAAATTCGATGCCCGCGGCAAAAGGCCTGTCTTTCGACTCGTCTCGCATCTGCGCCACACGCTCACGCAGACTCACAGCACTTCTCTGCAATTCGTCCATCGCCCGATCCAGCTCCGCGTGTCCGTTCTCCAGTACTCTTGCCCGGTTGGTCAGCGTGTTGATGTCGGCATTGCTGGGCCAGGTGGCATCCAGCACCCTCAGGCTTGCGCCCAGCTGCTTTGCGCCGGTGGTGATCTGGGTTACACCATCGTTCAGGCGGCGTGCACCACCCGCCAGGGATTGGACTCCGGTGGTCGCTTGGGCCGAGCCCAAGCTGAGCTCGCGGGCATTGACGCGCAACTTGTCCACCGCGTCGTGCAGATGTTCTACATTGCGTCGTGAGCCTGCTGCCTGGTGGAGGACCAGAACCCATCGCCGTTCGTTCAGGCTTTCGTTGATCTCGCGCCCAAGTCTTTCGGCAAAGTGCCTGGCAATGGCCGCCGTTTCATAGTTATTGCCTTGCGACGTGTAGACCACAACCTTTCCGGCACCGGCCTCTGCCCCGGGCACCGCGCTGGCGCTGAAGTCGCGCGGAATGATCACGGCAAAGGCCAGTTTGCCCTGGCGCACCAGGGCGCGGGCCTTTTGCTCATCGCTGTACATCACAAATCCGAAGCGTCCACTGTCTTCGAGCCGGGTCGTGATCTCCCAGCCCACGTTGAACGCATGTTCCATGTACTGCACGCCTTCGTCCAGGTTGACCACGGCGACTGGCAGGGCATCGGTCTTGGTTTCCGGGTCCCACACGCTGGTGATGTAGAGCACGCAGTACATGGCGGGCACAAATGCCAGCAGGGCACCGCTGAACATCTTCTTGGGGAAGCGAAGCAAATAGCCGGCTTCGTTGCGGACAATGAAAACGACCTGGAGAAAGAAACGCATGGTCTGTATTTTGTGCCGGAATTCCGCATCTTGCGCGAACTTGATCCAAGTCAAACTGTAAACCTTCGGACAGTTCTACATTGAAGACATTCTTCTTTGCCCAGGGGCCACGCACACAGGTGCAAGACCGCACGAATTCCGCAAAGAAGTCGACCGGTTTTTCAACGAAGGAGCGTGATGATGAAAACGAAAATGTTTACTGTGGTGATGGGGACCGCCCTGCTGGCCCTGGCAGGTTGCCAATCGGTACAGGACAAGGCATCTCCCGATACATTGGTGGCCGTCTACACGACTAACGCGCCCAATATGGAGGCCGGTGCTGCCGATCCTCTGTGGGCCAAGGCCAGTCCCCTGTCGGCAGAGTTGACCGGCGGTGCAAACTTTGGTGCAAAGCCTGGTGAGAAAGGCGAAACCGTTGTGACCTTGAAAGCGGCCTACACCGCGGACATGCTGTACATGCTGGTCCAGTACAAGGACCCGACCAACTCAATCCGTCGTGGTCCGTACCAGAAACAGGCGGATGGCTCCTGGAAGAAGTTGAAAGACCCCGCTGACAAGGGTGGCGATGACAACGTCTACTACGAAGACAAATGGGCCATGCTGTGGCCGGTGAATGAGGCAACTGCCAAACCTTTTGCCAAGGAAGGTTGCGCCATGGCTTGCCATGAGGGCCAGGAAAAGCCCTACGGCAACAAATACACCAATCTGCCCGGTCAGTTGCTGGATATGTGGCACATGAAGGGCCAGCGCACAGGACCATGGGGCGCCCTGGACGACCAGTACACCGATGACACGCGCTATGACAAGAAAACCTCCCCCAATGCCGGGCGCAAGGGGGACCCAGGGCCAGCGGGTGGTGAATACACCAACATCGCACTGGTGAACGGAAAACCGGCATTCATGGGCCGCGACGCCAAGGCCGCCAATGCCGGTGGAACCTACTACATCAAGAAGGGCGACGAAGTGCCTTTTGATGACAGCAAATTCAAGGCGGGCGACGAGGTGGCCTCCATCATCAGCAACCCGCTGACCGGAACTGACCGTGGAGATGTGCGGGTGGCCAGTAGCTACGCCAACGGCATGCATACCGCAGTGCTCAGCCGCAAACTGGTGACCGGCAGCAAGTTCGACGTGCAGTTCTCTGACATGGCCGCACGCTACGGGTTTGGTTTCTCAGCCTTTGACAATGCACAGGTGCGCCACGCTACGTCGGACGATCCGCTGTACCTGGTGTTTGGCAAGAAGTAAGACGCAGCACGCGCTCTGGCATTGAGCGGAGCGCGCCAAAAAGGCTGGTCATTGCGATCAGCCTTTTTGCTTTTTGCTAGACAGCGTCCGGTTGGAGTTGTGGGGCAGCCTTCGCAAACGCGTCCAATGCCATACAGGCTTTCTCAATGCGCCTGATGGTGGGGAATGCGTCCAGCGGCGTATCAAAGCGCCGCGAGTTGGCGATCTGCGGGATCAAACAGCAGTCGGCCAGTCCGGGCGTGTTGCCATGACAGAACGTGCCGGTGGACGGGTTGTTGGCCAGCAAGGCTTCAATGGCCGTAAAGCCCACGCTGATCCAGTGCCGGTACCACGTCGCCTTGGTGGCTTCATCCACTTTCAGATCGTTGTCCAGGTATTGCAGCACCCGCAGGTTGTTCAGCGGATGGATTTCGCAGGCAACCGATTGCGCCAATGCGCGCACCCGGGCCCGGCCCAGCGCATCACGCGGCATCAGCGGCGGCTCGGGGTGGGTCTCTTCAAGGTATTCCATGATGGCCAGTGACTGGCCGATGGAGTGGCCGTCGTCCACCAGCGTGGGCACCAGTTCGGCGGGGTTGACGCGCTGGTAGTCCGCAGTGTGCTGTTGGCCGCCATCCTTGAGCAGATGGACCGGCGCGTAGGTGTAGGGCAGTCCCTTGAGGTTGAGTGCAATGCGCACCCGGTAGGATGCCGAACTGCGAAAGTAGCTGTGTAAAGTGAGCATGGCCTGGTTCCCGCTATGACAACGCCCGCGCCTGCAACAGCGTGCCACGCACTTCACCAAAGCCGATGCGTGCGGCCCCGGGGGCCGTGCAAGTGCCACGGAACACGACCGTGTCGCCGTCTTCCAGGAAGGTGCGCTTCTCTCCATTGGGAAGCGTGATGGGTTCCTTGCCGCCCTTGGACAGCTCCATCAGGGAGCCGGCTTCATCGGGCGTGGGGCCGGACTGCGTGCCGCTGCCCAGCAGATCTCCGGGCTGCAGGTTGCAGCCGTTGACCGTGTGGTGGGCGACCATTTGCGAGACCGACCAATAGGCATCACGGAAGTTGCTGTGGGACAGGCGGTGTTCGGCCACGCCTCGTTCACGCATGGCGGCGGTCTGGATGAAGACTTCCAACTCGATACTCACGGCACCTTGTTCGCGCAGTTCAGTGGAATCGAGGTAGGGCAGGGGCTGAGGGTCGCCTTCGGCGCGGGTCCAGGCCTGGCGATAGGGTGCCAGAGCCTCCAGCGTGACGACCCACGGCGACACGGTGCTGGCGAAGTTCTTGGCAAGGAAGGGCCCCAGCGGTTGGTATTCCCAGCCCTGCACATCGCGCGCGGACCAGTCATTGAACAGACACATGCCAAACACATGTTGCTCGGCTTTCTGCATGGACACAGGCTCGCCCAGTGCGTTGCCTGGGCCGATAAAGATGCCCATTTCCAGCTCATAGTCCATGCGGGCGCTGGGTGCCAAGACGGGCTCGGTCGCGCCGGGCCGCATGACCTGGCTGACGGGGCGGCGCACGTCCTGGCCCGAGATGCCAATGCTGGAGGACCGGCCGTGGTAGCCAATGGGAATCCACTTGTAGTTCGGCAGCAGGGCGTTGTCGGGCCGCAGCAGTTTGCCGATGTTGGTGGCGTGGTGCACCGAGGTGTAGAAGTCGGTGTAGTCGCCAATCTGCGCGGGCACCGCAAACTCGGCATCTGCCTGGGCGACCAGGCAGGTGCTCAGCGCGGATTGCAATGCATAGCCCTCGCGCAGCGCACGCGACAGGGCCAGCCGCAGTGCGGACCAGGCCGGCGACCCCATGGCCATGAAGCCATTGAGTGTGCTCGCGCAGCAGGCCTGTGCGGCCAGGTCGGCGTCGCCGGTAAATACGCTCTTGGCCTGTGCGGCGGTCAGGTCCAGGATCTGGTCGCCGATAGCCACACCGACGCGAAAGCGCTCGCCACTGCTGTAGCGGCGGAACACGCAAAACGGCAGGTTCTGGATGGGGAAGTCGGTGCCCGCGGCGTTGGCGGAGTCGACCCAGCTGCGCAGGTGCGGGTGGTGGGTCTCGTTCAATGGAATCATGGCGTTCGTCCTTACTTGGACGAGAGCTGGCCCATGACTTCGGCTACCAGATCGGCGCCCACGTCCTTGGCAAACATGTCCCACACCGGCTTGACCTGGGCCCGCATGCGCTGGCGCTCGGCAGGGGTGATGTCGTTGATCAGCAGACCCTTGGCAGCCATGGTGGTTTCTGCATTCTTGGCCTGGTCACGGGCCACACCGCGCTGGAAGGCGCGTGTCTCTACCGCAGCTTCGCGCAAGATGGTCTGGTCGGTCGGGGGCAGGCTGTCCCAGAACTTCTTGGACACCAGGGGCAGGAAGGCACCGTAGGAGTGCTTGGTCAGCGACAGGTATTTCTGCACCTCATTGAGCTTGAGCGCGGCGATCACGGCCGATGGCGTGCCCTGGCCATCGACGGTGCGGGTTTCCAGCGCGGTGTACAGCTCGGGCACGGCCAAGGGGACCGGGTTGGCACCCAGCGCCTTGACAGTTTCCTGCGAAATCTTGGCCTGGATGGCGCGGAACTTCAGACCCTGGAAGTCTTCCCATTTCTGAATGGGATGCTTGCTGTTGGTGGCGTTGAAGAAGCCGTTTTCCCAGTAGGCCAGGCCGACCAGTCCCTTGGCGGGCAGCTTGTCCAGCAGTTTCTGGCCGGTGGCGCCGTCGAGCACCTTCTCGGCCTCTTGCTCGCTACCAAACAGGAAGGGGAAGTCCAGAATCTCGAACTCTTTGACCATGCCGGTCAGCGTGCTGGTCTGGGGCAGTGCGAATTCAATGGTGCCGCCTTGCAGCGAGGAGGTCACCTGCACGTCGTTGCCCAGGGCTGCGTTGAAATACACCTTGACCTGGATGCGTCCCTTGGTCTTCTGGTTGACCAGCTCGGCAAATCGGGCCGCGCCCTGGCCCTGGTGGGACTTCTCGGGCAGGGTCACGCTGAATTTGGCGTTGACCGTCTGGGACCAGGCAGAGCCGGCAATCAGGGTGCTGCCAAGCAGGCCCAGAGCCAGCGAAATGAGTGTGCGCTTGTTGATCATGGTTGTGTCTCCTTTTGGTTGGTCGAAAAAATGGGGATTCATGTGCGTTGGTCGCTCTAGCGGAACCACTGCATGGGTACGAGCACAAGTTCTGGGAACAGCACCAGCAGGAACAGCAACGCGGTTTCGGCCAGCATGAAGGGCCAGACGCCGCGGATCACGTCTTCCATACTGACCTTGCCCACGCCGGCGGCCACGTTGAGCACCACGCCCACGGGTGGCGTGATCATGCCAATGGCGTTGTTCATGATGAACAGCACCCCGAAGTACACCGGGTCAATGCCGGCTTCCCGGCAAATCGGCAGCATGACGGGGGTGAGTATCAGCACGCTGGGGATGAAGTCCAGCGCCGTGCCCACGATGACAACGACCACCATCATCACCGCCATCAGCAGCTTGGGGCTGTCCATGAACGGCATGAAGATCGCCTTGAGCTGGCTGGGGATGTCGGCCACGGTGATCAGGTAGGCGGACACAAAGGCTGCAGCCACCAGGAACATCACCACGGCGGTGGTCTTGGCAGTCGTCAGCAGCGCGTGGTAAATCTTGGCCGGGGTCAGTTCACGGTAAATGAAGGCGCCGACAAAGAGTGCATAAAACGCGGCCACCACACCGGCCTCGGTGGGTGTGAAAACACCGCCCTTCAGGCCGATGATGATGATGAAGGGCAACACCAGTGCCCAGATGCCAGCACCCATGGTTTTCAAACGCTGGCCCATGGTCAGGCGGTCGGCCACGCGAAACGCATCGTGCCGCGACACCCACCACCAGGTCACCACCAGCGACAAGGCCATCATCAGGCCCGGAAAAATACCGGCAACAAACAGCTTGGTAATGGAGACCCCGCCGACCACGCCAAAGATGATGAAGCCAATGGACGGCGGAATGACCGGAGCGATGATGCCGGCCGATGCCACTAGTCCGGCCGAGCGCGCCGTGTTGTAGCCGGCATCGCGCATCATGGGGATCAACAGGGCCGCCAGGGCCGCGGTGTCGGCCACCGCCGAGCCCGACAGGCTGGCCAGGATCAGCGCCGAGATGATGGTGACGTAACCCAGGCCGCCGCGGATGTGGCCCACCCAGGCGTTGGCCATGTCCACGATGCGGCGCGACAGTCCACCGGCATTCATGAACTCGCCTGCCAGAATGAAGAATGGTACGGCCATTAGCACGAAGTTGTCGGTGCCGGCGATCACGTTCTGCGCCAGGATTTGCGCATCAAACTGGTTCATGAACACCATCAGGGCCGTGCCGCAGACCAGCAGCGCGAATGCAATGGGCATGCCCAGCGCCATGGCGGCGATCAGGGAGCCCAGGAATACGGTGAGCGTCATACGACAGGCCCCTTGTAGTGCGGGTGGTCCGCTTCGACATCGGACAGCGCGTCCTGAATCATGTCGTCGGTGTGTTGCACCATCACCATGTTTGATTCCTGGTCACCGTGCACCAGAGCCTGGAAGATGTTGTAGAAGATGCTGACGATCAGACCCAGCGCGGCGGCGATGCCAGCCGCATAGACCGACGCATAGGGAATGCCGGACACCGGCATGGCATTGTCCAGATTGATTTCAACCTGCTTCAGGCTGCCCCAGAACAGCAGGCCGCACATCAGGATCATCAGCACACCCGATACCAGCACACAGGCCTGCCGGGCACTGTGTGGCAAGCGCCGCACCAGCGAGTCCACGCCCAGATGGGCATGCTCGCGCGAGGCCAGGATGGTGCCCAGAAACGTCAGCCAGACGAACAGCAGGCGGGAAATTTCTTCGGAGAAGGCAATGCCTGAATTGAATCCGTAACGCAGCACGACGTTGCCAAACACCAGTACGGCCATGCTGGCCAGGCACAGCGCGATGCAGACTTCCAGTGAGCGGGTGAACCAGCGGGTGAGGGTTGTGAACATGTGTGTGTGCCGCTGCGGTGCGTCAGGCGGCCACAAAACCCTTGCCGTCGTGCATCCAGGCGGCGTGCTTGGGCGCCTTCTTGGTGCGGTCCCACTCGTTGATCATGTCCCACTTCACGTCGTCCAGCGCCTTCATCATGGCCGGTGTGGCGGTGTTGCAGGCCAGTTCCAGGCGGTGGCCACTGGGGTCGAAGAAGTAGATCGATTTGAAAATGGTGTGGTCGGTCACGCCCACCACCTCGATGCCCGCTGCTTCCAGCTTGGCCTTGGTGGCCAGTAGCTCGTCCATGGTTGCGACCTCAAAGGCCAGGTGCTGGGTCCAGGCTGGGGTATTGGTGTCACGGCCCATGGCCGGGCTGTTGGGAAGCTCAAAGAAGGCCAGAATGTTGCCAGCGCCAGCGTCGATGAAGACGTGCATGTAGGGATCGGCGGCGCCAGTGGAGGGCACGGCGTCTTCCGCAATGGCCAGCACAAAGTTCATGTCCAGGTGCTTGGCGTACCACTCGACGGTTTCCTTGGCGTTGATGCAACGGTAGGCGACATGGTGAATCTTCTTGATGCTCATGGTGGTCTCCAGAAATGGGGCGGTAGGTCCTGTCAATGCATGCCATTAGAGTGGAGTTTGATCTATCATTCAAACAGATTTTTGTGATGAATTTATTCCATTAACTTATGAATATCACACTACGCCAATTGCGCGCCTTCGTGGCGCTGGCCGAGACGGGCAGCTTTACCGACGCGGCCGCCAGCCTGCACGTCACCCAGTCGGCCCTGAGCGGCCTGATCAAGGAGCTGGAGCAGACCTTGGGTGTGCAGGTGGTCAACCGCAGCACGCGCAAGGTCAGCCTGTCGGAAGTTGGGCGCGAGTTCTATCCACTGGTGGCCCGGCTGTTGCAGGATCTGGATGGTGCGCTCGACACCATTGCCGATCTGAAGGCCCTCAAGCGCGGGCTGGTGCGCATTGCGGCACCGCAGCTAATGTCCGCTTCCGTGCTGCCCGAGGTGATTGCCGGCTTTAGGCAGCAGTACCCGGATATTGAAATCCGTCTGCTCGACTGCATGGTGGAGCACGTGCTGTCCAAGGTGCACAGCGGTGAGGTGGACTTTGGTGTAGGCCCCGAACGCGAGTCATCGGCCGATATCGAGGCCCAGACCCTGTTCGAGATTCCATTTGTCGTGGTGTTTCGGCCGGATCACCCCCTGAGCAAGAAGAAGCGGGTGACCTGGGACGACGCACTGCGTTACCCGGTGATTGCCCTGAAGGGCGAATTCACGCACCGGCTGCGGGTGGACCTGCATGACTCCCTGCACGACGAAGCACTCAACCCGGCCAACGAGGTGGGTTTCATGACCACCGCCTTTGCGATGGTTAGCGCCGGTCTGGGCGTGACCACCTGTTTGCCCTATGCCAGCAGCCTGATCCGCCTGCACCAGTTGCAGAGTCGCCCCCTGCAGGATCCCGTGGTGCGGCGCAAGTTTTTTGTCTTTACCCGAAGGGACCGGCCCTTGTCGCCGGCAGCGGCGCAGTTCTCGGCGTATCTGCTGGACTTTGTGTCGCGCCAGGCGTGGTGCTCGGTTACGCCACGCCGCCCGTGACGGCCCGCGTCAGCAACAAGGCCGCACCGTTAGTTCGCGGAAAAAGGATGGGGCAACGATGCCGGTTGGGCAGAGCTGAAATGGAATTTGCGCACAACGTTGCCGTCACGCACTATGTTGAGCAGATCGCTGCGTGCCGGGGACGCAAAGTAGTCGCCGTTGTGGCCGATGAAGTCACTGTCCGTCCATACGTACAGTCCTTCCCCGCGCGGCAGGTCGTTGTATTGCCTCCATAGATTGAACTGGCTGGGTCTGGCCATGCGTGCCGTGGTGGCCGCGACGTTGGAGTCGGTGTAGTAGATGATTTCCGCACTCAGCTGGTGGGACGGCGTGACAGCAAATCCCTTGTCGGGGTATTTGGACAATTCGGCCGCCAGTTCCCGCCAGCCGTAGAAGTAGTTGGTGGCATCCGTGGTCACCAGATCCCTGGAATAGCGGTCCAGGGGAATCACGTTGAACCGCGCATGCAGCGAGGTAAGGGCCGACAGCGACAGGCTGGTCACGCATGCGGCGGACCATAACCAGCGCCGTTTGCCCGCCGCGTTGCCGAGACAGTATTGGGCGACCAAAATGCAGAGTGTCACGTAGGCAAAAGCGGGCCAGTTGGGGCCGGCCGCTTTCTTGAATGACGACAGTGCAAAGAACGCAATCACCGGCAGGCTGGTGCATACCAGCAGCAGCGTTTCCCTGTCCTTGCGAAAAATGCCAACCACCGCCGCCCAGACGCCAACGGCCCAGGCAATCGGGCCAATGATCAGGAGCTGCCCGCCCAGGTATTCGCCGACCTTGGCAAGTGAGTAGCCTTCGCTATTGAGGCCGTTCTTGAGCTGGAAGGTGAAAGATACCCAATCATGCTGGCTGTTCCAGTACAGCACGGGCAGGAAACACAGGAATCCGATCAATAGGGCGCGATACGGGTAGGTGGTTTTCAGCCAGCGCCTGTCGTCTGTCAGCACCAGATATACCAGCAAACTGGGCAGCAACAGGATGGCGGTGTATTTTGAAAGCAGGGCCAGGCCCAACGCCACGCCCAGCGCATACCAGTGCCATGATTGCTCTCCGCGCAGCGTCTGCCAGAAAAGATAGACGCTCACCGCCCAGAAGAGCAGCACCGGGGTATCGGGGGTTATCACCACCAGCCCCATGGTGGTCAGTGGGAGGGCATTGAACAGAATGACGCTGCCCGCTGCAACCTGGACGTTTTTGAACAGCTGGAGGGCCAGGTGCCAGATCAGGCCGCTTAACACCAAGGAAACAAGAGTCCCCGAGAACCTGACCCATAGCTCGGACTTGGAAAACAGCGTGGTCAGCCAGATGCAATACGCCACCAGCGGCGGGTGGTCAAAGTAGCCAATATCCAGATTGCGCGACCACAGCCAGTAGTAGGCCTCGTCCGGGTGCAGTTGCAGTGACGCCGACAGGTACAGGCGCCAGACAATCAACACCCCCACAAAGATGGTGGCGTTGCGCCCATTGAGCAGTATTTTCATGTTGTTTTACGCTGGCAGTGACACGCCAGATTTGCGCTTGATAACTGATTCTTGCCATTAGGTGCAATACCAGCTTGATAAGTATCAAACTCTGCCGCCCCGGCCGCAGAGGTTTCAACCCGCTATGCGGACCTTGCGCGCCACTCCATCGGCCCGCCCGATATGCCCCAGTGGCAGCTCGGTACTGGACTTGATGCAGTTCAGCACAATGTTGGAGCGGATGTTCGCCACGCCCTTGATGCGGGTTAGCACGCGCAGCACCGACTCGGATAGCACGCCCAGATCGGCGGCCACGATTTGCAGGATGTAGTCGGATTCACCGGCGACAGAATAGCAGTCGAGCACCTCGGGAATGGCGGCAATCTCGCGCTCGAAGGCCGAGCCTTCGTCACCGCCGTGGCGGCTCAGCGTCACGTAGCTGATGGCGCGCACGCCCAGACCCACAGCGGCGGGGTCAAGCAGCGCCACGTAGCGGCGAATGATGCCGCTGCCTTCGAGGCGCTGGATTCGCCGGCTGACCTGGGAGGCCGACAGGTGAATCTGTTCACCAACCTGCTGGTTGGTGGCGTGCGCATCCTTTTGCAGTGCAGCAAGCAAGCTGATATCGAACTTGTCGAGCAGCAGATCATCATTTTTTTCTTGATTCATGCATGAATTATGCATATCTTTGGGCTTTGGAGTAACAACTTGCGTACACCGTGCACGTCAGATTGACCACAATCAAGTATTCACAACAAGGTACTGAGGAGCACCACAATGGCCGATCTTTTTGACAACCCGATGGGACTCATGGGGTTTGAGTTTGTCGAGTTTGCCTCGCCCACACCCGGCCTGATGGAGCCGATTTTTGAGCAAATGGGCTTTGTGCACGTGGCACGCCATCGCTCCAAGGATGTGGACCTGTACCGCCAGGGCGATATCAACTTCATCATCAACCGCGAACCCAAAAGCCACGCGGCCTACTTTGCCGCCGAGCACGGCCCCTGTGCCTGCAGCATGGCGTTTCGCGTACGCGATTCGCACAAGGCCTATGCCCGTGCGCTGGAGCTGGGCGCGCAGCCCATAGACATCCAGCCCGGTCCCATGGAGCTGCGCCTGCCGGCCATCAAGGGCATTGGCGGCGCACCGCTGTACCTGATCGACCGCTTTGAAGACGGCAAGTCCATCTACGACATCGACTTTGAATTCTTCCCGGGCGTGGACCGCCATCCGGTGGGCCATGGCCTCAAAATCATCGACCACCTGACCCACAACGTGTACCGTGGCCGCATGGCGTTCTGGGGTGGTTTCTACGAGCGGATCTTCAACTTCCGCGAGATCCGCTACTTCGACATCAAGGGCGAATACACCGGCCTGACCTCCCGTGCCATGACAGCGCCCGACGGCATGATCCGCATTCCGCTGAACGAAGAAGCCTCGGGCAAATCCGGGCAGATTGAAGAGTATTTGATGCAGTTCAACGGTGAAGGCATTCAGCACATCGCGCTGCTCAGTGACGACCTGATCGCCACGCTGGACCGCCTCAAGAAAGCCGGTGTACCCCTGATGACCGCGCCATCAGCTACGTACTACGAGATGCTCGAAGGCCGCCTGCCCAATCACGGTGAAGACGTGGCCGCGCTGCAAAGCCGTGGCATCTTGCTGGACGGCGTCAGCAAGCAGGGCGAACGCCGCCTGCTGCTGCAAATCTTCTCGCAAACCGTGCTGGGCCCGGTGTTCTTCGAGTTCATCCAGCGCAAGGGCGACGACGGCTTCGGCGAAGGCAACTTCAAGGCGTTGTTCGAGTCCATGGAGCGCGACCAGTTGCGCCGTGGCGTCATCACGGCAGATTGACCATCATGCAAAAACTGGACGCCAAGCAGGCAACCGAAGCCTTGCACGCATTGCCTCTGTGGACTTTGGACGCGCAAGCAGCGGCCATCACCCGCGAATTTGTGCTGTCAGACTTCATACAGGCCTTTGCCTTCATGACCCAGATCGCGATCGCTGCCGAAAAGCACAACCACCACCCCGAGTGGAGCAATGTGTACAACAAGGTGCTGATTACCTGGACCACGCATGACGTGCATGGCCTGAGCGCCAATGACATGGCCATGGCCCGTCTGTGCGACCAGGCCTTTGCCGGCTACGCTGCCGCCGCGGCCGGCCACTGAAAGGAAAACCGCTATGCAAGCAACACCGCAAAAGGTCAAGCATGGTCTGGCGGCCGGCCCTGCGGCCGCACCCCAACGCGCCGATTGGACCATTCCACAGGGTTGGGAACACTACACCCCGCAAGAGCACGCGGTGTGGAAGACGCTGTACGAGCGCCAGACCCAACTGCTTCCCGGCCTGGCCTGCGACGATTTTGTCGAAGGCATGCGGCAGCTGCCGATGTCGGCCGACGAAATTCCCAATTTCGAACAGCTGTCGGAGACGCTGATGCGCAGGACCGGCTGGCAGATCGTGGCCGTGGCCGGCCTGGTGCCGGATGACGTGTTCTTTGAGCATCTGGCGAATCGCCGCTTCCCGGCTGGCAATTTCATACGCGGCGCACATGAGCTGGACTACCTGGAAGAGCCCGACGTGTTCCACGACGTGTTTGGCCATGTGCCCATGCTGATGCACCCTGTCATGGCCGACTTCATCCAGGCCTATGGCAAGGGCGGCCTGCGCGCCCAGCAACTGGGCAAGCTGACCGAACTGGCACGCGTGTACTGGTACACCGTGGAGTTTGGCCTGGTGCAGCAAAAGGAAGGGCTGCGCATCTACGGCGCGGGCATTGCGTCGTCGTTTTCCGAGAGCACGTTTTCCGTCCAGAGCGATTCCCCCAACCGCATCGCGTTCGACCTGGAGCGCGTCATGCGCACCAATTACCGCATCGACGATTTCCAGGAAAGCTACTTTGTGCTGGACGATCTGCAAGACCTGCTGGCGCTGGCACAGACGAAGTTTGCACCGTACTACGAGCGCCTGAACCACGGACCAACCTTCCAGCCGGGTGACGTGCTGCCCACCGACCGCGTGCCGCACCGCGGCACCGGCAGCTACCACCGGGCGCGACCCGGCAGGGGCTGAATGGAACCACACGACAGATTCAGTGGAGCTGGTGTACGCCGGGAAGGGCCGTCTTTTCCAGCAAGGCCAGTACCAGGTCCCGTTGGACCGGCTTGCTGAACAGATATCCCTGCATCAGGTCCGTACCCTGGCCGTTCAGGTAGGCCGCCTGGGCGGCGGACTCCACCCCTTCGGCAATGACCTTGAGCTTCATGCTGTGGGCCAGGCTGACGGTGGCGGCGCAGATCATGGCGTCGTTTCCGTCCGACTCGATGTCCTTGACGAAGGTTCGGTCGAGTTTGAGGTAGTCAATGGGGAACAGCTTCAGATAGGACAGTGACGAATAGCCGGTGCCGAAATCGTCAATGGAGAGCGACACGCCCATGTCCTTGATGGCATGCAAGGTACGTACGGTTTCCTGCGGGTTCTCCATGGCCAGGGATTCGGTAATCTCCAGTTCCAGGTAGCACGCGGGAATCACGCACTCGGTCAGCGCCTGGCGGATCACGTCAATCAGATCCGGGCTTCTGAACTGGCGTGCCGAGATGTTGATCGCCATGCGCAGATGGGTATGACCGAGCAGGCGCCACTGCGCCAGGGTTCGGCAGGCCTCGTGGATGACCCATTTGCCAATCGGGATGATGAGCCCGTTGTCCTCGGCAATGGGAATGAAATCCAGTGGGGACACCAATTGCCCGTCAGGCCGCTGCCAGCGAATCAATGCCTCCACCCCCTGCACAACACCACTGACATAGTTGACCTGGGGTTGGTAATGCAGCACAAACTCGCCGCGCTCCAGTGCATGCTGCAAATCGTTCTCCAGGTGCAAGCGTGCCAGCGCGGCCGAGTTCATCGACGTATTGAAGAAGCGGAAGTTTCCGCGTCCGGCGGCCTTCGCCTGGTACATGGCCACGTCGGCGTTTTTCATCAGTTCGTTCAGATCCAGCCCGTCGTCCGGAAACAGGCTGATGCCAACGGAAGCGGAAATTTTCAGGTCCAGCCCGCCCAGGTGGATCGGCTCGGCGATCAGGTCAATCATTTTCTGCGCCATCGTGCTAACGGCATTGATGTCCTTGATGTCGTCCAGTGCCAAGATGAATTCATCGCCACCCTGGCGGGCCAGCGTGTCGGTTTCCCGAATGCTGTTACCCAGCCGCTCTGCAACGGTCTTGAGCAGTTCGTCACCGCTGGCATGGCCCAGCGTGTCGTTGACCGATTTGAACCGGTCCAGGTCAATGAACATCAGGGCGCTGCGCCGACCATCGCGGCGCGCGTGGGACAGGGCCTGGTTCAGGCGTGCTTCCAGCGCGTACCGGTTGAAAAGCCCCGTCAAGCGGTCATGCAGGGCCATTTCCTCTAGCGCCACCCGGGTTTCGGTCAGCGCCTGCACGGCTGCCACCACTTCTGCCATTTCCTGGCTATTGGGCACCGGCAGCGTCAGCGCTTCTGTGCGGTGGTGGTTCACACCGGCCAGAAAGTCGGAGATCCTGAGCAGCGGCGTCAGAAAGTAGCGCCGCATGTTCAGGATCAGGGCGATGCAGGCTATCAGCCCCAGCGCGGCACCAGTGATGCTGGTGAACAGGATCTTGCGCGCGGAACTGGAAATATCGTCGGCGGCCTGGGTGTTGTGCTGCACGATGTCTACCGCCGTGTTGTCGGCCAGGGTTTTCAGCGCCTGGCGCCGCTGCTGCCACAGGGCGTGTGCCTGGTCAGTCAAGGCAAGCCGCTGGCTGTCACCGGTCGACGCCAGGGTTGCGGTTTCCCGTAAGGTCTGCCACTCGGCGAGCGTGGCATGGGTTGCCGCGATGTCGCTGCTGCTGGTCAGGGCAACAATGGACGGATGGCTGGCCAGGGCCTGCATCGTGAGCGCGATGGCGCGCCATTTCTCATCGTCCGACTCGTTGTCGAGCTGGTCACCCAGTGCAATCAGGCGCTCCAGGTTGCCAACCGCGCGCAAATGCTCCATCTGCTGTGGTGCCGAATTCTCGCCACCGCTCTCCGCAACCTGGATCACCGACAGGCTGACCATGGTCAGTACCAGGGTGGTACCCATGAGCAGCACGACACCCAGTATGGGCAGCCATAGCGCCATGCGCCGCAGCGACACGGTGTGGAGAGGGAAATTGGGGGGAGGCGGGGGCACCGGGGGCTCGAATCAGAGAATGCTGAAAGGGAAGTAACGGCGGCTGATCTTTTCGTGCGTGCCGTTGCGGGTCAGGGTCTGAATGGCTTCATTGACCCCACCCAACAACTCCGGCTGGTCCGGTCGCACCACCACATGCACGGTTCCGCCCAGGCCGTCGTTCGCCATGGGCGCGCCGACAAAAGCATAGGGCTTGCCAGCCGCTGACTGCAGAAAGGGCAGGGCCTGCATGGTGGGTAGCAGCACCATGGCGCATTCACCGCGTTGCAGGCTCTCCAGTACAGCCTGGTTGGTGGCCTTGGGCAGGAGCTGGGGAGCGGGGGCACCCAGGGCGCGCAGGTACACCTGTTGGGCACCGCCCTCCACCACACACACGGTCTTCTCGCGGATGGCACCGGCCGGCGTGCTCAGGCGGGTACCGGCGGGACCAACAAAGCTGCTGGTCGAGCGCCATATGGGGATGGAAAACGCCACCTGGCGTTCGCGCTCCGGGGTTTTCAGCACGTTGCCCAGACCAAAGTCCGCGCGCCCTGCGCTGACCGATGGGATGATCTGCGGGAAGGGCATCGCTTCAATCCGACAGGGGCGCTTGAGCAGCTCGCACACCGCCCGCCCCAGGTCCACATTGAAGCCGGTCAGTTCGCCCTGCGCATTGATGTAGGCAAAGGGAACGGACGAACTGGTGACCGCAACGACCAGCTCCTGCCCCATGGCAGGCAACGCGCTGGCCGTGAGCGCGAACAGAAGGCTGCGCATCCATTGGCGCATGGTTTTTGGTTCCATTGTGTTCACTTTCTTATCGCTTCCAACGACCGAACGACCCGCGGTGGACTGACTCTACTACTCCAAGCCTGCAGGAACTTTACAGGGCATAAACCCCAGCCCAAACGGATGTCGTGTCCGTGGACAATAACGACCATGACTTTGACACCCACACCCTCTACCCCCACTCCCCACATTGCCGGCCACCTGCTCGTGCAATGCCTGATTGAACAAGGCGTTACCCACGCCTTTGGAGTCCCCGGCGAAAGTTATCTGGCTGTGCTGGATGGCTTTCATCTCTACCGCGACCGCATACTGTTTGTCGTCAACCGGCAAGAGGGTGGCGCAGCCTTCATGGCCGAGGCGCATGGCAAGCTGACCGGGCGCCCCGGCGTGTGTTTTGTGACGCGCGGCCCCGGGGCCACCAATGCCTGCATCGGCGTGCACACCGCGTTCCAGGATTCCACGCCCATGGTGCTGCTGATCGGTGATGTGGCCAGCGACCAGCGCGACCGCGAAGCCTTTCAGGAGATGGACTACCGCGTCATGTTCGGCCCCAGCGCCTTAGGGATGGCCAAGCGCGTGGAGCGCATCGACGACGCAGCCCGCATCCCTGAATACGTTGCACGGGCCTTTGCCACCGCGATGAATGGTCGGCCTGGCCCCGTAGTGCTGGTGTTGCCGGAAGACATGCTGACGCAAGCTGTCAAGGTGAACCCGCACACCGGCGTAGTGCCCGCACCGTTGGCCCGCGTCGAACCATCTGACGCCTGGAGTGACCCCGGCGCCCTGCGCACATTGCGTGAGATGCTGATGAGAGCCCAGCGCCCGTTTGTGATCGCCGGTGGCAGCGGCTGGACGCCGCAGTCGGCCCAGGCCCTGCAGCGGTTTGCCGAAGGCTGGCGCCTGCCGGTCGGCAATGCCTTTCGCTTCCAGGACACGTTTGACAACCACCATCCGCTGTATGCCGGTGACGTCGGCATTGGCATCAACCCGGCGCTGGCCAAGCGCATTGGTGAGAGTGATCTGGTCATCGCCATCGGCCCGCGCCTGGGCGAGATGACCACCGGCGGCTACACGCTGCTGCAGGCCCCGCGCAGCAAGCAAACGCTGGTGCACATCCACTCCAGCGCCGAAGAGCTGAACCGCGTCTACCAGGCCGACCTGGCCATCCACGCCAGCATGCGCGCCGCGGCCCGTTCGCTGGAGGTGCTGGCTGCCCCCAAGGATGTGGCGTGGGAGGCATGGGCGCAGGCCTGCAATGCCGACTATCTGGCCAACCTGCAAGCCAGCCCCATCAAAGATTTGCCGGCGGATACCGAGCGCGGCCTGGTAGACATGTACAGCGTCATCGCCAGCGTGCAGAAGCATTTGCCGGCAGATGCGGTGCTGACCAATGGCGCCGGCAACTTTGCCAGCTGGCTGCACCGTTTCTACCGCTACAGCGGTCTGGCCAAGGGCTTCAAGACCCAGCTGGCGCCCACCAATGGCGCCATGGGTTATGGCGTGCCGGCCGGCATTGCGGCAGCCATCACCAGCAAAGCCAGCCCCACGGCGGCCGGGCAGGGCAGGGTGGTGTTCACGATCGCCGGTGATGGCGACTTTCTGATGAACGGCCAGGAGCTGGCCACCGCCGTGCAGCATGGCGCCAAGACCATCATCCTGCTGCTGAACAACGGCATGTACGGCACCATCCGCATGCACCAGGAGCGCGAGTACCCGCAGCGCGTAGCCGGTGCCGGCACCGCGTTGCACAACCCCGACTTCGCCGCGCTGGCCCGCGCCTACGGTTATGCCGGTGTGCGCATCCAGCGCACGGCCGACTTTGAGGCCGAGCTGCTGGCGGCACTGGCGCGGCTCGAGGGTACGCTGATCGAAGTCATGCTGGAGCCCGAGCTGATCAGCACCCGGGTCTCGCTGGCTGGCATCACGCAGGCGGCGCTGAAGCGCTGAGCGCCAGGAGGCTATGCATGAAAGTGGCCTATAGCCCTCGTGGAATATGCGTATGCCGCTATTAAAAACAGAGCATTTCAGAGTCCAACGCCTCCACCCATGAACCAATCCATAGACCAACTCTCCCTCGTCATTCGCGACTACGACGAGGCCATCGCCTTTTACGTCGGCATGCTCGGCTTCACGCTGGTGGAAGACACAGCCATGCCAGCGCAAAACAAGCGCTGGGTCGTGGTGGCGCCACCCGGCACGGGCGGCGTGCGCCTCTTGCTGGCGCGGGCCGTGGGCGACGCACAACTGGCGCGGGTCGGTGACCAGACCGGCGGACGGGTGTTTCTGTTTCTCTACACCGATGATTTTTGGCGCGACTTCAACGCCTACACCGCCCGTGGCGTGGTCTTTGTGCGCGAGCCCAAGCAAGAGCCGTATGGCACCGTCGCCGTGTTCCAGGACCTCTACGGTAATCTGTGGGACCTGGTGCAACCGAAATAGGCTCGACACCCATGTCCACACCTTCCATGCTCTTTGATCCCGCCCGCCATGAAGCCTTGCGCACCATCGCCTGGGACGCCGATGCCGCACGCGCCGGCATCCAGCAGGTTGTCAGCGACGCCGAGAGCCGATTCGACCCCGTGCACTTCTGGCCGGCCCACCCGCGTGACCGCGCGGCCGAAGCGCAGGCCACCGTTGGCCTGACGCCGCTGTACCACGGCGCTTGCGGCGCAGCGTGGGCCTTGCACTATCTGCAAGACGTGGGGGCCGCCACGCTGCAAAGAGACTACATCCCGTGTCTGGACGCCGCACGGTCCCACAACCGGGCCTGGCTGGGCGAAGTGGCCGAGGAGGCGGCGGCCTCTTACATGATGGGGGACACGCCGTTCTTGCTGATGCAATGGGCGCGGGCCAAAGACCCGGCGGAGCTGGAGGACCGGCTGGCCCGGCTGATCACCGGCAATATGGACCAGCCCTGCCGTGAACTGATGTGGGGTTCGCCGGGCACGCTGCTCGCGGCGCTGTTTCTGCATGGCCGCAGTGGCGATGCGCGCTGGGCCCAGTTGTTTGTCCAGACCGCGGCCAAGCTGTGGTCGCAGCTGCAGTGGTCTGAAGAGTTCCAGTGCCACTACTGGACGCAGGACATGTATGGCAGACAGAGTACCTACCTCGACGGTGTGCACGGTTTTGTAGCGACGGCCTGTGTGCTGATCAAGGGACGGCATCTGCTGGCGCCGCAGGATTGGCAGGCCTGGGAGCATTGCATTGAGCAGACCATGGCGCGCACCGCAACCGAAGAGCGCGGGCTGGCCAACTGGCGCGCGCAACTGATCACGGCCGCCGGTGAAAAGCCCAGGTTTCTGATGCAGTTTTGCCACGGCGCGCCAGGATTCGTCATCTGCCTGGCAGAGCTGCCCGGCCCCGCGCTGGACGCTGCGCTGTTGCGCGCGGGCGAGGCCGTTTGGGCGGCTGGCCCGCTGACCAAGGGTGCGAACCTGTGCCACGGCACGGGTGGCAATGGCTACGCCTTCCTCAAGCTGTACCAGCGCACGGGGGATGCCCTGTGGCTGCAGCGCGCCCGCGCCTTTGCCATGCACGGCATGGCGCAAACCGCCTCCGAGCAGGCTCAGCACGGTCAGGGCCAGTATTCGCTGTGGACGGGGGACCTGGGCTTTGCCATCTACCTGTGGGACTGTTTGACAGGGGAGCCCAGGTTCCCCACACTGGACGTGTTCTTTGCCGGCGCTGACGAGCGTTAGAGGTCGCTAGCGGGCAGGCGACTTCGCGGCGGGTTTTGTAAACGTCTTTCGGGTACGCGCAGCGCCGGCTCCGCTGCCGGAATCCGTCGCCGTACTGTGGGCCGTCGAGACCGGCCGGTCCGGCGCGCAGGTCAAAGATGCAAAGGTGGCCTTGAGTTCTGTTTTCAGGGTCTGTAGCTGGCGAATATGGGCGTCAATTTGTGCCATCTTGGCCTGCAGCTGCTGCTCAATGTCGCTCCGCCCAAACTGGCCACGCGCCACTTGCGGCAGGATCACACGAATCTCGGCCAGTGAAAAACCCAGCGCCTGGGCGCCGCGCACAAACCGCACCACCTCCACATGCGCTGCGGTGTAGGCGCGGTAGCCGTTTTCCTGGCGCTCGGGGGCCTCAATAATGCCCTGTTTCTCGTAATAGCGCACCGTGTCGGTAGACACGTTGACGGCCTTGGCTAGCTGGCTGATGTTCATGTTTGCAACGTGGATTGTGGTCGCACCAAAAATAGTGCTTGACCTTGGAGCATAGACCAAGCTTTAGAGTCCGTCTAGCGGTCTCGCATCCGAGCCCATACAACCTATTCTGGTGTTCTACCAACCACAAACGGAATCTCAGCATGAAGACTCTCTCACTCGCAAAATCGCTCGCCTACGCCATCTCGGTGGCAGCCCTGTTGTTCACCGGCGTCGTGGCCGCACAGGATGCGCCATCCCCGTCGGCCGGTCGACCACGTGTCGGCTTCTCCATCATCAAGACCGGCAAGGTGGCGGTAGCCGAGCGTCTTCTGTTGCCAGAGGGCAGCCTCTCCAAGAAGATAGACACCAACTTCTCGGCCTTTCTGATCAAACACAATGACGACTATCTTTTGTTCGACACCGGTTTGGGCGCCAGCATCGAGGCCCAATACGCGCGGGACATGCCGTACTGGGCACGCTTGGCATTCAAGTTTGACAAGCCGTTGCTACCGGCCCGCAAACAACTGGAAGACGCGGGCTATGCGCCGATCCAGAAAGTGATCATCAGCCACGGCCACTGGGACCACGCCAGTGGTGTGCCCGACTTCCCCGAGGCGCAGATCTTTGCCGCGGAAGAAGAGATGCACAGCATCGCCCACCCCGAGTCGGGCGCGG
>Ga0208514_100084_pt1 | contig 96334 bp, 58 predicted proteins | sample LakWasMet70_HOW9_2_FD_183900 | JGI IMG/M metagenome (GOLD analysis project Ga0208514, IMG submission 183900) | Freshwater sediment methanotrophic microbial communities from Lake Washington under simulated oxygen tension - Sediment Metagenome... | ecosystem: Environmental > Aquatic > Freshwater >...
TTTTTTTGTTTTTTTGATTGGGCTTACTGATGCGTACGACACAACTTTCACTTTGTTTTATCTCTTTAATGGCAGCCTTCACTGCTCAGGCCAACGTAGTGGTTAGTGTAAATCCCGTCTCTGATACTATTGGAATTGGGCAAACACTCAGTGTTTCCCTTGATATAGCCAACTTAGATATTAACACCGCACTAAGTAGTTACGATTTGAGCTTGGCCTATGATCCGACGATTATACACTTTGATAACGCGATATTTGGCGATCCCCTTTTAGGTGACCAGCTTGATCTATCCCATTCGGGCTTGAATACACCAAGTGCCGCCGTTGCGCCTGATTCGATAAACTTGATAGAGTTTTCCCTTGATAGCCCAGCTGATTTGTTGAATCAGCAAGCTGATCGGTTCACTCTTGCTACTATAGTTTTTACCAGCCTAGTTGCAGGTAGCAGCCCTCTTGATCTGACAATAAACAGCCTGGCCGATAACGAGGCAAATGATCTGGCCTCATCGGCCCAAGACAGTTCAGTAATTGTCGCCGCAGTTCCTCTGCCAGCATCGATGTGGCTTTTTGGCAGTGGCCTAGTATGGTTATGGGGCAAGCGTAAACAGCAAATATAAACGAAGTGTATTATTGCTTAGGGAGACCAGAAATGACTATTGGTGAGCAAATCAAATGTTGTGTTAGTTCCTCTACCTCATCCATATTAGAGTGATGGACTAACAATGCGAACTAGAGTCTTAAAACATCTCTTTCGAATCAGCGAGCGAACGGCTCTTCTTTCTAAGGCGCCTTTAGTATTTTGGATTTTTCGATGTTGGTTGCTGGTGTTGTTGCTCACCGGCCTAGTGGAATTGCCTGCCCAAGCTGGGAATATTGAAATTTGGGTTGAGCCTCACCCTATGTATAACAATGGTTATGCTGATGATTACTGGCACGAAACAATTGAAGATGCTTTTGCCTATTTGAGGTCTACTCACGATATGTGCGGCTCAGAGCTTATTGATCCACCATGCTATTCATATGGGTTGTCCCCTCAGCCTCATCCTATAATTACCATGACACTAAATGGAATCCCCTACTGGCACATTAGTGATCTAAAGATTTGTCAAAAAGGTTCTTGTTCTCTCTTCGATATGGCTGGGGGAACTATACAAACCAATTTGTGGTGTCCTGAGTCTCCTATCTTTACCGGTTTACAACTAGTCAACTATCTAGATATAGTAAATGTTTCAGGGACTGGAACTGGGAATTTTTTATATAAATGTGTTGGTACTATCCACGAAACGGAGCCATGCAACGATTGCGATGGACGCGGCAACCCCATTCACCCAAGCACCGGCCAAAAACTCCAGGTCGAATCCGATTACGCTAGCTCCAATGGCGGCCTGCAATTTAGCCGCACTTACCGTAGCACCAATGGCTATTTCACATCACCCGCCACCCCCTCTTTCACTGATAACACGCTTCCTGGAATTACTGGTGGCTGTTTGCCCGGCTCGTTTACCGACAACCTTGGCAAAGTACACAACTACTGCTTCCCCTACGTTAGCAACGGCACCCAGACCTACCGTCTATTCACCCCCGAAGGCCGCTACATCAACTTCAGTGGCCCAGCAGATGCGGTGGTCGCTAAAGCTGATGTCAACATCAAAGTCAGCCAACGCTCCAATGCCAATGGCGACAATGAATGGGTTATCCAACGAGAAGATGATAGTGTTGAAATCTACAGCACCCAAGGTTTACTGCAACGCAAAACCAGCCTGGGCGGCAGTCCGGATATTGTCTACAGCTATTCCGATGCTAACACACCTGCCACCCAAGCGCCGCTTGCCGATTTGCTAATCCGCATGACCGACGAAGGTGGGCGGCATCTGGATTTCACCTGGGATGCCAGCACCCGTATGCAAACGATGACTAATCCGGAAGGTGGTTTGTATCAATATGGATATGACGCCTACAGTAACTTAACCAGCGTCACCTATCCCGATCACAGCCAACGCCTTTATCACTATTCCGAAGCCGCTTATATCAATAACGGTCAGGCTTGCCCCAATGGGGCGGGCTTACCGAATGCCTTAACTGGCATCACCGACGAAAACGGTGTGCGTTATGCCTTTTTTAAGTACGACTGTGATGGCCGTGCCATTAGTACCCAACATGTGGACGGCATTGATAGATACAGCTTTAGCTATACCGGTAACGTCGATACGGCGGTCACAACTACGGAAACCGATCCATTAGGCACCGTGCGTACTCGTCGCTATGCGCAATTGCTGTCCGTTGTACAACCGGTCAGCGTGACCCAACCAGCTCCCGATGGCAAAGGTACCGTTACCAGCTCGATTAGCTATGACGCCAACGGCAACATTATCAGTCGTAACGATTTCAATGGCATCACCACGACTTACAGTTACGATCTAACACGAAATTTGGAAACCTCTCGTACTGAAGCCGCAGGCACCGCAGAGACTCGTACCATAAGCACTGACTGGCATCCGCAATTCCGGTTACCCTTAACCATTACCGAACCAGGATTGAAAACCAGTTACGGTTATGATGCCAAAGGCAATATCACCCAAAAGACCCTAACGGATTTAGTTACCAAAACCACCCGCCAATGGAACACCAGCTACACCTATTCGTCCACCGGCCAGATTTTAACTAAGGTAGAAGACGGCCCGCGCACTGATGTCAAAGATCTCACCCGGTATGACTATTACCCTGAAAATGCCACTTGTGCCGACATTCCTATAGGGTGCCGAGGGCAACTGAAACAGGTGACCAACCCACTGGGACACACCACTTCGATCAGCCGCTATAACGCCTCAGGCGCACCACTGACCATCATCGATCCCAACGGCCTGGAAACCCAGCTGACTTATGATGCGCGGCAACGGATCACTTCCTTAGATAGCGGCGGTGAAAAGACGGTTTACACGTACGATCCGGCGGGCCAACTGACTCATATCACATTCGCAAATGGCGCCAAGTTGGAATACCACTACGACAACGCTCACCGTTTAGTTCAGATTAATGACCAACTGGGCAATACCCTGCAATACACCCTTGACAACATGGGCAACCGAATCACTGAAGAGCTCTCCGATGCGAATGGTCAACTGACCCGCACCCAGAGCCGTGCCTATGATGCCCTTTCACACTTGCAAAAACTTAACTTATCGCAATAAGGGATTGACCATGCAAACAAGCTCCTTAATGACTATCCCATGGACCAATAAGTTAAAGGCTTTGCTGCCGATTCTTCTTTTTACTGGATCGTTTTGTATGCCTACACAAGCTGGCAATATTGAAATTCGGGTTGAACCTAAAATAATGTTTGATAACCCTTGGGGGTGGTATCCCGAATATTGGCATGAGACAGCCGAAGATGCATACGACTACTTGAAAGCTAAATTGCCAGACTATTGCTCTGGAGACCCTTCCTTTTGTTATATCTTTGGGTTGAATTTCAAACCATCAAATTTCCCATATTGGAACGGCACCTATAATGGGGTACCTAGCTGGTATACTACCCATACCGACACTTGTTACAAGGGGCACTGTGACTCGACCGAAGATGGACCTACAATCCATTCGCAATTATTTTGCCCAGAATCACCGATTTATTTATTTAATACTCGTACAAATACTGATCCAGTCAATTTAGAATTTTCCTGTATTGGCACGACCCCTGAAATTGAACCGTGCAAAGACTGCGATGCCAAAGGCAATCCCATCCACCCTGGCACTGGTCAAAAACTCCAGGTCGAAACGGATTATGTCAGCCCAAGTGGGGGATTAAAATTCGAACGCTCGTATCGCAGTACCAACGGTCTATTTACCTCAGTTGCCACGACTACTTTCACTGATAACACACTTCTCGGAATTACTGGTGGCTGCTTACAAGGCACGTTTACTGATCCCACTGGTAAAATCCACAGCTACTGCTTCCCATACATCGGCAACGGCACCCAAACCTACCGTCTATTCACCCCCGAAGGCCGCTACATCATGTTCAGCGGCCCGGCCAATGCCGTAGTCGCTAAAGCCGATGCCAACATCAAAGTCAGCCAGCGCACAAATGCTTCCGGCGATAATGAATGGGTCATCCTGCGTGAAGATGATAGTGTTGAAGTCTACAGCACTAAAGGTTTGCTGCAACGCACAACCAGTTTGGGCGGAAGTCCGGACATTGTGTACAGCTATTCCGATGCCACTACGCCTGTCTCTATTGCGCCCCGTGCTGGTTTACTCATCCAAATGACCGACCAAGGTGGGCGGCATCTGGATTTTACCTGGGATAGTAGCGCCCGTATGCAAACCATGACTAATCCGGAAGGTGGTTTGTACCAATACGGCTATGATGCCAACAGCAACTTAACCAGCATCACTTATCCCGATAACAGCCAACGCCAATATCACTATAACGAAGCCGCTTATATTAATAACGGCGAGCCTTGTCCCAATGCAGCTGGCTTACCGAATGCATTGACCGGCATCACCGACGAAAACGGTGTGCGTTATGCCTTTTTTAAGTACGAATGTGACGGTCGTGCCGTCAGTACCGAACATATCGATGGTATTGATAAATACAGCTTTATCTATACCGGTAACGTTGATACGGCGGTTGCCACCACGGAAACGGATCCGCTCGGTACGGTGCGCACTCGTAAATATGCGCAATTACTCTCGATTGTACAACCGGTTAGTGTGACCCAACCAGCTCCCGATGGCAAAGGCACCGTTACCAGCTCGATTAGCTATGACGCCAACGGCAACATTATCAGTCGTACCGATTTCAATGGCATCACCACGACTTACAGTTACGATCTAACACGAAACCTGGAAACCTCTCGCACTGAAGCAGCAGGCACCGCTGAAGCTCGTACCATAAGCATAGACTGGCATCCGCAATACCGGTTGCCACTATCCATTACCGAGCTAGGTTTAAAAACCAGTTACCGTTATGACGCTAAAGGCAACATCACCCAAAAGACCCTAACGGATTTAGTTACCAAAACTACTCGCCAATGGAACACAAGCTACACCTATTCGGCTACCGGCCAGATTATTAGCAAGTTGGAAGATGGTCCACGGACCGATGTCAAAGACCTCACTCGGTATGACTATTACGGTGAAAATGCCACCTGCACTGAGATCCCTCTAGGCTGCCGAGGACAATTGAAACAGGTGACCAACCCACTGGGACACACCACTTCGATCAGCGGCTATAACGCCTCAGGCGCACCATTGACCATCATCGATCCCAACGGTCTGGAAACCCACCTGACTTATGATGCACGGCAACGGGTGGCCGCCGTAGATATGGGTGGTGAAAGGACTGTTTACACGTACGATCCGGCAGGCCAACTGATTCGTATCACCCTTGCTAACGGCGCCACGTTGGATTACCACTACGACAACGCCCACCGTTTGATTCAGGTGAATGACCAACAGGGCAATACCCTGCAATACACCCTCGACAACATGGGCAACCGAATTAATGAAGAGCTCTCCGATGCGAATGGTCAACTGACCCGCACCCAGAGTCGTGCCTATAATGCGCTTTCACGACTGCAAAAGCTTAATTTGCCGCGATAAGGGATTGAATATGCACATAATGACCTTAAAACATCTCTTTCTGATCAGTGACCAAAAGGCTTTGTTTTCTAAAGTGCATTTTATATTTTTGAGTATCCAACGTTTGCTGCCGATTCTTCTGATTACTGGTTTGTCTAATATGCCCGCACAGGCGGAAAATATTGAAATCCGGGCTGAACCCAAAATATTATTTATTAACCCTTGGGGGTGGTATCCTGAATATTGGCATGAGACAGCTGAGGATGCGTATGCCTATTTGAAAGCTAAATTGCCTGATACATGTCAGGGAGAGCCACCGACCTGCGATTACTACGGATTGAACTTTCAACCATATACTAATCCCTATTACAACTTTACATATAACGGAGTAAATCCCTACTATACTGTGCATACAGATATTTGTACTCTTGGGCAGTGCTACTCAACTTATGACGGACCAGTGATTCAAGGTTCGCTATTTTGCCCTGACTATCCAGCTTCCTTGGGGATTAAATTTACCAATTCTGATCCAATCAACCGGCAACCAGCTTGCATCAGCTATATAACTACAACGGAACCCTGCAAAGACTGCAATGCGAAAGGCAATCCTATCCATCCAGGGACCGGTCAAAAGCTCCAGGTCGAAACGGATTATGCAAGCCCTACTGGCGGTTTAGAATTTACCAGAACATACCGCAGTACCAATGGCCTATTTACCTCAATTGCCACTACTACTTTCACTGATAACACACTTCTCGGACTTACTGGCGGATGTTTGCCCGGCACGTTTCCCGACAACTTTGGTAAAGTACACAGCTACTGCTTCCCTTACGTCGGCAACGGCACCCAAACCTATCGCCTATTCACTCCCGAAGGACGCTATATCAACTTCAGCGGTCCAGCCAATGCGGTGGTCGCTAAAGCTGATGTCAACATCAAAGTCAGCCAACGCACTAATGCCAATGGCGCCAATGAATGGGTCATTCAGCGTGAAGATGATAGTGTTGAAATCTACAGCGCCCAAGGTTTGCTGCAACGCAAAACTAGTTTGGGCGGCAGTCCGGATATTGTCTATAGTTACTCCGATGCCACTACCCCGACCTCGATAGCGCCTCGCGCAGGCTTAATGATTCGCATGGCTGACCAAGATGGTCGGCACCTGGATTTTACCTGGGATGCCAGCGCCCGCATGCAAACCATGACGAATCCAGAAGGTGGTTTGTACCATTACGGCTATGATGCCAACAGCAACCTAGCCAATGTCACTTATCCCGATAACAGCCAGCGCCTTTATCACTATAACGAACCTGCTTATATCAATAACGGCGGAGCTTGCCCCAATATGGCAGGGTTACCGAATGCCTTGACTGGTATCACCGATGAGAACGGTGTGCGTTATGCCTTTTTTAAGTACGACTGCGATGGTCGTGCCGTTAGTACCGAACATGTGGACGGCATCGATAAATACAGCTTTAGCTATGTCGGTAATGTCGACTCAGCAGTCACCACCACGGAAACCGATCCACTCGGCACCGTGCGCACCCGCCACTATGAACAATTGCTCTCGGTTGTGCAGCCGGTCAGCGTCACCCAGCCGTCCTCGGATGGTAAGGGCACTTTAACTAGCAACATCAGTTATGATGCCAACGGAAATGTCGCCAGCCGTAGCGACTTCAATGGCATCACCACGACTTACAGTTACGATCTGACCCGCAACCTGGAAACCTCTCGCACTGAAGCCGCAGGCACCGCAGAGGCTCGTACCATAAGCACTGACTGGCATCCGCAATACCGCTTACCCCTAACCATTACCGAACCAGGATTGAAAACCAGTTACCGTTATGATGCCAAAGGTAATATCACCCAAAAGGCCCTCACGGATTTAGTTACCAAAACCACTCGGCAATGGAACACCACCTACACCTATTCAGCCACCGGCCAGATTATTAGCAAAGTGGAAGATGGTCCCCGTACTGATGTCAAAGATCTCACCCGTTATGACTATTACCCTGAAAATGCCACTTGTGCCGACATTCCTTTAGGATGTCGCGGTCAGCTGAAACAGGTGACCAACCCGCTGGGACACACCACGTCGATCAGCCGCTACAACGCCTCAGGTGCACCACTGGCAATCATCGATCCCAATGGTCTGGAAACCAACCTGACTTATGACACGCGGCAACGAGTAACCACCTTAGACACTGGCGGCGAAAAGACGGTATACACCTATGATCGAGCAAGTCAACTCACCCATATCAACCTTACAAATGGTGCCGCGTTGGATTACCACTACGACAACGCGCACCGTTTAGTTCAGATTAATGACCAACTGGACAATACCCTGCAGTACACCCTAGACAACATGGGCAACCGAATCAACGAAGAACTCTCTGATGCGAATGGTCAACTGATCCGTACTCAGAGCCGAGCCTATGACGCGCTTTCCCGCTTGCAAAAACTTAACTTGCCGCAATAAGGACTACCACCATGACTTTGAATGTAAAAATCAGCCTACTCTTTTTGTTTTATCTTCTCATGGGGTTGGTATCACCGACGCTGGCTTTTTCCCTGCAATTGACAGTGACCAAAACAGGCACTGGTACTGGAACAGTATCCAGTGCTGCTGCAAGTATCAATTGCGGTAGCACCTGTACGAGTAGTGTTAACCTCAATGACACCGTCACACTCACGGCTAGCCCAGCGCCCAGTTCAACCTTTACAGGTTGGTCTGGTGCCTGTAGTGGCTCCACAAACACCTGTACTGTGCCGATGACTCAGGCACAATCAGTAAGCGCTGGCTTTGCGAAACGTGTCATTAACACCACGACTTTCGAATACGATCCAAAGGGTAATCTAACCCAAGTGACTGACCCCTTGGGGCACGTCCGGCAATTCCAATTCAATGGCCTAGACCAGTTGGTTCACGAATTGGAACCCGACCCAGCAACTCCCGGCAAAACAGCGGGGAAAATCGATACGGCCTATGATCCACTGGGGCAAGTGACGCGCATCACCGATCCGCGCAACCTCAATACGGATTATCAAGTCGACAGTCTGGGCAATACGCTGACACAAACCAGTCCAGACACCGGCAAGAGCCAAAACACCCATGACTCAGCGGGGAATCTGCTGACTACATTGGATGCGCGAGGCCAGAAGATCAGCTACAGCTATGATGCGCTTAATCGCGTGACTAAAATCCAGTATGGCAATGGTCAAACTATTAACTTGACCTACGATCAAGGCAACAATGGCAGAGGCCATCTCACCCAAAGCACTGACGATTTCAGCACTACACGTTGGAGTTATGATGCACGGGGGCGAGTTATTAGCAAAACCCTGAGTATTGCCAAAGTCAACTTACTGACCCGTTATAGTTATGATGCCAGTGGCCAGTTATCCAGTATCACGTATCCTTCAGGGAAAAGCGTACAGTTTGCCAATAACCAAGGTTTGCTTACCGCCTTAAACAGCGATAGTGCCACCTTGATTAAAGATATTCACTATCAACCGTTTGGTGCTCCCGACTCATGGACCTACGGCAACGGTATAAAAACCAGCCGCAGCTTTGATCTAAACGGCAGATTGATCGGCTATGATTTGGGTGATCGGAACCGAGAACTCACTTATGATGCAGCCGGACGCATCATAAACTACAAAGACAGTGACCTAAATTACGATCAACATTTTAATTACGACGGTTTGAGTCGTCTGACCGGCTTTGCCTCATCAAACTCGCAAAGCGTCTTAGATTATGATCTAAACGGAAATCGTACCCAGCTAAATCAGGATGGCAAAACCATCACATCCAATCTGGACAGTAACAGTAATCGCATCCTTGGGGTCAACAGCTTACCAGCCAAAAATTATCGTTATGATTCGGCGGGTAATATTATCAATGACGGGCGTACCCAGTTTATTTACGATGGTCGAGGTCGATTGGTACAAGCCAATGGCAGCTTTGGCCAGGAGCAATATCGCATTAACGGACTAGGCCAACGTATTGCCAAAATCAGCGGTAATGATCTGTCTGGCGACGCCAACCAAGACGGTACGATTACTTCCACCGATTTGCGCTTGATTGTGCTTATGGTGAAGGGCAGTCAACCAGTCAATCTGGCTGCTGATTGTAACCATGATGGCAAAATTACCAATGCCGACGCCACTTGCGCCCAAGCCAAAATGGCAGATATGCGCGTTAATCCCAGCGAATACCTACAAGCGGCGACTTATTTTGTCTATGACGAAGCGGGGCATTTGTTGGGTGAATATAATCAAACCGGCACGGCGATCCAAGAAACGGTTTGGCTAGCGGATATGCCGGTTGCGGTGTTGACGGGGGGCAATGTAGGGTACATTTACATGGACCATCTTAATTCTCCACGAGCGATTGCCGACCAAACCGGCAAAGTGGTTTGGCGTTGGGATGCGGATGCTTTTGGTAGCACACCAGCTAATGAAGATCCGGATAAGGATGGCAAGCTGTTTAGCTATAACTTGCGCTTTCCTGGGCAGTATTTTGATAAAAGTACGGGGCTGCATTACAACGGGTTTCGGGATTATGATCCTGGGACGGGGCGGTATATTGAGAGTGATCCGATTGGGTTAGAGGGTGGGTTGAATACTTATGGGTATGTGGGTAGCGACCCAACAAGCGGTTTAGATCCAGAAGGATTGCAAAGGCGTCCAATTTCAGGTCCTCCAGTAAGCTATACGGCACAAATACAAAACGTACAAGTTTCATTATTGGTCAGGCGGATACAGCAGTTTGATCCAAACTTTAGATATTCGATAGTTGCACCACGTGGATATAATTACAATAGGCAAGATGTGAACTTCTTGAATGATCTTATACGTCAATACGAAAATTCATTAGAATGCACTACAAATGGATTGCCACGTCCTAAAATAAACTATGGATCGACACCAAATGGAATATTGTTTACGAGACATTATGGGACTGAGACCGGACCAGTTCGACGATTACCGGGTACTGTACTAGACGAAACGATTAAAGTAGGCACACGTTCAACAAATCCCGATGGTTCAACGACATACTACGATCCCGTTAACAACGTTACTGTTGTGGTTGGCGCGGGAGGTGTAATGAGTGCTCATATAGGACCACCAAATTATTAAAAAATATGAAAGAAACAGTTATTTTCGAAGAAGCTATGGTAACTGATCATATCCATAGCAAGTCTGTCAAATCTATTGCGGAAGTCGATGAATTTAATTCTCCTTTTGCTGTTGAAGTGCTTTGGTTTAAGGAGCGTGTTGGAGAAGAAGATAGCCAACAAGTTCTTATTTCGCTAGCCAAAAGACAAATAACTTATTACTACAATGATGAGGTGGATAGCCTTTCACTTTCGTTTGGAGATGGTTGGCAATCTTTTGGCCAAATATCAGTCATTCTTGTTATGGATTTTAATGGGGATACACTTGTTGGACTCAAATTGATACCATGTTCATGACTACGGACGTGCATCGGTTAAATTTTTTCGTATGGTAGTTTAGCTTTAGCGAACTACCGAAAGGATCGGCAATTACAAGCTTTACCTGAATTTAGCAGGCTCGTAATACCCTAGGGCGTGAACGACCCCCAACACTGGATTTACGATTTTGTGGGAGTTTCTCTGAGCGTGCTGGGGTATGTTACCCCAGCACTCAAATTTTGCAGTTAGTGCCTTTTGAGCTACTACTAATCGTTGCGTAAGGGGCAAAATGCCCCATTCGGGTAGCTGTAACTCAGAGCATTAAGATGCGCTAAACAAGAATGTGCCACAAGCAGGAAACGCATCAGATGTAGTTGCATTGATGGGCATTGATCGTGGTGGTGATACTCGAAATGATGTTCTTCGTGCCTCAATACCTATATAGATTTATGTTCCCCAAACCTGGAATGCCATTGCAGTATGTATTCACGCTTAGCAAAGGAAGGGTACGAAACAATGGACGTATCCAAAATCCAAAAGGACTGTAGGTTGATTGTTGGCAGCATTTAAAAAAAAATTAGATAAGGAAGGCAAAATGTTAAAGCACCCACAATTGCATTCTCCAGATCATTTAAAAACCTGGACAGATTCCATCTCTTTAATCAGAAAATTTATTATCGATTTTGGCCTGATCTCTATAATTTTAATATTGGTTACGGTATTTATTTTCGAAATGTTCAGGTCAGAAATAATCCTACGCTCTATCGAAGTCCCTGATGAGATGGCTAAACTTGGTTACTCAAGTAAGCTTTTAGCCTTCCAAATTACAGATTTTTCATCTGTGTCCAATAGATTAAAGGAGCTAGAGCTTTCCAAAGATAAAGATGCAAAATGGCATAAATTCAATTTTATTGTGAACGCCATAGTGAGCGATGGATCTATGGTAGATATTGATGTCCCAGGGCAAAAGTTTACGATAAGGAATGCAATAAGGTTTATCCGGCAAGAACTTGGTTTATCAACGTCATATATAGATGGAGTTTTATATGTTGATAAGGATAAAAATTACCTAATCACCTTATATTTTATAACCAAAGAAAAACCGCCTCAAACGGTCAACATTATTGATAAGGATATTGGTAAGTTAATTGCAAAAACCCAAATAGAACTAATGAAATTAGTCTCTCCGTCACTGTATGCAATCAATGCTTACTTAAATTTCTTCGATTCAAATAAGGAAGCTTCTGACTTAAAAATTCTAAATAACTCAATCAGCATCGTATTGAACGATCCTCATTCAGATAAACATCAAGCTCTAGCTTATTACTTAAGTGGTTTGGTTTATCATGATCTAAAGAAACTGAGTATGGCAAAAAAATATTACTCATTGGCAATCGAAAGAGATTCTGAATATAAATCCGCTTACATCGGCCTGGGATTGGTGTTACAAGATCAAAATGAATTTGATCTTGCTGAAAATAAATTCAAAAAGGCAATTCAAATTGACAGCAACGACGCATACGCCCATATCAACCTGGGCAACAATTATGGAAAACTAAGTAATCCTAAAATTAATATGGCTGAATATTATTATCAGCGTGCCATTGAGCTTGACCCAAAACTTGAATATCTTGCCGAAAACGATTTGGCCAATCTCTATCTATATCTTAGTCAATTGGATACGATTAATAATGACGAAAAAGAGAATTACCGTGAAAAAGCACTCGATAAGTATAAGTATGTAACAATCCTTGATCCTGATTATAAATATGCATACAACGGTTGGGGCGATGCACTAAAGTCAATAGATCCAGAGGAAGCAATCAAAAAATATAACAGAGCCATACAATTGGATCCCAATTACTCCGACCCATACAAAAATCTTGGTGATATTCACTTATCAAGAAATAATCATAAGAATGCAATCGAGAATTGTGAAAAAGCCATTAGTATTGACCCATATTTTTCGGATGCTCATGAAAGCTTAAGTCATGTTTTACAGAACGTTGGGCGGTCTAAGGAAGCTGATGATGAACATTTCATGGCAGTTAGGGTTAATCTGGAAACTAAAGACGATTGTAGTGATTTTATAAAAAAGCTAGGTAGTAGGCTAAATGTAGAAAAACCTGAAGAGTGTGAAAAGATACAGGGTGGCAAATCTGCTAAAGAATGGGTGGAACAATATAAAAATGATATACACATTGGGCCTTATCAAGCCAACAATGAAACTATACACCGATTAGGTAAATCAAGGTACGCTCCTAAATTCCAGCATCATAGGTCTTGAGTTATCACTATTATGAAATTGACTGTCTGCTATTAGAAATTTCATCAATTATATTGACTGGCTGGTTTGGGTCGGTTCCGGAAATTCCAACTCCATCCTCTACTCTCTCATGTAATAATGTTCATTACTTTATATGGTCGGATTATCGGTTAACACAACCAGCCATCCTCCAATAAACAGGTTCCCCAAACCATGCAACTGACGACACATGAGCAACATCTATCCTCTACTCCGACGGCTGACTGTCAATAGTCGTTTTATCGATGAATTTCTCGCTGCCGAAGCGCCCTGCTGTGCGCTGGGCCTTGTCGAAGAACGCAAACAAACCTACGGCTTTTTGGCACTTCGGCCCGAAATGGTTATTCCTGAAATTTACACCCGCACCGGCTTTAGTTTTGGGCATTCATTATTCGGTAACACCGACTTCGCCGTGGTTCACTTTGGCTTCCATTTCTATAATTACGCAACCTTCAACGTGATGGTGAACCCAAACAATCCGGTAGTGCAGACTGTTCTAAATAAAATGCTTGAAACCGGGAGCTACTTTATTTTTGCGCTTGACCCCAAGGGGAGCGCCACCGCCTTCAGGTCAGAACTGGGACAAGATAATTTAATCGAGTTAAAAAACAACCTGCCACTCATTCAAAATGCCAAGACCACCGATGCCCAGTACCACAAAGCAGTAGCTGCGTTCGAGCGGAATCCCAACCCGCCCGGAAAAATGCTCAACTGGGTTTGCCGCGAAAACACAGATTATCTTGACCTCTCCGCGCATCGGCTAGAACTGAATCCTGTTACCCAACCCGTGAGCCACCAAAAACCCTCGGCACCCGATGAGCTCATTGAAAGTAACCTAATTCCTTGCGAGCACTGTGGTGAATTGGCCGCGCAATTGATTTTTGTCGACGATAGCACCAATGAAAATGAATTGGAACAGTACGCCCATAAAATGATGGTTCAAATCAGCGAACTCAATGTGCCGACCTGGATCATAGGCGAACCCCTCGGTATGCCTGGCTTCGATACAAAAACAAGAATCTTGAAAGTGTGGCCAACTCATGAGCCCATCCAGCTAAAAACAGCCAATGAATTTAATGCCGAGTTGGATGAATTATTAGCGGAGCACTGTCAATTGGAGGATGAAAGCGAACGGGATCAGGATACAGAATATCCACAACCTCAGTGGCAGCCGATCAGCCTATTGCCAACCTTTACCTTCATGGTGGACGGCATGTTGCAGGAATCCACCGCCCAGTTGCGCAACCTACGTGAGGTAGTGACCCGATCTCATATCCTGGATGAATCAACGCTCAATCGAATAGTCGATTTATACACCGAGCAATTAGACAACCAACAGCTTTTCGTGGAACAATTTTCTCGGTGGCAACAGGATAAACTGAGCAATACGCAAGCCAAGGAAGTTAAGCGTCTGCTTAAACAATCGGCAACCTTGAAGGACGTAACCGAAGAAATTCTCCAGATCGCACACAGTATCGAACACACAACGATTAACAAGATTTTGGCAATGGATGAAATTGAACTGGCACTCGCGGTATTATTGGGCGAGATAAAACTGCCCCAGTAGTGTCAAAAGGCACTCCGTAGTAAGCAGATCAATAAAACATGACATGCCTCCCCCTTATGAATGAAATAATACGATGAACAAACTTGGACGTAATGACCCTTGCCCTTGTGGCAGCGGCAAAAAATACAAACAGTGTTGCTTGCGTGCCCAACATGCACCAGCGGCCAGTGACCATACCGATGCGGTTCCTAAAGCTATCCAATGGTTGGTCACGAAGTATGGCCAACGGCTTCGTGATGCCCTTGACGTGGGGTTTTTCGGCGGACTTGATGACGAGGAATTCGCTAGACTTCAGACGCTGCCTGAAGAGGACTATGCAGGTATTATGTTTAATGCCATGGAATGGCTGGTCGCCGATGGTTTCATGACCATCAAGGATCAAGAGCATCGGGTTGCAGACTTGTTACTGAATCGGGGCGGCCCGCTCTTCTCAATCGAACAGAGACAATGGCTTGAGCGGCTGACCACCATTCCACTCAGACTCTATGAAATCGTCGCGTTGACCCCGGGCGAAAACCTGTCGCTAAAGGATGTGATTCTGCCTGATCGCCCGCCAGTCCTAGTCTGGGAGAAGTCTGGTTCACAGCAAGCCAGCCTCTATGACCTCATCGCAGCACGCCTCGTGCCCGTCGATGATCATCTGGAATTATCGGGTGCCGTGTTCGCCTTCCCGCGCAATGAGTGCTGGGCCTTATTAGAAGAACTCCGGGACGAATTGGAGGAGGCCGAACCGGATTCAGCGCTCGCCAAAGAAATTACTGGCGTTATTATTCCTTATCACTGGCTCAAGTTGTTTGTCAGCGATGTGGCTATTCCCCAGCTGGTAGATCAGGTCACTGGAGACTCGGTGCTGTTTGTGACCGATCATTATCAAGTTCACAACTGGGCGGCACTGGCAAGGGCCTTATCCGGCGAAGCCGATATCATCGGCAATCACGAGCAGGGTTGGAGCCGCCTGTTTGAAGGGCCAGATGGTTTGTCACGAGAAAGCCTCCGGATTGATCCTGGCAAACATCCGGATCGGCTCAAAGTCATTTACCATACCCAACACACTGCGGACGTGGGTCGCCCTTGGTTCGAAGCCCTTGTCGGCACCACTGTGGCCTTTAGGAGTCGGGAAATCTCCGATCCCAAAGGGATGCTTGCTAACTTACCGGCCGATGCAGCCAAAAAGTCAACGCCGCCGACGTTACCGCCTGAGCAGCTAACAGCGCTCATCGAACAGAAAACTCACCAGCTCTATGCTAACTGGTCGGACGAACCCATACCCGCATTGAACGATAGCACCCCGCGTGAAGCCATCACCACCCCCGAAGGACTGGCGCAGGTGAAATTCTTGCTGCATACCTATGCTCATAACGAGGCCAAACTGGCCATTGATCAACAGCGTGGAGAGATTTCATATGACTTTCTCTGGCATTCGCTAGGAATAACACCGGAGTAGCTAAACCAAGGCGCGTAGCCAGGTGGCCACGAACAAAATTGCTAGCGCATGAGGTGTTCTAAAAGCACACCAAACCATAATGTTTATCTGTGCCGGTTGATGCTTTTTACCCAGCTGGTTTGATCTGGCTTTTATTCATTGTCAGCCATTATCCGTTCTTGGCCGCCCTGCGTGGTCGCAGCTCCCGTTTCTTAAGGTGCTGTTGTGGCTCGATCTGTGCCAGGTGTTTCTCGATCACGGAATCAACAATGGAACACACCTGACGCGCAATACCTGGTTTACCTAGCACGCTACTATTAGCTAGGTCGTTGAAATCGGTGAATCCCTTGGGATTAGCCATCTGCTCGCCAGGTGCAAAGATGGGGAGTAAGACTTTGCCACCGACAGCCTTAGCCGCCTCCTCGGCCTTGCTACGGCCTGGATTGACACCCTGTGTAGCTTCCAGGTGCTCATCATCGTCACCGGCAATGACTATCGGTTTGTCCGGAAACTTTTCTTGCAATGCTTTAGCAACGAGCTGCAAATTGCCCGAGTCAAAAGCCGCTACGGTGGCAAAACCCAGTGCCTGCGATAAACTACTCGCTGTCGCGTAGCCTTCGCTGATAACCAATATCGGAGCCTTAGCCAATGCGGCCATGCCGCCGATAACATGAAAGCAACCTTCTTTTCGACTGTCCTTGGCGAACCGTTTAATGCCGTTCCCTTGAATGTACTGCATCGTCCATTGCTTGCCATCCACATCTATGGCTGGAATGTAGGTTTTCTGGCCCTCTTTATCGGTGAACACGCCCGCTTGTGGTTCGATGCCCTTGGCCTGCATGTAAGGTGTTGGCTGTTCAACGGGAACCAGGTCGGCCATTTGTTTCCTAACACGTTGCGCAGTTTGTTCGTGTAATCTGGCTTGCTCGGCGTCACGCGCTTGATGCTTGGCTGCTGCCTCAGCCTGTAGTTGCGCTTTCTGCTCTGGATCAAGCGCATAGCCTTTTGACTTCCATTTCATGTCAATTCCGGTCTTGTTGTTCTTGATGTAGCCTGCTGGGTGACCATCCAAATGACCCACATAAAACCCGGCTTTTTCGCCTTTTTTATCACCTTCGACTGCGATCCTGTGTTTGGCACCGTCCATCATCGGATGCCGATCATCAACCACACATCCCAGCGAATGCAGCGCCTCGGCAAACTCTTCTTCTGGCCGCATAGCAGGCCCTTGCTGGTCTAGTACTTTATCTGCCGACCAACGTTCCAACTTCACTAAGTCGGCCGTGGGGCCGATATACCAAGATTTCACCGCTTTATCCCAGAGAGCCCCTGCTGCCTTAGCTGCCACATGTTCACCATAGGGCACGGCAAGGTATTGATGATTCTGTCTGGGATTTTGAGTGATCTGGGCGGCATTTGGCACATCTGCGCTGACTTTCTCTGCCACCCTCTTCCACTTGGTAAATAAAACTAAATCAACATTTGCGGTAACATACCAGGATTGTTCTTGACGATCCCACTGTGCACCTAATGCTTTGGCTTCTTCCTTCTGTTTAAATGGCACGGTGATGAAGGTTTTTTCTGGCAAGGCCGCTTTTGAACCTTGGTCCACTGCCTGGTTTAAGTTCAACGTATCAGCAAATTTCGCTTGTAAGTCGGGATACTCACGCAGCACAGTCTCTGGTGGTAGGTCTTGAATAGGGTCAACGCCAGGTTTCTCGACAGATCGACGGTAAAGGGCATTGTTCAGTTCCCGCTTATGTGCCTCTTTAATTGCACCTCCTGCGGTATCCGCATCGGAGAATCCAAAACTCTTTTCGCCCACGAACACTTCCCAGCGTCGACCATGGTTTTCAAGCGGCATGGCTGTGGCAATTTTAGCGAACTCATCCTGAGTCAGAAAATGCGCTACAGGCCTTGGTAACACTGTCGACTCTTGCGACAAAGATTCAAATTCTGCAATACGTGGCTGCCCGCCGGAAATTTTAGCCGCTAAAATTTTATCGGACATGTTGATCATATCGTCTGCATTCAATACTAAGTCCATCTCTGCCTCCTGATTAGTCGGTGCCTGCTCCTGAAGCTGCGTCTGTTCAAATCCAAGCACATAGTCTTGAATTTTTTCAGCGTCCGCCGCTGCCCTAAAAATCTCCAATGGATCGTCCTGTAATGCTTTTATCCAAGATCCCACATACGCGGCATGTTGTTCCGAATGATGACCGATACCCAATTCATCGCCCAAGATCATGCTGGCAATTTCTGCCCGTAATTCCTCCTTGGCATAACCCTCGCTTCCGAACGGATGCAAAAGATCACGGGCTAACCGTGATTCATGACCTGTCCAGTGACCTAATTCATGCAAAGCAGTCGCGTAGTAGTTATCTGCGCTTGGAAACTGCGCCTTGTCTGGCAAGTGAATACTGTCTGTAGATGGTCGGTAAAATGCTCTATCCTGCTCGCTGTTTCTTATCACCGCACTGGATGCCTGCAAAATGTGTTCGGCTCGCTCCACTGCGTCCCAGTCCTGTTCTTTTCGAGGCTCAAGCGGCGGCATGCCATCAATCTGCTCGGCATTAAAGACCGTGGCAAAGAATACCCTGGGGCGTTCCAATTGAACGATCAGCTTAACCGGCTCACCTTGGGCATCCCGAATTGGCTTACCATCCGCATCCGTTTTAATATGCTCATCGCTGAATTTCCAATATTGAATTGGTGTACCTTTTTCACCTTTACGCACTTGGGCGTCAACGGTGGCAGCTTGTTTGAAGGTCAACCAACGTTGATCCGTATAACCTTGGCTCATCAGGTGAATCGCATTAATCCCTCGATAGCGTTTGCCGGTAATCGGGTTTTTAGGTACAAAAGCGCCCGCCTCACCGGGTATCCACGGTCTTTGCCAGGGTGCAGTGCCTTCTTTTAATTGTGCGATCAGTTTTTCCGCAACGGTTTCATGGAATGGTTTTTTATGCGTCATTGGCCGCTCCGGAAAGTTAATTTTAATTACTCGACTGTCACGTTTATTGGCTCTTGCCTGTTGCGATGGCTCACTGAATTCGCTGCTAGAGAGCAAAGTTTCTAACTCGCCCAGTTGAGAGTCGTTGCTATCCCCGAAAAACTCTTTCAATGCGTCGCCAAAACCCATTTCAGCTAATTTTGCTTTCTGTACCGCAATACCCTTAGCAACAGCTTCTTTTTGATGTTCTGGAACAGTCGGGCCTTGGATTAACAACACCCGCTGAATCTCTTTATATTTTTCGCGGGTCGCATCCAGTTCATCGGCTTGCTGGAAGGGTTGTTTTGCTTGCTCACGCATCGCTACCGCGTCTTTAGCCGATTTTTCAATGCGTACTTGGGTGGTATCCATAATCGCAGGAAGACGACCGATGCTGTTTGCCATCCTCTGAATAAAACCACTGGCAGAAAACGGTTCGGCATCACCCCAACTACTGGTGTCGCCGGTGCGTGATTCCACGCAGATATAACCTACATGACGCTCAATGTTGAACGTCAATCCGCGATAAATTAGCGTTGCTGTATCCGATTTATTGGCTCTCAATTGACCAACAGCACCTGCAATTGCCTCCTGTGCTGTATCTCTTTCGATAAACTGTTGCCCATCTACAGTAACAGGCGAGAAGCCGCGCTTGTCCAGGGGATGCTGATTGGCAGTAGCGACCAGCGCTTTAATTGTCGCCAGATAACGTGGGCCATAACCATCGGCATACTCTTGAGCGTCACGCGACTTACGGGTCATCGCCAACACCTCATCCGCATGACCGGCTTGCAATTGCTCCAAACGCCGTACATTGTTACGAACTTTTGTTTCTTCCAATATCAAAGGGTCACCCGAGGCAGCGGCTTTCATATCGGCGGCATTAGCGGCTTCGCCCTCTATGTCGTCGATCTCGTTGATCGTGCCATCGAATTTGCGTAGTTGTTCAATCCCTCGGGCTTTATGTTCCAGGATCTGCCAGCGGCGGGTATCGTAGGTCTGTTCGGTCGCATAGCGACCAATAAACACGGCAAAGTGCTCAGGATCACGGGCATAGAGATCATTTCCCCGTCGAATGATGCGGCCCTCGCGTTGTTCCAAATCACTAGGACGCCAGGGCGCATCAATGTGATGGAGACCGACCAGTAATTTTTGTACGTTAGTGCCCGCCCCCATCTTTTGCGTGGACCCTAGCGTGAACCGGACTTCTCCGGCGTTAATCGCTTTAAACAGTTTGTCCTTGGCGGCAGGCGTCGAATAGTCATGGATAAAGGCAATCTCTCGCTCCGGTACGCCTTTACCGATCAGTTTGGTTTTGATGTCGTCATACACCGAGAATTTGGTCGAGCCAGACATACCGGCAATGTCTTCGCGGGTAAAAAACTCAAAGCCTTCGGTTTCGATATCGTGTGCATTATTGTATTCGTCAATTTGACCTTGCTCGATCTCTGTTGCTGTCTCGCGTTTGTCTATCCAGACTTGGCGCGAATCATCGACCATCAATAGGCTATGGGTGGCATCTTTAGCTTCTTGTTTGGTACGAGACTCGGTAATCACCACGACGCCTGATGCGGCATCATAAACGTCAAACCGTTTAGCGTCCTTTTCGCCATGTTGTACAATGAAATAGGGCAAATCCTCGTGACCATCTACCGTATGCAGGGTGCCACGCTTCATATCTATATCGCCAGCCTCGTCACGAATGTACACGCGCCGACCTTTGGCTGAGTAACTGCTACGAGCGGACAAGGGAATAGACATATCGCAGAATACCAACTGAGTGCCATTATCGGCACCCCACTGGTGATAGACTTTCATCATGTTAGCAACGGCCATATTGATTTTAGAGCCTGCGAAGTCCGGCGCATCCGGATCGATCAAGCGAACATCCAACCCAATTTTGTTGGCCTCGCCGGTCAGCGACAGCGCATTGACCTTGCCCTTGGTTGCTCGGGTTAATTCGCGCAAACGACCAAACCGACCCAAAATGGATTCCGGATGGACTTTTACGCTGGGCGTCAACGCCATTTCCACAACCTTTAACCTAGCATCTTCTTCGGTGTCTAAATGCCCCAGGACGTTGTCACCGACTTTTGCAACAAATTTGCCAGACTCCTCGTTTTTGCTGATTGACACTTCGTTAGACAGATCAGCCAAAAATTTGATGTTCCCATCCTCATCGGCTTCAGCCGTTGGCACACCCATACGGTCAGATACCAGTGGTGAACGCTTAGCCACCACCAACACCGGCTTACCGCCCACCAATTTAGGCACGGGAAAGAGTTTGCCTTGGATTTCTTCTTGTGCCTTCAAATCATCCAGAGTGATCGTATCGGCAAACAGGTTGTACAACCCCATCAACGCAGGCAAATTGGTGAACTTAGCAAACCGAGTGGACTGGCGATAACCGCTACCAGATGGCGCGACCTCGTAAACATTTTCTACGCTGCCGAACTGTTTGGCCCAGGCATCAAACACATGCAGCCCCTGTTGTTTGAGCAAGGGATATTGCATATACCGCTGCATGTTGTACATCTCGACCAAGGAATTTGAGACTGGGGTACCGGTGGCAGTAATAAAGGGGGTCTTGTCACCGAAGGTATCAAAAAGCCAGCGTGTTTTGACAAATAAATCAAACGCTTTAGCCGATCCGTTGGGGTTGCCCATGCCGGGGTTGCGATCCATGGTCGAGTTGTAACTCAGGTTTTTGAATTCGTGCATTTCATCTACAAACAAAGCATCTATGCCCAGTTCGTCAAAGGTAACGACTTTGCTGCGCTTGCCAATGGCAGCCAACTTATCTTTCATCTTGGCTTCAAGCCGTGAGCGGATACCTTCCATATCACGGATGATATTGCGGTCACCACGCTCGCGTTTCATCAGTTCGATAGCATCGCCGATTTCATTAAGCTGCTCTTGCAATACCGCTTTTTCAGTTTGTTCAGGCAGTCCGATTCTTTTCAGAGATGAATGCCCGAGAACCACAGCATCCCAGTCACCGGTAATGATTTTTGAGAACAATCGCTCTCGATTGTCTTTACTGAAATCTTCCGGCGTAGCAGCCAAAATATTTGACCCCGGATATAAGCGGGTAAACTCGCTGCGCCATTGCAGAGTTAAGTGATTGGGGACGACGAATAGCGGTTTACGTGCGATACCCAGGCGACGCATTTCCATGGCCAATGTCGCCATTTCAAAGGTCTTACCGGCTCCAACTACGTGGTCATAAAGCACTTGATAGGATTGCAAGCCACGCCAGACACCGTTCTTTTGATGCTCCAGCAGATTGATGGCTGGATTCATCCCTGGAAACGTAAGATGTGAGCCATCGAATTGGCGCGCGACGATGCGATTCATTTTATCGTTGTAAATTGTGGCAATCCGGTCGGCACGCTCTGCATCACTCCATAGCCATTTTTTCCATTCGTCCTTAATAGCGTTTTGCTTCTCGCGAGCGGCTTCTGTTTGCTTTTCAAGCAATACCGTAGTAGTTGAACCATCTGCGTTACGGGTGGTTTTTTTCACCACAGCACCACGGCCCAGCATAGACAATTGCAGCAGTTGTTGTGCGCTCAGCTCCGTCGTCCCAAACTTGCCTGTGTTTAAAGCTGGATCGGCTTGGCCGGTAAAATTTATCAGCCATTGCCCGGTTGTTTTGATGTACATGACAGTGGCATCGCCGCCGGAAATATACTTGATAAACTGAACATAAATGTCGTCAGGAATGAAAGCCGCCCCGATGCTCACTGAGATTTCGCTGGGTTTCTTATCCACTGGAATGACCTTTTCCAATGCAGCTACGTTGCGCTTGTAGTCAGCATCATCTTGTGCAGCGACTGTTGCCTGGGCCAACTTAGTTTTAACATCACCTGACAGGTAGTCATCGGCAGTGACGATACCGATTTTAGGATCGTGGTACAGCACATCACCCAGCTCTTTTATAATGTCATCAACCGATTTGTCGTAGACCTCGGTCATGTAGGTGGTGTCTACCCTGCCCCGATAATTTAAGGATGCCAGTAAGGCATCTTTCGCCGTGGTGACGGTCATAAAATCCTGCGGCGGGAATGCCACTCGGCGTTTAAAGATGTCTGCTTTAACGGCACTGGGCTCGCGTTGATCTATGCCTTCTTTATCTGCTACGGCTTTGCTGATACCTTTGTCGTAGTCGAATTCCAGTGCTTGCAATAGCTGGGCTTCGGTATCGTCCAGGAAAAGTCGCCGGTTAGTCTGGTTGTTGATATGCCCGTGTTGCTTAAGGAATGTGTCGTACAGTCTATTTAAGTTGGCACGATTGTTCTCAATACCGGCTTCCGTTGCCTGGCCTAATCGTTCAATCCGCATTTGACTACGCAAAGCATCACGCAAGTCAATCATACCTTTCATACGCGCTATTGCTTTTTCGTTCGGCGGTATCCACTCGTTAGCAGTCTTATTACCCATCACATCATCGCTACGTTGCATGATCTTACCGACATCATTCGTATAAAACGAACCCACTTTGATAGTGTCTGGCATAGCCGTATCTTCTATGGCCGAATCAGCCTGACGGTCGATGTACTCATAACAATCGTGTGGTAACGATTTTACCCAGCCAGCCAGTAGTGTTTCAATGTCGTCAGTTGCCTCAACGGTATATTCGTTAGCGGTATACATAAAGCCGCCTGCCGATGGCATGCCCAATACAAACTGCGGATTCTCGGCAAAGAATTGATTAACCTTGTGCGTGACCGATTCACCGGTCTTAGGGTTGGTGTTAATTTGATCGACTACATCACGCCATGAACTGATGTCATTAGGTAGCCCATTTTTATCTCGTTTCTGAAAGATCAAAATGTCAGCAACAATTTCGGTTCCGGCATTTTCTTTAAATGCTGTGTTGGGCAGTCGCACTGCTCCAATTAATGCCGCCCTATCAAAAATCCACTTACGAGCCCGATCATCGTTCGCATCCAGGAAATTGTGTGAGACAACAACTTGCATGATGCCACCAGGCCGCAACTTATCAATGGATTTAGCCAAAAAGTAATTGTGAATGCTGAAACCGGAATAAGGACTGCGCTCTGTATCAACCAACGGTTGACTACCAAACGGTGGATTGCCGATGACAGCATCAAAATATTCGGCGGGAATTTGGAAATCTTCAAACCCTGTCGCTTGCGCGATAGTCGCTTCTGGATATAACGCAGCTACGAGTCGGCTTGTCAGTGAGTCAAGTTCAACGCCGTGCAACTGCGAGCTGTTGCGCATTGCCGTCGGCATCATGCCGAAAAAATTGCCTATGCCAACAGAAGTCTCCAACACACGTCCACCGGCAAATCCGAGTTGCTGCATGGAGTCATACATTACACCAACCACTAGTGAGCTGGTGTAATGGGCATCGAGCGTGGATTTACGCGCGGCTTTAAATTCAGCGTCTGTGAGTAATTCTTTTAGCTCAGTGTTTTGTTTACGCCATTGTTTATTTTCAGGATCAAACACACCTTTGATTGCGCCCCAACCAACGTACTTGGCAATTTGTTTGCGTTCTTCCGGAGAAGCAAAGCGGCCCTCTGCCTCCATGGCCTTAATGATGCGAATGGCTGCGATATTATCCTGGTATTTCTTGGCTAATCCCCCTTTACCAATTTCATCGACATCAATTACAAAATCACTGCCGGAGGCGCTAGACTCAGACCATACTCCTGAACTATCTCGTGCCTCGCCAGATGATTGTTGCCCGGTTGACTCAATGCTTCCCGTTCCTGCTGCTCTTGATTCATCAGTGCGTCCAGATACTGACCCGTTTGTATCAGCGCCGTCACCGATTCCGGCCACCCCAGTGCCCATCGATTCGCTATCTCTATTGTCAGTGGTGCCGCCCTCTTGAGTTTGTTCTGTATCTCGGTGGGATACAGGCTTGGTTTGTACAGTGCTTGCATGGGTGTTTTCCCCTTGTTGTTCAGTATTTTCATAAATAGCTTTAGTGCTATCAACCAGTTCGTCATTCCAGTCATCAAACAAGTCACGTTGCCCAAATGGATTATCCATAATTGTCTTCTTTGCTAAGATCAAGCAAGTCGACATCACTATCGAGCGCATCTTGTTCGCTTAAAGCATCCTCGTAAAAAGCTCCTGCTCTATCGGCTTCATCGGGATCAAATTCTGCCTGAAAGCTCGGCGTGCCAACATCGATCAACTTTTCCAGTAAAACATCTTGCTCACTGATGCCAGTCATATTTAAGGTAGCGTTTTGAGTCATAGTCGTAATCCTGGTTCTTATGGTTAAATTACAGATTATTGCCTTTACTATAATCGGGGCGACCTTTACTATCGGGATAAGTCTGTTTGCATGTGGGATAATTGCTGCATCCCCACCAGAACAAGCTTTTTTTCTTCGCACTGGCACGACGACTCAATCCATTGCTGCACGCCATACATTGATGAAGTTCTGAAACTTTTGGCGCATCTTTTCCGCCCGCAATTGACACCGATCCAGAGTTGGCTTTTGTCACCTGGTCACGGATGAATTGCTCTTGCTTAGCAATAAAGGCATCTAGCCCAAAATTACCTTGCTCAATGCCCTTTAACATACGTTCATACAGCGCAGTGAGTACCGGACTCTTGACAACTTCTGGCAAAGCATCAACAAGGCTGCGGCCCAGCTTTGTGCTGATAATTTGCTTGCCTTTCGTCTCCAGAAACTCGCGGCGTTTTAACTCGGAAAGAATTGAAGCACGAGTTGCAGATGTGCCGATACCATCGCCATCGCGCAACATCTTCTTGTGTTCGGCTTCGGTAACAAATTTGTGGATATTTTCCATTGCTCGCTGCAAAGTACCTTCCGTGAAGCGCGCAGGCGGCTTTGTCTTAGAATCGTTTCGTGTGGCTTTAACACATGACACAACATCGTTCGACTTCATCGACGGCAAGGTTTGACTCTCACTGGCCTCCTCCTTGTCATCATCGCTAGCATCATCGACCGCATATACCGCACGCCAGCCATTGCTGGTGATAACCTGTCCGTTCGCGCGGAAAATCTCGCCACTCACGTCTACACCGACAACAGTGCTCAGATATTCATACAGAGGATAGAACTGCGCCAGATAACCTCGGACAATCAGCTCATAGATACTGCGTTCTTTGTTGGTCAAAGCTGCGATGCTGCCGTGGTGCATGGTAGGGATGATCCCATGATGCGCGGTGATCTTGGTATCGTCCCATGTCTTTGACTTGATCGCGGTGTCTGCGCCATCAACCAGATTGGCAAATCCTGAATTGACATGCTTTACTGCTGCCAAAACGAGCTGTGCATCAGCACGCTGTGACTCTGGTAAGAAATTACAATCTGTACGCGGGTAGCTGGTCAGCTTGTGTGTTTCATAAAGGGATTGGCAAATCTCAAGGACTTCAGCGGCGGTATAGCCAAATTTATTGGATGCGACCAGCGTAATGTCAGACAAAGAATACGCTCGCGGGTGCGCTTTCTGCCTGGCCTCTTGCTTATACTCACTAATCCTGCCTGGCTTCCCTGTCAGGTTTCCAACTAGTTCATTAGCCACCTCCGTATCAATCATACGACCTTCACTATCCAGGCCTATTTGCTCTTCCCTCGCATCCCACCTGGCAACGAAAATACCATCGGCATGTTGAATCTGAACTTGGATGGTATGAAACGGCATAGGTTTAAACGACTCGATTTCACGATCCCGCGCGACTACAATTGCAAGTGTCGGAGTCTGCACGCGGCCCACGGTAAGAAGCACCCGTGATCCTCCACGCTGCGCGCGTAAGGTGTACGCCCGACTCAAGTTCATACCGATTAGCCAGTCGGCACGGCCCCGCGCCTGAGCTGCTGCACCGAAGCCTAAATAAGCTGCGTTATCTTTCAGGTCGGCCAACCCGCGTTGAACCGAAACAGAGTCCTGAGCAGAAACCCAAAATCGCCGTACTGGTTTGTTGCTTTTAAAGTGAACCAGAACCTCATCGATCAGTAACTGGCCTTCACGATCTGGATCGCCAGCGTTGACCACTTCAGTTGCTGTCTTAAGCAAACGCCCTATAACGGCCAGCTGTTGTTTTGCATCTTCTCTAGGCCGCATAATCCAAATAGCGGGAATAATTGGTAAATCTTCAACTCGCCACAATTTCTTGCCAGTGCTCTGACTACATGGCACATCATCAGCTGTGTATTCATCAGGGCCTGCTTGTTCAAGCATATGACCAAAACACCATGTTACTTTGTCTTGACCGCATTCAATGAACCCATCGCCCTTACCTGTAATTCCCAGTTCGCCAGCAATTGCTTTTGCCACCGACGGTTTTTCTGCAATAAATAATCGCATGTGTTTGCCTCTTACCAAGTTATGACTGGAATAATTACGGTCTTGATTTGGGAAAGTTTTACAGGCCCAAAGTAGCGTGCATCAAACGAGGTGCTACTCACATCGGTCATAAGCAGGACTTCGGAAGCATCCAAAGTAAAATGGGTTGTACGAAAACGAGTTAGTGGCCGACCTGACTTATCAGCCTTAATAGGTGTACTGAATGGCAACAATTGGCCATTGACACGCACACCTTCATCGTCGATTGATACCGCATCATTTTTAGCCGCTAAAATCCGTTTCATCATATAGCCGTACTCACCAGGGCAAAAACCGGCACCGATATATCCGCGCTTTTTGGCGTCATTAAGCAAAGCAACTTGTGGGGGGCAAAAAAGTACATAAGCGCCCTTCTCTATCGGTTTTCTGCTTTTCCAATACAAGCCAATCGGAATACTTTTGCTGGTGTTGATACGGATGCCTACTAAATAGCAGCTAAATAAAAATAACAGAAAAACTGCGCCGCCTATCACCGTGTTTATAGCAAGTCGATTCAAAATTTGGTTCATAGCGTAATGCCCTCTCCTGGTTTTATTTCTTGAACACGTCGCAATTTGTCGGTTTTTTCCGGTGCCGGAATAGATGCTCTCGCCTGAAAAGTCGCATCTTTAAAGTACAGTGGTTGTTTACCGTAGATCGCTGGGTAGCCCGCAACATACACAACCATGTCTCCAGCTTCAGCAATATCACCGTTATCGGTCTTGACTGGCCCTGGCATCCGCATACATTCATCTGTTGTCAATAAAGGCCGCTGTACTTCCTGGATAGTTCGCGACACTTGGCTCAACAAAGCACTAGTACGTCGGCCACTTGTGGTGATTTGTTCTTTAGCTACTGTAGTCTGGCCGGTCAACTTTGAAAGATGCTCGGCAGTCTCTACGCGGTTCGGTGGATAGGCGTTCTGAATGTGGCAATTCGACGTGATACTCTCATCGTGACCATAACCGGTTTCACGGCTTTTCAGCTGATTAATGTCTTGGCAAATTAGATAGCACTTGATACCGTAACCAGCCACGAAAGCCAGCGACTCTTGCATAATTTCAAGTTTCCCAAGACTTGGAAATTCATCCAACATCATTAACATACGATGTTTGTAATGAGCAACTGGGCGGCCATTCTCGAAGCTCATTTTGTCGGTCAGCAGGCGCACCACCATATTCACCATCACTCGAACCAAAGGCCGCAAACGCGCCTTATCGTTTGGCTGGGTGATAATATAAAGACTTACCGGATTGTCGTGATGCATCAAGTCCTTAATGGCAAATTCGGATTTACCGACGTTGCGCGCCACTATAGGATCACGGTACAGGGCTAAGTAAGATTTCGCTGTAGAAAGTACCGACCCAGCTTCTTCATCGGGTCTATCCATCATGTCGCGTGCAGCAGAACCAACAACAGGGTGATTTTGGCCGTCAATATGCTCGTAAGTTGTCATTTCCATCCAAAGCTCGCCAATGTCGCGGTTTGGATCGGCCAGCATCGCATCGACGCTCGGCAGACTGGCAGTAGTGCCATCAGCTTTCGCCTTGTAAAGCGCGTGTAATATCACACCGACAAGCAACGCTTGCCCTGTCTTTTGCCAATGGTTTTCTAAGCCTTTACCGTCTGGATCAACAAGCAAGGTAGCAAGATTTTGCACATCGCCCACTTCGTTTTCAGTGAAGACCCTAATTTCATCCAATGGATTCCAACAAATACAGCCCTCAGCAATAGCAGGCTCAAAGCGCAGCACCTTGTTTTTTGCGTACTTCTGCCGCCAGCCCGAAGTCAAGGCCCATAGCTCGCCTTTTAAGTCGGTAATAACGGCGCTATGACCCCATGACAGAAGGGTCGGAACAACCAAACCAACGCCTTTTCCGGAACGAGTCGGCGCATAACACAAAATATGCTCAGGGCCATTGTGCCTCAAGTAGTGAAGCTTACCTTTTTTGTCCAACCAGGCGCCCACATAAACTCCTGAACTAGCGGCTTGCTCTTTACCGATGATCATTTGCCAGAAACTGCGGTTTCTTGGAATCAAGCCAGATGCCCGGATGTCCTTAATATTGGCCCAACGAGCTGATCCATGCAGGTACTCGTTCACCTTGGAAGAATTCGCTAAAACCATTTTAACAACAACCAGACTAATCAAGCCCACACTGGCTACAGTGACACCAATACTACCCGCACGCATAAAAGCATCCGGATATTGGTGAAACCATTTCCCCGCCCACTGAAGGATTCCCCAAGCTGGATAAATTTGGTTTATATGCCATCCAAGTGTGGACTGGTATTTGAATTCGTTGGCAAAGAACTGCGTGGCCGATTGCAGACCAATACCTATAGATAATACCGCTAATATTGGAATCACTTTTCCGGAACTATCCTTCTTTCCTCGCACTTGCGGCCCTACCGCATTATTGAATCTGTCGTTCATCTGCTTCTTCCTTTCGATTTGATGGATCCATTCAGTGACACTGTGACTTCATCGCCAATAGCTATGCGTTTTAGATTTCGAGCAGTTGCTTCGTTTATAGGCAACACCATAATATTTTCGCCATGCTTTAGAAGAGCTAATGTTTTCTCATCTACCTGACGGAGGCCTGCAAAAGCTATAGCACCATCATTACAATAACTATATCTTATATAATTCGGTATATCGAACAATTCTAGCCTTTTATTCTGGCGCTCTGCAATGTATTTATCCGCTGCCAATAATCCGTCTGTTATTGATCCTGGCCCAAAAACACCCCGTCGCAACCCGTTATCTGGTTTGGCTCCTTGTTGCTCCAAGTGACCAGGAACATGACTCGACAATAACACTTCACTTCCGTTATTGATGTAAACCACACCGAGTTCTGACAGCCCTCGCAAACGGTTTTGGCTTTGGGGCGGCGGCCTTCTTCCAATTCGAGCAAGGTTGGGCTTACTGGCGAATAGGCTTGCTGGGTTTGTTGAGCCTGCGTCGCTTGATCTGCTTCGTCTGAGATTGTCTCGGGTTGTGGCAAATCCAATATCGCCATTGCGGCTGCTATCAGTTCGTCCTCTGTTTGTTCTTGCGTACTCATTCATGCTCTCCTTGGTAAGTGCGTGGTTTAATAAATCCTTACGTCGGACTTCTAAACCGACGTCATCAAAAGTAATGGCTAATTGGGCGGCAACGGCGGCCTGGACTATTTGATTTTTGAACTCGGCAGTACCGTTCACAGTGATACACTCGCCGTAGCGTTCAATCGCCATGCGCAACACAGTTTGCAAACCTTCCTGATTTGCCCCACGAGAAACGTTTAACTTGTCACCGTCATCGCGTACAGCAGTCGAACCAACGCTATAAATAATCGTGCCTTTCTTAGTAATACCGTCCTGTTCTGGATGGCTTTGAGCGGACTTAGGACTACCCTTACCTGTTACGATGTTGCCTTTAAGTCCATGCGAAGAATAACGAGCTCGTAATGCGCCTAGCGACTCAACGTCGCCTTTTATTGCCTTGGCTCGAAGCCAATCTACCCAGGCTAAGCTCTGATACTTTTCGTATATTTCCTGACGGCCAACCACATAGCGTTTATTAATTTGCTTAATTTCATCTCTTATAGATTTACTTGTCGCGGCATACAAAACCTTCTTGCTAATTCCGCCATCCACCATGAGTTTGATAGCCGATCTTTTTAACCGCCCACTCTGCTTGATGCCTTCAATTTGTCTATTTTTCTGGTCACGAGCTTTGGCCCATTCCGCAGCTCGCAACACTGCTATTTGTTTTTGTTCAACCTGGTACTTGGCATACAACTCAACCGTATTAATTCGTGACTGTATAGGTTGCTTTTCATACTGCCTTACTGGTTTAACTGCCGTTTTCGTAGACTGCTCAATCGATGACACAAAAGCACCCAAACGAGACTCCAACTTTCCTTTAGATAAGTCCCGATCAATGGAACTGGCCTTAACCGTCGTTCCATTATCTGCTACGACAATTAAACCGTTACCACGCTCACGCAACTCAAGTCCACTGCCGTGCATGACTTGATGCAACTCCGTCCATGACTGTGCGCCCATAATCTGTTCCAAACATTCGCGCTTGATCCAACCCAACAGACTTTCAATACCGGCATGACTTTCCATTTCGGCCGCCCGATTGTCCACCCAACATTTCTTCACCTGATGGTTATCGGATTCAAGGCCAAATTCGTGTTCCAATTTTTCGCAGAGCTGCCCCAGTGTGTATTTGTAGTCGTTATAAGGCGAGTGAATCGTGTATCGAGTTGGGTGTATTTTATTAATGGCAATATGGATGTGCAGGTTGTCGGTATCGTAATGCACAGTACTGACACGCTGATGATCGCTATAACCTAACCCTTCGCAAATTCTCGCCTCTATGGCCTTTAATGTTGCATCGTCTGGTTGTTCTCCAATGCGAAAACTGACGATTAAATGGTAAGTCTTATCTGATGTGGCTCTCTTGTTTTGAGCTTGTGTATTCAATACTTCGATTATCGCAACGTCCGATTTGTCTGATTGGCAATTTGAAACAGTTACACAACCAACACGCTCGTTTTTACTCTGTTCGTCGGTTATGTATTTAACCAAACTGGCGAAGTCGCTCTTCTTCACCGATTTCATTGATACGTGTTTTGCTATCACCGGTCTCTCTTAAAAATTTTAGCGGCTAAAATTTTCATCTATCCATCCTGGGCAACACGACAGCACGCATGACCTCGTGCATTTTTCCTTGGGTATCTTCTATCTTGGATAAAAGAGCACGAATAGTAGCCTCACCGAATGAAGCCGTGCGCTGGTCATTCGTAAGCCAAAGCTTCAACAAACCACCAAGACGACCAAGATCTCCATTGATGCGCGCCAATTCTTCAACACGCTTATTGTCCAGAATGCCACGTACTTGGTAGCCCATGCTGACATTGCGTAAGTATGCTGCGACTGATAATCCGACGGCAGCGGCCTGTCGCTTAATTGTGGCTTCCTCTTCTGGTAACACGGGTACCCGAAGATGCCTACCAGTCTTTCGAGATGTCACCGATTTTGTTTTGTCATTGTTTGCCATCGATCAACCTTAGTGTTTTGCCAAATACATTTTAAGGCGGTAGCCGTCTAGCCTCGCAGAGCAGGATTTCCCATTGAGTGCGTAGCGCGAATAAGGGAACAGTAAAGATAAATAAACGGCTTGCCGGTTAGCTAACTTTACATATCCTGCCCTGTTTAAAATCGTTTATATCCGTTCTTAGATAAAGAATAACATGACACATACCTTTGCAAAACAGTTATTTTCGATATATTCTATGTTTTTAGAACAAATTGAGATAGAAATGCTAAAACAACGATGAAGCAACGCTTGGGTATTAAAACGAGGATTGAATAATGCTTAAACAACTTAAATTGGAACGCAAGGTGATCTATGGCCAAAAGTCTATCTGAGCGAATTGCGGCAATGACCATGAAAAAAATGCCGCCCCGTACTGCTCAGAACCGAGCTACTTTTCTGGCTTTACGAATGGATGTCAAAAATGCGCTTGATGACGGCTGGCCAGTTAAAAGTATATGGGAAACGCTGTTCGAAGAAAGGAAGATTGATTTCAGTTATCAAGCGTTTCGTGGCTATGTAAATCGTTTAATCCTAACCCCACCAGCGCTAATGCCCATTACACAGGAACTGGAAAACCCTCATGGACAGCGCGATAAAATCGATCAAGTGACGACAAATGCAACCGAAGTAAAACCTAAAGAATCCGTAGCAACCGGTTTCAAATTCAATAACACACCCAAAAAAGAGGATCTATTGTAATGGCTAAAATTCACATTGTTTTACAAGGAAAGGGTGGCGTCGGAAAATCCTTTATTTCAGCCATGATTGCACAATACAAAATCAGCAAGGGACAATCCCCTCTGTGCATTGACACCGATCCTGTGAACTCTACTTTCCACGGCTTCAAAGCACTGAATGTGCGGCTACTGGAAATCATGGAAGGCGACGAAATTCGGTCGCGTAAATTCGACACGCTAGTCGAGTTAATTGCACCATCAACAAACGATGTGATTATCGATAATGGAGCCAGTTCATTCGTACCGCTGACACACTACCTCATCAGTAACCAGGTACCATCACTTTTACAAGACATGGGGCACGAAATGGTTGTACATACTGTCATCACCGGAAGTCAGGCGCTTCTGGATACGGTAAACGGATTCGCCCAACTTGCCAGCCAGTTTCCGGAACAAGCATTATTTGTGGTCTGGCTTAATCCGTTCTGGGGGCCAATTGAACACGAAGGCAAGAGTTTTGAGCAAATGAAGGCTTACACCGCAAATAAAGCAAGAGTGTCGGCCATAGTAAAGATTCCGACCCTTAAGGAAGATACCTATGGCCGCGACCTAAGTGACATGCTGCAAGATCGGCTAACGTTTGATGAAGCCTTGGGTATGGAATCATTATCAATCATGACTAGGCAAAGGCTAAAAATCGTGAAGACTCAAATGTTCGGACAACTAGACAATGCAATGGTACTGTGATGACAGATCCCATTGAAGAGCTCATAAAAGAAATTGCCTTTAAACACAACATCGCAGTTTCGCGTGATGACCCTATTATGATCTTGCATACAATCAATTATCGTTTGATGCACGACAGCTCAAAAGCGCAACAAGCCCAACTCGATAAATATAAGGAAGAGATGGAAGATCTAGCGCTGCGGTGGGGAAATGATGCCAAAAGCAAAGCGGAGCGCATTTTGAATGCATCCTTGGTCGCAAGCAAAGAAGCAATGGGACAAATAATGCAAGAAGGGGCTAAAGCAACGGCAGCTTCCGTACATTCTGAAGTGGATGCCAGCCTAGCCCGTATAACCAGACCGATCCGTAATGCACATCGGATAGCTATACTCAATGTCCTGGCATCATGTATCACACTGCTTGCTGCGGCAGTCGCACTATGGCCGACAATTCAATAAAAAGTAATATCGGTAAAATTACATTTTTATACATGGAAGCCTATCAAGCTTTGGATTGACTGCATTTCGACACAAACTGTACAGCGAAAGCTGCGTTTTGTTTGTACAACAACGGAATATAAAGCAGGGCAATTGCTATGCATGTACCCTAAATTGTATAAGCATCGGCTTGCTCAACATTATCATGCTTGGCTAGTTTTATACCCTTCTCTCTGAATCGACTCTAAGTATCTCTCATAAATTTTTAGCGGCTAAAATTTATGCATTTTTAAATGCTTTATTGACTAGCAAAAAAAGACTCTCAAGAGGAGATCGGCTTAATTTTTAGATGACAGCTCCTAAATGTATTTCAGCTATTCAAACGTAATTTATCAAAGAAACTATCTTATCAGTTCACTTTTATTGGTCGGGAAAATAGTACCTTTGTACTAGTACGAAAGTACTATTGAAAATAGGAATGATTCATCGCAGTATAAAAGTAAATTGAAGAGAAATTGAATTGGTGTTGACGACCCCAAACGGTCATCCAATGTTTAGCTTCTAATGATCTCTCATCGCAAGGTTTTGCCAGGAAATAGCTAGGAAAATGCGGTTAAATTTCCTATCCATTGTCCTTCTTCAACCCCTAACTGGAGTCACGCCATGGCCGATACATCGACAGTCCGCCGCTCTACGGCACAACGCTCGAGCAATCAGCGAGATCCTGAATGCAATGACAATGGCACGAACAGCCACGGCAACAACGGCAATGGAGACCGCGTCCCACCAAACCCTTGCGCAAGTACGACGAAGGAAGGCCAGAACGACTGCGACTGCCACAAGGGAAACGGCGCGCCGCCGAGTTCCGATGAGCCGAAGAGGCCACGTCCTCCCAAGCGCGAAGACATCTGCTGTCAGCAGCTAATTGACATTCTGTCGCGTACGCCCGGCATCGAGGTGCCAAAACCACACAAACCGAAGCAGAAACCAGCGCGCAAAGTCGGCGACCTGTGCCGTGCGTTCGGTGTGTCCGACGCATTAATCCCACTAATCATTGCCTTGTGGCGCCGCCATGAAGCCGACGAGAAGCCGCGCAACGATTTCGAGAAGAAGATCGAGGTTGCGCTGTCTGCCATCGGCGCCGCCGACGCCAAAGCCTTCAATGAGGGACTTAAGGAGTACGAGAGGCTGCGCCGCTCTGGAAAGGCCGAATGCCTGTTCGACGATTGCCTTGCCGATGCGGCCTCCAAGGGGCCGGTCGAAGGCGAGTGGGTCAGCGAGATTATAATGCGTGAGGGTCTGAAGCTCGGCGGGCAGATCCTCTTCGACCACTCCGAAGGAGAGATCGGCCCTGGTCAGGTGCGCCTGTGGGACAACAAGGTGTTCCGCGGGCCCAACGGCTCGGGAGCTACGATCTATCAGGGGCCGTGGCCGTGGCTGACCGCTATATCCCCGCGCCATGACAGAGACGAGGAGTTTGGCAACACGACGAGCTTCCGGCCGGTTCCCGGTGGCGCGCATGTCTGGTTGAACTACCAGTACGCAACTGAGTGCGTCTTCAAGCCGGACCCAGCGGGCAAGCTGAAGGCCGAATGCGCACGGCAGCATCCGCCGCCTCCGGCTCCCGGCGACTTATTAGGCACCTTATGCGAAGGCGGTCAGGACTACACACGCGGCAACGACTGCATTCGCATTCCGACGGCACAGCCTGGCACATCGATCATGCTGAGCGGCATCAACTACATCACCCCAACAGTGAAAGTCCATTGTTCCAAGGTAGGCGACCCGAGCGTCAGGTGGTCCACGGACTGCCCGGTCTGGGGAGACAGAAAGACACCGTTGAAGGATGACACCAACCACTTTATCGTCGACGAGCGCGTGTGCGACTCGCTAAGCTTCCCGCTCGAAGCCAAGCACCCAACAATCCCAGGGGCGCCACTGCCTGCGGGTTTGTACGAGGTATGGGTCGAGGTCGAGAACTCTACTAACGTCGTCTACGACAGTCAGGTGCCGCCGATACTACTGACCAACAAGCTGCTGTTGCGCATCGAGGCCGACCCGAACCTCAAGTACAACTACTTCAGCAACTCCGGACACTGTAACCGTGAAACGCCAGGCATGGGCGACGACGAAATCTGGTGGGATGCTTTCGTTGGCCACATCGTGCCCAGCGATGTTGCCGTATCGGCCAACGAAAGGACGCCAGTCGACATCCGGCCGCTCGAGCAGCGTTCATTTCCACGCGGACCATGGGAGGACATGGATGATGGCGAGTCAGCAGGTGCCTACTCGATCGACATCTGGGGTCCTAAACCGTTCGAGATTGGCGGTGTGGCCGCCATTGGCCTCGTAGGCTTCGAGGTCGACAGTGAAGATGCGGCGCAGCAGCAAATTCAGGGCTTCGGCAACGCGTGGTGGTATGCGCTCAAGTCGGTCGTGAACATCGCTCTCGGCGCCTCCGGGACAGCTGGCAGTATTGCAGAACTGGCGGTCAAGGCGGGTCTCATTGCGGCCAAAGCAGCTCTCACCGCTGTGCTTATAGCGGTGGCCGTAATTGCGGTCATCACAATCATCGGCACCGCTTTATGGGCAGCATGGGCGCCGGCGGACCTGATTGCTCTGGACGTCCTTCTGCTGGAATCCACCGGCGCATGGGATCGAACGGATCCGAAGCGGCCGCTGCCTCCTGCAAATGGCCGCACCTTCGGCGACCCAGACGACGATGACAACATCATTACCGTTACTGAGCGTGCGCTACCGAAGGACTTCAAGCAGGGCGATTTCTCCGCTGGCTGGGTGCAGGAAAACCAGTACGACACGCCTGAGGACGGCGAGGACGCGAGCTACACGCTCCTCTTCCGCCTCGTGCGCACCGCGTAGAAACAGAAAGGCGTCGGCCATTTGAAGCGGGTCGACGCCCTAAATATCTAGATCAGGTCTTGCAATCACGCATTTTGTTACAATGAAGAACAGAAATACATTCAACTGCCGCCTTTTACCCGATGCCAACGCATCGGTTCGCAAATAACCGCTAAACATAGTGGCCGAAAATTAGCTTTCACCATTCAATATATTATTAATTTCGAATGTAGTTTTTAAGCATTCTAAGTTAATGGTATGCAAGCTATCGGGATTTTCCACGACTCAGTTTGTTTGACGAAGGCAAAACTACAGCCTTATCACCATCATATTTGATACTGGAATTACTACCAATTTCAGGTACTTTATTGAAATCTTCTTTATCATGTTTAACAAAGTTTTTACCAACTTGCTGATACACATTAGCTTGGTCAACATATAAGATCACACCTTCTTCAGTTTTGGTCTTATCGGCCTGTGCTGATAAATGGATGTTGTAGATGCCTGGTTTTATTAGTCCCGCCTTTTCCACTTTATCGGTATTCCACTGCCCTTCCTGTTCGCTCTGAACAAGACGCTGCCCGTTCATTACCAGAAGGCGTTGCTTCATCGGGGGTTCTCCTATTGATTTGTAAAAGTTTGGAAATTCGCGGTTCATCGGTTTACTTGCATTCTAACCTTCTAACACTGCCACAAGCTGCACTTGAGTAAGATTAGCTTCAAACTCATAACCATCATCATCGTATTTCAACCAAGCGAAGCCTTCAGCCGGTGGACGGCGGCTTAAGATCAGTCGGGCATGACGGCCATCATGTTGCACTTGAACAATCGCTTTTTTGAGTTTATCTGGGTTATCTGCCGGTTTTTCGTGCTTTTTATCTGTAACTTCGACATCAGGCTCTTGAGCGCTTTCTACAAATTCATTCGTCTCGATGGTAGAATCAATTTTAATGGCATCTTGTTCGTCTTCCTGGTGTTTGCGCTTATCATCTAGAAACTCCCGTAACAGCTTAACCGAGCCCCGTGAAATCTCTTGATTATCGTCGCCCAACCAATCGTTAACTTCTTTAGGCATTTTCTTGAAAGCGGTCACCAGTTCATTAATAACGGTCACATCTTTGGCTCGACCTGAATTAAACGCATCCGCAATTGGATCTGGCAGATCAAGCAGCGTGACGTGCTGTGTTACAAAAGCCGGTGATTTACTGATAGCTTTGGCAATATCAACTTTTTTAGTGCCTTTTGCAAGCTCCCGGCCAATATAGTTAGCGATTTCTCGCGCAGTCAGTTCATTGCGTTGTAAATTTTCAACAACCTGATCAGCTTCGTTATAATCATTATCTATAAAGCCTGGAATGGTTACTTTACCAGCACGTTTAGAGCCACGAAAACGGCGTGCGCCATGATTGATAAGGAAGCGCCCTGGTGAGTCTTGATTCTCGCGAACTGAAATCGGTGTTTTCACACCACGAAGTGCAATTGATGCAGCTAACTCGTTTAAGCTTTCGTCAGAAAATCCGGGGTTATCTTCAGTACGTGGTTGTTTGGGATCTTCATCAATCAACTCCATATCAATTTCAAGAGGCGTTCCGTTATTTGCAGTGGAGACTGGGTCATCCAAGAGCGCTGAAAGGTCACCCATGTTATCCAGACCAAGTCCTGATGTTAGTGGTTTTATTGCGGTCTTTGCAACGACCTTCATAGGATTTTTCTTGGTAGCGCTTGTCATTGTGTGATCTCCATTTTTTCAAAAACATAAGTGGCCAATTCACGAAGTTCGGTGGTGGCCTTACGGGCGGCGGTCTTTTTGATTTTCCAAACAGGTACCCCGGAAGCCAAGGCATCGGCAATGCTACTACGCAAACCAATGCCAGCCGGTATCATCAGCTGCGGATACGCTGTTTGCAACTCATCCAGATGGCGAACATGGCGTGGGTTTCTGGCGTCAACTTTGCTCGGTACCATGCCAAGAAATTTCAGCTTGGTATTATGCTTACGAACGTTGGCAATGGTGGTGAGCATTTTTTTGATACCTTGAATACTATAAGCTTCTAGCTCGATTGGAGATAAAACACAATCTGCAGCGTAAAGAGAAGCTACCAGACTGACGCCAAGAGCGGGCGCGGTGTCAACAAGAACTACATCGAAACCACTATCTGCTAACGCTTTTATGTTCTGTTTAAAAACACCTGCAGCATCTGTCAAACTACGCTTCTCCATGTTTGCCAATACAGCATCTGATTCTATCAAGCGTATTTGTGGTTCATTTGTAAGGTCATCAAACCATTCGCGAAGATTATCACCATTGTTATCAAACATCTGACTGGCTAGGTAGCCGCTACGAAACTCTTGCAGGGTAAATGAGGCATTGCCTTGGGTGTCTAAGTCTATGACGGCGACACGCAGGCCGCGTTCAAAAAAGTCAAATGCTAGATGTACCAAGCTTGATGTTTTGCCGACGCCACCTTTTTGTTGTGCGACTACCAGTGTTTTCATATTTCAGATACCCGTTTCTTTTCTGCTCCCTCTGCCCACCTTTTGACGATATAGGCCTGATGTTCCGGCAATACTACCGATACTCTCTCGTACCCTTTGGGTAAATTTTTTACAATATAAGCAGACCATACTCGGTGTACTGCTTGTGAAACAGCTCCTTTGGATAGTCCTAGTGAGGCAACATATACAGATTGCGGTTGTCCCATCACTAACACGCCATGTGCTATTTCAATAGTTTGTTGCCCTACTTCCAAGTCATTTACGCACAATTGAAATTGACTTTCTGTTAGCTGTTTCTTCATGAAATCCACCTACATTAATTACGTCGAACCTAGTTTTAAAATGCCAGCATCTGCTTGCAGATTTATTGTTTTTTTGAACAGTAATGTTCAATCGTTTTAGCGGCTAAAATTTAAATGTGCATAATAAGCTAACCGAGCAAGATTCTTTTAAATCTCACTTGGCTTATAGATAGACACAAAGTACGTAAAAATCACAAAAACTGAAAAGTGTAGAATAAACGTCCATCCTGCATATTCTCCAGGTGTGTTCCAATAATAAAACACGCGAATGAGTTGCACTGTACAGTCGACCGACAGAATAAACTTCATGAATTGCCACATTAGTACAGTACATACCCAACAGTTCCTAAGCAGGGCTTTACCAAATCCAAGTATTTTGGGTTTTAGCTTAAGCCTTGGGTAGTGTTGATCCGGAAATTTAATAATGTTCGACATAACCTGAATCTCTCCAATGTTCCATGTTTATCATTCGGTACAGGTTATCGCGTTTGTTTTTACGATAACCTGTAAATAGGTATAGTCCTTTGTCTTTTCAATTACCTTAACTGAATAGTACTTTTCAAGTTTTGCAATGAGAATAGGTTAGAACTATAGTCTAGTCAATTTATTTAGCTAAACTAAATTTTTAAAAAATGTAATTAAATTTTAGCCGCTAAAATTATTGAATTTGTATATTTTAAATCCACCTTCTCATAAATTCGATATATCCATCATAAAGCATTAGAATTTAATGTATAGCTGTTTTTTTATAGTTTCTCCCCTTTGAAGATAAAAATCGAAAAACAACAACATGTCTTTTTGTTGTTGTTTAATACATTTAATAACAACATATTTAAATATATTTAGCTTTCTACAGCCCTTACCTACAATAGCTTGTAGCGAATTATGGTGACTGTTTAGGGGATTAAAGGTGACTGTTTAGGGGATGAAACTATAAGTAAAGGTGACTGTTTAGGGGAACAAAGGTGATAGTTTAGGGGATGAACCGAAACTTTTTATTTAGAATACTTAAGTTACTGTTTATATTAGATAATATATTAATGAAAAGTCTCCTTATGTTGCGTAAGGTGACTGTTTAGGGGATTAAAGGTGATCGTTTAGGGGATGGCTGTGTTTTTGGTGAGTTTTTATATGTGAATTGCTTAAAATCAGTGTTTGCAGGACTGCTATCGGAATTTAAAAATTGGTAAAGGTGATAGTTTAGGGGATGGCGCTGAATTTGTTTTTTAAATTATTTCTGTTTCTGCTCTTATTTTTTGTTAAAGATAGTCTTAGTTTGTAACAAATAAGTAACTCTTAACGTTTAAAAAAATATTAAAGGTGATGCTTAATCTAATTGACATGCTATCACTTTTAAATATAATCGCATTTTTGAATCACTCAAAAGCATCTATTCCTATGGCGTCAGTCAATGTACAAGTTAAGAAGCACGTAGCTGCTATTCACACTAGCGGAGTCTTATCTTTACTCGAACGAAAAATGGTTAACGTTCTGCTATTGAATGCTTATGATGCTCTATTAACAAGGCGCACCCATAAATTACCAATAAAGCACTTGTGTGCAATGCTTGGATGGGACGAAAGCAACAATACCGAACGCCTACAAGACGTATTGCGTAAATTGGCTTCTACCCCTGTCGAATTTAACATGATGGAGGACGGTAAAGAAGTTTGGCGAGTCATGTCAATGTTGTCTTACGGCGAAATCAAAGACGGTCTTTGCACTTACCGATACGACGAATATCTTGCTGAGCGGCTTTACGATCCAGAAATATACGCCACAATAAACATAGGCATCCAACGGCGTTTTGAAGGAAGTTATGCACTGACTCTTTATGAAAACTGCGTGCGTTATAAATCTGTCGGTTCCACTGGCTGGTGGGAACTTGAACGTTTTAAAAAGATTATTGGCGCCACAGCCCTGATGTATGATGAATTTAAGTATCTTAAGCGCAATGTCATCGTCAAACCGATTGATGAAATTAACCGCATCTCGGATATACACATCGAGCCAGAATTTCAAAAGCAAGGTCGTAAAGTAACAGCAGTGCGCTTTTTGATTACGGAAAACCCCCAACACACCTTATTAAAGCCGGTTATCCAGGATGATCATGCTGCAATTAGAGAATCGGAAATATTCAAACGATTGTTGGAACATGGCATAGGCGAACGTCTGGCTATTTTATGGGTACTCCAGGACCAAGATCGTGCTCAGAAAGTGGTCGAATATGTTGAAGCCAAAGCACTAAAAAAACAGGTCAAAGGTTCAACCGCTGGCTATATACGCACGCTTTATGAAAGTGACGCGGTAGTTGGAAAATCTATTTTCGAAACGAAAAAAGAGCAAGAATCCAAAGTAAAAAAGACAGAAGAGCAGCAAAAAGCAAACAAAAAGCGCCAAACTGAACTTGAAGCAGAATTTATACGGGAACGCACCAATCAGGCCGTTACTAGCTTAACACTAGAAGAAAAACGTTCCTATGCTGAACTGTATATCAAAGAAACCGGGGCAGAACAAAGTAAATCTTACCAACAGAAAAATGCCGAATTTAAGGATTCTCTTGAACGTATTCAGTTTTCTGGTTGGCTCCGCAAGTGTCTTGCTCCAAAGATAAAGCTATCTGAATACAAGGCTTGGCTTTCTGAAAAGGGTTACGCAGAAATAGATTCTGTATCAAAAAGTTCAAAAAAAATTGTGATAAATACAGGGGAGGGTAGTTAATTGTTGGAACAGCGTAAACAGCGGCTCTGTTTCTAAGTGGGTCGATAGATAAATCTTATGTTTATCGGCTTAGACTTGATCATACTCCAAGAAAAATGGATTAAAATTGATCTAACACGACAGTCTTTGGACGACAAAAAATAGACTATGAGCTTGATTTTATTGATAGGTAAAGCAGTACTAAAGTACTATTGAAAATAGGAAATATCTATTACAGTATAAGATACAATTGTCTGAAATTGAATTGGTCTTAGTTGCATAATAGTGGGTGGATCCATGTTGACACTTAACAAGCAAATACTCATCAAAATGATAGTGTCAGTGCCGATTCAACTTATACAATGGATAGGAATAGTTATTTTAACCCTGCCAATACTATCCATTGCAGCCAATAAGCCCCCAATTGCCCAAGCTATTAGTAAAACTTTAAATGAAGATAAGCGAATCAATTTTGCTTTAAAAGGACTTGACCCTCGACGAAAACAAATTTATTACACAATTGTCCAGCCACCTGAACACGGGGACGCCAAACTTAGTGGCAAATACGTTATATACACTCCAGATGCTGACTATTTTGGTCTGGATAGCTTTCAATATCTCGTTTCTAACGGCGAACTCAGTTCGACAACAGCGACAGTGAAGTTAAAAATACGGCCTGTTAACGATAGACCCATTGCCCAATCTCAAAATCTAACAATCCCAATGGGCGGGGCGACTGCAATTGGATTAACAGCCTTTGATGTGGAAGGTGATGCTCTCAGTTTTTCTATCTTAAGCAAACCTAAGTCTGGCAAAGTGCAAATAAAAAGAAATATCGCAACTTATACACTCAAGAATGCGGGTTTTAAGGGAAATGATAAATTTTCTTTTAGGGCCAAAGACAAAAAGCTGTTTTCAAAGGCTGCAAAGGTAAATATAACCGTGGCGACTTCAACTGGGTCGGAATCGGTGATCCAAACCGTCAATAAAGATGGCGCTGTTATTGAATTGCCAAACAAAGTAAGCCTTACCGTTCCATCTGGATCATTACAATCTGCTGCCATTCAGGTCGCCGTCATTGCCATGCCCGAGCTGGATACTTTGTTGGCCGAGGAAAAAAACTATAGCGATTCCGGTGCGCCAAGGCTCAAAATCAAATCTTCTGTTCCATTGGACGGATTAGTCGAATTAAAGATTCCCTTACCGGAAAATCTTCGTGACCCAAATGCAGCGGGGCAACTGACGCTTTTTGCTGTTGAGCCTTTCGGTGAAGGCGATGACGAAGGCTCTGGGAGTTCCTTATTAGCACTCAACGGGAGAATTTGTGAAAACGCTACAGCGTATTGTGCAACATTGGAGCCTGGGCATTTTTTGCCGGTTCCAGATGATCCCCTCGACCCGGTACTTCGGGTTGTCCTGCTTTCCAAGCTTGCCTCCGCATCCTCGACGCCACTAAATCTAGTACACCCTATTGCCGATTCCCAATTTCCAAAAAAAAATGATGTTATTGATGTTTTCCAGCCGGTGAATTTCAAAGTCAATTTCGAAATCCGTAAAGAGTTTCCAAACCTTCGATTTCCATCCATACAACAAAATGCTTCGATCCTGAGCGCATTTAAGGAAATTCGGCAAGCCCTGCCTTCGGCAGGTCGTCGCCATACTGGTCTTGATTTAGCGGTTAAGGAGCAACCAGTTATTGCTGCATTGGATGGTATTGCTGACGATATTAGAGATCAACCTATTATCGCTGTGGGAGCAAACAATCCAACCGTAGTTCAACCAAATTATACTGGCGATAGTTGTAGGGAATTGAACGATGGATATGGCAAGAAAATTGGGCGAATCGGAGGATTACGTTTGTGGCATGATTTTTCAACGAAAGGCCAGTTATTTACTCGGTATCTTCATTTAAAACCGGGTACCATCAATCTACCAGACCCAATGCACGCAGGCGACTTGATCGCTACCAGCGGTACGTCTGGTGCTTGTAAAAAGCCTTTTACCTGCGTGCCGAATATGACGACACAAAACGGAGTCTGTAAACTCTATGCTACCGGCCTCCCTGCATATCACCTCCATTTTGATGTATTATCGGATAATAAATTGTATATAGACCCACGGCCTCTATTACCTGCAATTAACGATACCAGTTTATTCCTCCTTCCACACGATAATGTCAATCCATCTTCAAAAGATATTGGATTGTCACCAGAGCCTCATTTAAGACTTAGGTTAGTCTTAAATAATGGCTCCCCAATGCTGGGTGTTAATGAAATTGATAAACAGTTTGTAACCGATTTTGCCACTATTACAACTCAGGTATCAGGTGGAGAAATACAAACCGGTTCGGTTAAAGGAAGTATTGTCGGCAAAACCAAATTAACGAATTCCATAGATAACTACGGAGGTAGTTATGCGAACATCGCTTACGATAGTGGGTCACTAACGCTTTCCACTTATTTTAAGGCAGCGGCTTCTCATCCCTTTTATCAACAAAATGGCCTCAAATTAGAAGATATCGTCGAACAATCTAAAGTTGTTCTTGAGTTGTGTACTTTCCGACTTAGCTTAAATTGCATTCAGATTGCATCTTGGGATTTGAATCAGAAAAGCACCCAAGTCACCGCAGATGCCACCACCGGCAGTACTGGCAAAGGGACTGTGACTTCCGAACCGGTGGTTATCAACTGCCAAACCGGTAGCAGCAATCAATGCAGTTATGCGTTTTCTGCCGGTGATACTGTAAAACTCACCGCCACGCCAAGTACCGATCTCAGCAGTTATAGCACCTTTGCCGGTTGGTCGGGGTCGGATGCGGATAAATGTGTTGCTGGTTCCGCTCCAACTGTTTGTAATTTGCCTTTGGATAGCATACCAAAAAACATCACCGCTATGTTTAAGCTAGTAAATCTAAACGACCATAAGTTTAGCTTCGGCGTGAATAAACAAACTCCTAATTGTTCCTCACTTCAAGATCCAGGAAGCTTTGCGCGGCCATATATCTTAGATTATATGCTTTGTACAGAGGGGGCTTATCCTTGGTTTTCTTGTACTGGTGCCGCATGCGGAGTATTACGGCTTGTTCCTTATGTAACTGAACTGATAAGCACGACACACTATCAGAAATTTTACGATGGCGTTTATAATCCTGGATGCGATGAGGTGACTCATACGTTAAATTATGAATCTAAGTCTGAGATTGGCTACCCACTTTCTACGTATCAACTCTCTGGTTTTAGCGCTGGATATGCAACTAATCTCCATGTTACATGGTATGCGCAACCAGACAAAAACATGTTAACTCAATGTATGAAAACAGGTTCCGATTCTCAGTTCAATGGGGTTATTTATGACGAGATTAGAAAGTCAGTAGTCGATAAATTTACAATAAATGTTAGTTTCCCTTAGTGAGGCAAGGCCGTAAGTCGTTTACGAATTCCGACATATGATTTACCCGTTCAGGCTGGCGTTTATTAATCACATACATACGGATTTTGCAAAGTAATTTAGGAGTCGCAAACTTAAGTTCCGTAGGTTGGGCTGCCTGCTGTTTTGCAATCCAACATGCACATAAATCTGAGGTAGCAGCAGAGGTAGTGGGCAATGCGTACGCGCTTAATCCCCCTGCATCATTCCCTGTCGATCTCAGTCATGCCAAACTTTCCCAACAGTAGCATTTTGGGAGCTACGCATGGCATCAACACTTACTACTTTATGACTTGTTGACTTGATTGCAGATCTATTTACCAGTTGGTAAACTGCAACGACAAAGTCCCTTGGGAATTACAATTACAACTAATAAAGTGTGTAACGGGTTTTCATCTCACCGTTCATCATTAGTGCTTCTGCCAACCTATTTAACTATCTGTCCATAAGCTACTGCTTAGTACAATATACACTGCGTAGCATGTCATCAGCTTTACAGTCATAGTTACCAGATGGAGCTGATGCTTTCCATTTTACATCAGTGATACTGCGGTCAACATTAGAAATTACGACTTGATTAGCAGAGATATTTCCTCCGATATTTCGAGCTGATTCTCGCTGCAAATTCGCTGCCGCATTTGCACACCCCACAATTGCGAATTCAATAAATACTAAAATACAGACCATCTTAAATTTTGACATGAGCTTCTCTTGCTTATGCTCTCTTAGTTTGTGATCAACCATCAGGAGAGCAGGTCCGATGATCTAACAAATTAGTATTTCTGCATAACCACAACCTACGCATAATCTCCTATTAAACAGGCAATTCTTATTATTAACTTAAATAAGCTTTATAATGCGGCCCTGTAGTAATTATTAGAATTTTATTGTGAAAAATTTTAGCGGCTAAAATTTTTAACCATTCGATCTACATAGGACATTAAACTAACCGTGTACAACCAGATTCTGTTTACTAACATTTTACGCCTGCTTGATGAGCTAGATATGACTAAAAATGATCTAGCGATTAAAGCAGGTATTTCAATTTCGTTTTTGTCAGATTTAACCAACGGCAAAGCAAATCCATCGCTTAAAGTTATGGAAGCGATTGCGGATGCGCTTGAAACATCACTGCCTACACTCCTGGAGCTAACAGACCTAGACAAGGCTGCATTAGTTGAACTAGCAGGTGGGCGAACTTCACGAATTCTTCCTGAAGGATTCTTTCGAGTCTCTGCAATTCTGACCGAATTTCAAGCATATAAGGTACAGCAATGGGATCAAGAAAATCGTAAACGTTTGCAAGCTAAAAATCCTAAAAAAGGTTAACACCAAGGGAAATATTTATCGGAATATAGGATATTTCGGTTAATTTTGTGATTTATTATATTTTTGTTTCGTTATATCGGTATTTGTGTAGAATGAATACCAATGGATATACCGGAGCAAAAAATGACTGTGCAAGAAGACCAATTTTCAAGCGTAAAGGAAAGAGCTAAAAAGAAGCTCGAACGAGATATGGGTCCGATGCTCATGGTCGCCCTAAATGATCCAAAAACCGTTGAAATCATGCTCAATGCCGATGGCAGAGTGTGGCAAGAACGGCTTGGTGAAGAAATGAAATGCATCGGCACTTTGCGTGTAGCGCAATCCGAAGCAATTATAAAGACCGTTGCCGGTTACCACGGTAAAGAAGTCACCAGGATAAAACCGTTAATTGAGGGCGAGCTACCACTTGATGGCTCTCGATTCGCCGGCCAGCTACCACCGATTGTTCCCGCTCCAACTTTTGCTATTCGAAAGAAAGCCATCGCCATATTCACGCTTGAACAATATGTTTCAAATGAAATAATGACGGCAGTTCAATGTGACCTCTTGAAAAAAGTAATCAAAAATCACCGTAATATTTTAGTCATCGGTGGTACCGGCTCGGGCAAGACCACGCTGGTCAATGCCATCATCAATGAAATGGTGGCGATTAATCCAATTGAGCGCGTATGCATCATTGAAGATACTGGAGAAATTCAGTGTGCTGCTGAAAATTACGTTCAATACCACACCTCAATTGATGTGCCGATGACGGCACTACTCAAAGTAATCCTGCGGATGCGGCCAGACCGAATTCTGGTCGGAGAAGTTCGGGGTGCAGAAGCCTTAGATTTGCTTGATGCCTGGAACACCGGACACGAAGGAGGAGCTGCCACACTTCATGCAAATAATGCCGCAGCTGGATTAGTTCGATTGAAGTCACTCATTACCCGCAATGCGTCAGCTCCATCCGATATTGAACCGCTGATAGGCGAAGTGGTTCATGTTGTTGTTCACATTACCCGTACCCCTCATGGCCGTCGCATACATGAAATTATTGAGATTTCTGGGTATGAGCACGGCCACTACATCACCAAAACCCACTAGGAGCAGTCACAATGCAAGTAACTTTGTCCCCAATCTTTGCCGTCAACCGTCCGACAATGTTCTACATTGGTATGGCGATGTTTCTGGCCTTCATTTTCTTATCACCTCAACATGCTTTAGCGTCAGAAGGTACTGGTGGTTCTCTACCTTATGAATCTTGGTTAACCAGCCTCCGAAACTCCGTCACCGGCCCTGTGGCGTTTGCGCTGTCGATCATCGGTATTGTCATTGCCGGTGGCATGTTGATTTTCGGGGGAGATCTTAACGGATTTTTTCGCACCCTAATATTTCTCACTCTGGTTATGGCGTTTTTGGTCGGAGCACAAAACATGATGAGTACATTCTTTGGTCATGGCGCTGAAATAGCCACTTTGGATGAAGCTGTTATACATCAGTTTAAAACAACTGAATTTAGACGGAGTGCATAGCTATGGCTCTTCGCACGATACCTATTCGGCGAGCGGGTAACAGAGATAACTTGTTCATGGGTGGAGATCGCGAGCTGGTGATGTTTTCAGGCCTATTGGCATTTGCACTTATTTTTAGCGCACAAGAACTAAGGGCTACCGTGATTGGACTTCTGTTATGGTTTGGTGCGCTGTTTGCTTGCCGACTTATGGCAAAGTTTGATCCAAAACTACGATTTGTGTACCTACGACACCGGAAATACAAGCCTTATTACCCAGCGCGCAGCACGCCATTTCGAGTGAATCCGAACAGCCAAGGGAAACAATATCAATGATCGAATCTATTATAGTTGCCATTGCTGGCCTTGGTTTGTCGATGCTGCTTGTTTTGTATGCGCGTATCCGTGTCGTCAATGACGAGGTTGAATTAAAAAAACATCGCTCAAAAGCGGCCGGATTTGCCGATCTACTTAATTATGCCGCTGTAGTTGATGACGGCGTTATTGTCGGCAAGAACGGCTCATTTATGGCGAGCTGGATATATCAAGGCGATGATAATGCTAGCAGCACCGATGAACAGCGTGAAATGGTATCGTTTCGAATAAACCAGGCATTGTCAGACCTTGGTAATGGCTGGATGGTACATGTTGATGCTGTGCGACGGCCTGCACCGAATTACTCTAATCATGGTGTATCGCATTTTCCTGATCAAGTTTCTGCTGCCATTGATGAAGAACGACGTAGGCTGTTTGAAGGCCTTGGCACTATGTACGAGGGCTATTTCGTCCTGACTGTAACCTATTTTCCACCGCTGCTGGCTCAACGACAATTTGTTGAACTGATGTTCGATGATGATGCTGTAACGCCAGGCCACAAAGCGCAAACAGAAGGATTGATCGATTATTTCAATCGCGAATGCATTAGCATTGAGTCGCGGCTGTCTTCAGCCGTGAACCTGTCCAGGCTACGTGGACAAAAGATGGTTAATGAGGACGGTTCAACTGTTACCCATGATGATTTTTTGCGCTGGCTGCAATTCTGCGTCACAGGCCTGAATCATCCGGTTATTCTGCCCAGTAATCCAATGTATCTCGATGCTCTCATTGGTGGGCAGGAAATGTGGGGCGGGGTGGTTCCCAAAATTGGCAGAAACTTCGTCCAGGTTATTGCAATTGAAGGTTTTCCCTTGGAGTCAACCCCCGGCATTTTAACGGCATTAGGTGAGCAACCCTGTGAATACCGTTGGTCTTCGAGGTTCATTTTCATGGATACACATGAGGCCGTTGCCCATCTGGACAAGTATCGTAAGAAGTGGAAGCAGAAAATTCGTGGTTTCTTTGATCAAGTGTTCAACACTAACACCGGCACTATTGACCAGGATGCAATGTCGATGGTGGCCGATGCTGAATCCGCAATTGCCGAGGTGAATAGTGGTCTGGTGAGTCAAGGCTATTACACCAGTGTTGTAATCCTGATGGACGAAAACCGAGATAAGCTGGAAGCCTCTGCACGTTCGGTGGAAAAAACGATTAATCGCATTGGCTTTGCCGCACGCATAGAGTCTATTAACACCCTGGATGCCTTTCTGGGCTCCTTGCCCGGGCATGGTGTTGAAAATGTTCGCCGACCGCTTATCAATACTATGAACCTAGCCGACTTGTTGCCTACCAGCAGCATCTGGACGGGTTTGATTGATGCACCTTGTCCGATGTATCCGCCACAGTCACCGGCACTCATGCAGGGTGTAACGCACGGTGCCACGCCATTTCGCTTGAACTTGCATGTTCGTGATTTGGGGCACACGTTCATGTTTGGCCCCACGGGCGCAGGAAAATCCACTCATCTGGCGCTGATCGCTGCTCAACTTCGCCGCTACAAAAATATGTCAATTTTTGTCTTTGATAAAGGCATGTCGATTTACCCACTGGTAAAAGCGACAGGCGGTAAACATTTCACCGTGGCTGCAGATGATGAAGCGCTGGCATTTTGTCCTTTGCAATTTTTGGAAACCAAGGGTGACCGTGCTTGGGCAATGGAATGGATTGATACCATTTTAGCTCTCAATAAAGTAGACACCACACCAGGGCAGCGCAACGAGATTGGCAACGCCATTATGAGTATGAACGCCAGCGGAGCCCGCACTCTTTCGGAATTCTCGATAACCATTCAAGATGAAACCATTCGTGAAGCCATCAAGCAATACACGGTGGATGGCACGATGGGGCACCTGCTTGATGCAGAAGAAGATGGTTTATTGCTTTCCGACTTTACCGTTTTTGAAATCGAAGAACTGATGAATCTAGGCGAGAAATATGCACTCCCCACTTTACTCTATCTGTTTCGTCGGATTGAGCGAGCCCTAAAAGGCCAGCCTGCCGTTATCATCTTGGATGAAGCCTGGTTAATGCTTGGGCACCCCGTGTTCCGAGCCAAAATAAGAGAATGGCTAAAAGTATTGCGAAAGGCTAACTGCCTAGTTCTGATGGCAACGCAAAGCCTCACGGACGCCGCCAATAGCGGTATTTTAGATGTGATCGTGGAATCAACTGCCACTAAGATTTTTTTGCCCAATATTTACGCCCGTGATGAAGACACAGCGGCTCTTTATCGTCGCATGGGTCTTAACGCCCGTCAGATTGATATTTTGGCAACCGCCATCCCTAAACGTCAGTACTACTATGTGTCCGAAAACGGACGGCGGCTTTATGACTTGGCTCTTGGCCCACTTGCGCTGTCCTTTGTAGGTGCATCGGACAAGGAATCGGTTACTACCATCAAAAACTTGGAAGCTAAGTTTGGCGAACGCTGGGTGCATGAATGGTTGGCTAGCAGGGGATTGAATCTCAACGATTATGGAGCGACGGCATGAGCATCGGAGACACAATTAAATACTTACGTATAAAAAAAACCAGCGGTGGTGACCAACGCCACGATATGAAGTCCATGGTCGGTGGCAGGCGCCAAGGAGAAAACGAGAACCCGTATCTCTCTGCCCGTCGCACCTGGAATGATCAAAGCGCAGCCAATGTAGCCAATCGGCAAATGTGGCAACTGCTCGGTATCCTGGCGATGATGATTGCTTTGTCTGGGGTAGGGGGCATGATCTACATCGGCAGTCAATCCAAGTTTGTACCCTATGTGGTCGAAGTCGACAAATTAGGGCAAGCTGCTGCTGTTGCTCCGGCCCAGCGTGCAGATATTGCCGACCCTCGTGTCGTCCATGCGGCAGTAGCCTCGTTTATCAATGATGCTCGCTTGGTGACGCCTGATATTGCTTTACAGCGAAAGGCGGTATTCCGGCTATATTCGATGCTGTCCTCAAACGATCCAGCCACGGCCAAAGCCAACGAATGGCTAAACGGTACCGAAGATAGCAGCCCATTTAAGCGAGCGATCAAGGAAACCGTCAGCATCGATATTCTCTCGGTCATTCCACAAACGCCTGATACTTGGCAAGTGGACTGGATGGAAACAATGCGCGACCGTCAAGGCAACGTGCTGAATAAACCTTTCCGCATGCGTGCATTGATCACTGTTTACACAGTGCCAGCAACCCCACAAACCACCGAAGAGCAAGTGCGTAATAACCCGCTGGGTATTTATGTCCGTGATTTCTCTTGGTCGAAACAACTTTAAGGTTACACACCCATGAAAAAGACGCTCTTCGCATTAATCATTTTGGGTGTAGTGCCCGTTCTGGCAATGGCGACTCAGGATGATAATCTGGCTGATTTGTATTTTTCGAACCAGAACCCTAAATTAACGCCGCAAGAAAAAGCCGCCATTGCTATTGCTCATAAGTGGCAAGCGGCCAGTGCCACCGGAGTCAAACCCGTATCTGGAGCCGATGGGACAATCAAATTCCTATTTGGTGCACAGCAACCCAGTATCGTTTGTGCTGTCCTGCAAGTCTGTGATGTGGAGTTGCAAGCGGGCGAACAGGTCAACTCGATTCACTTGGGCGATACAGCCAGATGGACTGTAGAACCGGCTATCACGGGTAGCGGACCCGCCGAAGTACAACACCTCATTATTAAGCCGATGGATGTCGGTCTGGAAACATCGCTTATTGTCACCACCAATCGCAGAACTTATCACTTCCGACTGCGTTCGCATCGGACTGAGTTTATGCCGCGCGTGGCCTTCACTTACACCGAGGATGCTGTAGCGAAATGGGATGCCATCAAGCGCCATGAGGTTGAGGAAAAGCACGAGCACACTATTCCGCAAACCGGCGAATACCTTGGTGATTTGAATTTTGTTTATGACGTGGATGGCTCTGCGCCTTGGAAACCGGTACGCGTCTATAACGATGGCGTTAAAACCATCATACAGATGCCTAGCACGATGGCGCAGACTGAAGCTCCTACATTACTGGTCGTGCGCAAGGATGGCGGTTTATTTACCGATGATGAAACCGTCATTGTGAACTACCGAGTCCAAGGTGACCGATACATCGTGGATACCATTTTCGAAAAAGCTATTTTGATTGCCGGTGTTGGTAGCAGCCAAGACCGCGTCACCATCACTAAGGGGAAATAACCATGCGCAAGCATTCTATATTAGCGCTGGCCTTACTTACGCCGGTCTTGATCGGCCTGACTGGCTGCGTAACATCATCACCTTATGGCAATTTCATTGAAAACACTGCGGCTGCCAACGACCAAAAGATTGCCGATGACGTCGTCAAAAAACTGGTGATGCTTTATCCACCAGCCAGCACCCGATTTGACTTGCAACACATTACGCCTGATTTCTTTGGCAGCACTTTAATCGAGTCCCTGCGAGCCAATGGCTACGCTGTCCTGGAGTTTAAACCTGAACCAAAAATAGGCAGTGTCGACAATGCGGATAACGCGAGTCAGGTACATACTGCCGAACTGTCATCGCCAGCCTTGCCGCTATCCTATGTCATGGATCAAGCCAAAGGCTCTAATCTGTACCGAGTCAGTTTGGTCGTTAACCATGGACAATCATTGGCTCGTGCCTATCAGCTGCAAGAGGGTACGATTTACCCGGCAGGCTATTGGGTTCATAAGGAGTAAGTGACGATGAGCATCGTGTCAGAAGATCAAATGTTGCCAGAGTCATCCCCAGGCGAGGTGTCACCCAATGCAGGCGTGCGCCGTGTTAACAATTTGCCGGTGTACATCATCGGAGGCTTGATGACGGTATTCTTAATCGTTATGGTCTTGGTGGCCGCTGATCGTGCAAATCAACAGCACCAACAGGCTGACACCAAGGACGAAAAAACCGGCAATACTCGTATGTTTGCCAACGAAATAGCAGGAATTCAACAAGAGGGTATCATCCAGGCCGAACAGGCTAAGCCCTTGTTGGTTCCAGAACAACCAAAGATTTTGATTGCTCGTCCCGATAATCTGGATGCACCGCCGACACCGCCGCTATCCAGCACAAATCCTCACCGCAATGATGAGTTGGAAAGAATTCGCTTGGCGAAAATGCAACAGCTTGAAACCGCTATCAAGGCTAAAACGGAGGTGTCAGTAACTGCGCCGCGTAGTGCTGGCTCAACACCGGGCGGCAAGTTAGAACGAAGTCCGCCGATGACTCGCGATGAAGCACTTACGCAACTTGTTGCCGTTCGCCAGCAGATTGATGCGCAGACCCACGATGACCCGACTGCAAGCTACAAAGCTCACCTGCAACAGCTGCAAGCGGCCTTATCAGAAACCACAGCAGGAGGGAGTACGGCTCCAAAACTTCTCCAAACATCCACGGACAACAATAAAAGCAAAGACCTGGGGCAGTTTGCCGATGCAGGACACGGCGACCGCTGGAAACTGGACTCAGAACCGGAAGCCCCGCGTACACCGTATGAATTGCGTGCGGGATTTGTAGTGCCTGGAATGCTGATTTCGGGGATCAATTCGGAATTACCAGGCCAAATCATGGCTCAAGTATCACAAAACGTGTACGACACCCCAACCGGTAAATACCTGCTGCTGCCACAAGGCTCACGGTTGGTCGGCTCATATTCCAGTGATGTCTCTTTTGGGCAAGCAAGGGTGCTGGTTGCCTGGCAGCGTATCGTTTTTCCTGACGGTAAAGCTATGGACATGGGTGCTATGCCGGGGGCGGATAGCGCCGGATATGCCGGTTTCAATGATCAGGTCAATAACCATTACCTTCGACTTTACGGTTCAGCATTCCTGATGTCAGCAGTTACTGCGGGTATTTCCTATAGTCAACAACAAAACCAGGCAAGCAGCACCTTCCAACAACCCACAGCTAGCAGTGCAATGAGCCAAGCACTGGGTCAGCAATTGGGGCAAGTGACGGCACAAATGATCGCCAAAAACCTGAATGTGGCTCCCACACTGGAAATCAGACCGGGCTTTCGTTTCAACGTCATCGTCACTAAGGACATGACATTTTCCAAGCCATACCAGGCATTTGATTACTAGGTGTTTAACGCCAAGGAGAAACCATGATGAAAAACTCATCTGAAATTTTAGCCGCTAAAATTCCTTTGGTGGTAATGCTTGTTGCTGGTCTGGGCTTATCACACACCGCGCTAGCCGTCTTCGGCGTCGGCGATATTGTGTTCGATCCCATTAACAATGTCAGCATTTTAGCGACCGCACTCGATGAAGCGGCACAGACAGCTAAGCAAATTGACGAGTACAAAACCCAACTCTTAGAGTACGAAAATATGCTCAAAAACACGGTCGCCCCGGCGGCCTATATTTGGGATCAAGCAACGGCAACAATGAATAAACTGCGCAGCTCTATCGATACACTAAATTATTATAAAAATAATTTAGGCAGCATAGACTCGTATCTGAGCAAATTCAAAGATACCAGCACCTACCGTGGTTCACCTTGTTACTCCCTAACCGGTTGTACGGATGAAGAATGGGCAGAGATGAAAGATTCTGAACGCTTGGGGTCTGAATCACAGAAAAAAGCCACCGATGCACTTTTCAGAAGCCTGGACGAACAGCAGAGCGCGATGCAAACCGATGCTAGCAAGTTAGAGGACCTGCAATCGGCTGCGCAAAGTGCGACCGGACAAATGGAAGCGATCTCTTACGCTAACCAACTCGCCAGCCATCAAGCCAATCAGCTGCTACAAATTCGAGGTCTTTTGATCGCGCAACAAAACGCCATAGCCACTCGTAATCAGGCTTTGGCAGACCGTGAAGCCAAAGAAGCCGCAGCCTCTACGCAACTGCGTACCGGCAAGTTCGTCAAAAGTTCAGCTAAAAGCTGGTAAAGGAAAAACATAATGGCTAAAAATAGAATATTATCGATGATCTTTATCAGTACGATAGCGACTATAATCGTTGGTTGTGAAAAAACGCCAGATATTGCAAGTCCTAAGTGTGCCGATTTAGATAAGATTACCAACCCAGTACAAAAAGCTGAACTGCTCAAAACTTGCCCACGCAGTGGCGCTGCCTTTAAGCGCAGTGACAAGAAAATCTGGTAAGGTGTTAGCAATGAGAACAGTCACCTTATTTCGATACAATCTGATTCTGTTGATATTGGGGTTGATGTGTTTTTCGAGCACTGCGCAGGCCGCTATCGATAATGCGGGAATTTTGGATAATGCTCTTAACAGTTATTCAACGGCAGCTAATACCTGGGCTGCAACCATCACGGCTCATGCCTGCTGGTTATTTTGGACATTAGCGCTAATCAGCATGGTGTGGACCTTCGGCTTAATGGCTTTACGAAAGGCTGACATTGGCGAATTCTTCGCGGAATTTATTCGCTTCACTATGTTTACCGGCTTCTTCTGGTGGTTGCTTTCAAACGGTCCGAAATTCGCTACTTCCATCATGGCTTCGTTACGCACGATTGGCGGTAATGCTACGGGCACTGGCTCTGCGCTGACACCGTCCGGCATTGTCGATATTGGTTTCGACATTTTCTTTAAAGTGCTTGATCAGTCGTCAGTATGGTCACCCGTTGATAGTGCTGTGGGGATTATCATGGGAGCCATTGTGCTTGTCATTCTGGCGTTAATTGGTGTGAATATGCTGTTGTTATTGGTCAGTGGTTGGGTATTGGCGTATGCCGGTATTTTCTTTCTTGGCTTCGGCGGGTCGCGTTGGACATCCGAGATGGCCATTATCTATTTCAAAACAGTGTTAGGGATTGCCGCACAGCTGTTCACCATGGTGTTGCTGGTAGGGATTGGTAAGTCATTTATAGATCAATATTACACGAATATGAGTGCTGGTATGAGCCTAAAAGAATTAGGGGTGATGTTGATCGTTGCGGTGATACTGCTTGCGCTGGTCAATAAAGTGCCTCCGCTCATTGGAAGTCTTGCCGGTGGCAGTACCGGCTCACTGGGTAATGGTTTCGGTGCGGGCACAGCCATGGGAGCTGCGGCAATGGGCGCAGCGGCTGCCGCAACTGCCGGGGCAGCAATGGCGGCGGGTGCAACCAATATGGCAGGTGGTACCCAAGCTATTATGGCTGCATTTACAAAAGCTAATGCCTCTGAAAGTGCAGGCAATGGCACCGGAGACATGATGGCGGCCATGCGTGGCGGGTCTGGCAACAACAGTGGTTCTGGTAGTGCACTTGCCTCGGCAATGAATGGTTCTATGGGCCGGGTCGCGGCTAATACGGTTGCGAACCTGGCGCAAGGTACTTGGGATGTAGCAAAAGCTATGGCCAGTGATATGAGAGATGCCGCGATGGATCGGGTCAGCGAGACTACGGGAGGGAAAATTGCAGCCGCTATAGAAGCCCGCGATGCGCCGCCTGGCTCAGGATCAGATAATTCGTCAGCGTTCGATAACAACAGCCTATCGGGAGGTTCAAATCGATCAACAGACGCAGGTATAGAAGTTGCGGCCTTTCGTGATCGTGATTCAAAAGCCTCGTAATTCAAAAAGGGCATCAACTATGCAACGAACCATCCTTTTGACAATGGTTTTCCTGGTCGCAATCGATTTCAGCCCATCGACACAAGCCAATGAAACAACAATACTGCCATCGCACGCCAATGCAATGCCATTTCCCGATCTGTCTCCTCGACTTCAAGAGCGTGTCGTCTGTTCACTGTCTGCAGCCATGAAATACGAAGTACCCGCAAACATAGTGCTCGCGGTAGCGGAAAAAGAAGCAGGTAAGCCTGGGCAATGGGTACGTAATTCCAACGGCACCCATGACGTAGGGTCAATGCAATTCAATACGGCATATCTAGGCGATTTAGCTCGCTATGGCATTTCGGCTAACGATGTAGCTGCGGCAGGCTGCTACTCATTCGACCTGGCCGCCTGGAGGCTTCGGCAACATATTAAGCATGACAAAGGCGATCTGTGGACACGGGCAGCTAACTATCACTCGCGAACAGCTCGTTACAACATAATCTATAGAACTGACTTGATAGCAAAAGCCGTCAAGTGGGCAGATTGGTTGGACGCTCGGTTTGTGACTTATGTCGCGACTAAGCTCCACGCTCCGGACTTGTCACCTATGGAAACCGCAACAATGGAGCCATTCCAGAAACCCCTCAAAACACCTGTGTGGAATAGCTACATGTATGTCCCACGAAAACTTATCATCAACGAGCAGCCCAAAAATTCAGTCTTTAAATTTTAGCGGCTAAAATTATCACTGTTTGCCATAACAAGCCGATCAACGCCAGCGGCTAGATATTGACTGCATCTTTTAAGGATTTTCCCGCTTTAAAACTCGGTACTTTTGTAGCTGCGATGGTAATTTCTTCGCCACTTTGCGGATTTCGACCTTTACGCTCTGCGCGTTCTTTGACTTCAAAGCTACCAAACCCTACCAATGACACAGAATCGCCAGCTTTTAAAGCTGTCTCGACGGATTTTATGATGCCATCTAAGCAACGGCCCGCGTCAGCTTTAGTTAGATTGGCGTGTTCAGCGATGGCTGCGATGAGATCTGATTTATTCATGAAAAGGTTGCTCCTTAAGTTAAAACAGTTAGGGTAAATGAGTTACGTGGGTTTTTTTAAATCTAGTTCTCAGTTAGCATTGAACAAATCAAGTTATGCTTCAATGCAGAGAAGGTTAATGGTTCAAGTTCTGTAATTATTGCAGACTTTGGTAAATTTAGCTGAGACACCTGTGAATTTTGGATTTGAATGAAATTTATACTGCTGGTTGTTAATTTGAAAAGATGAACTTAATAAGTCATGTACAATCCTTATCGGATTGTTTACTCAACCATTCGTTCATAAGATATATCTTGAGGATGGAGCACAAAAAAATACGAGTTGGAGTTAGAATTTTATGTGCAAGGCTTTTATAACTAGAAATGACAACTATTTTGAACACTCAAATTTATCTTGATTACGCAGCAACAACACCTATGGCACCCGAAGCTGTCGCAGCCATGGTGCAATGTTTATCAATTGACGGTGTTTTCGCTAATCCCGCCTCTTTACAACATGGTTTAGGGGAACGGGCCAATTTCGTCGTTGAGGAAGCACGTTCAGAAATTGCAAGATTATTACATTGCAACTCAAACGATCTGATTTTTACTTCAGGCGCAACTGAATCAAACAACATTGCTATCAAAGGGATTGCTCTTAGGTATCAAATAAAGGGTAACCATATAATTACATCGGCAAGTGAACACAAAGCTGTCTTAGATACCTGTAAATATCTTGAGAATGTCGGTTTCAAAGTGACTTATCTAAGACCCGATAACAATGGAATAGTTAGTCTTGATTGCATCTTGAATGCCATTACGGATAAAACCATTCTGGTATCTCTGATGCATGTCAATAATGAGACTGGCGTTATCCAAAATATCGATTTAGTCGCCCAAGCACTGGAAGATAAAGGCATCTTCTTTCATGTTGATGCAGCCCAAAGTGCAGGTAAGCTGACGATTGATCTAGCTAAAACTCCCTTAGACTTATTATCTGTCTCAGCCCACAAATTTTATGGCCCTAAAGGCATTGGCTGCTTATATGTTCGGGATAGAAAAAGAACAAATCTTGCTCCATTAATGCATGGCGGTGGTCAAGAACACGGTCTTTGCCCTGGTACATTACCCACTCATCAAATAATAGGCATGGCTACAGCTTTTAAAATCGCTCATGATTTAATGGCTAGCGATTATGAGCATTTTAAACATCTTGAGCAGATATTAATCGGACAATTTAAACAACTCCAAGGGGTTCATTTCAACGGAGATAACATACAAAAAATACCCACCATCATTAATGTTAGCTTTGATCAAGTGAGCTCTGATTCTTTAATTATTGCTTTAAGAGATGATCTAGCTATTGCATCAGGATCAGCTTGCAATAGTGGTGCTATTGAGGCCTCACATGTGCTGAGATCTATGGGCATTGAAAGTGATAGACTCTATGGTGCGGTAAGAATAAGTTTTGGTAGGTACACAACAGAGGTAGCTTTGCAAAAGGCAGCTCAGCGTATCTGTGAAGAAGTTACTCGTTTAAGGCAACTTGCATTGGAATAATTTGGTAAACGGTTACCCTGATGATTGGCAAAAAAGTTCTCAACAATGTTTATTGGCACTCCAGTTTAACTACTGCTCAAAACTTTGATGTCCAGCAACATATCGCTGAGGCCGAGAGTTTAGCTGGCGTGGAAGCTGGGGCCAATTATAATGTAGTAAAATACGACATTAATAGTAACTCGCTGTCTTTATTGTGGTACCCCGGATTTTTTACAGATCCTTTTCCCGCACTGGATAAAAGCTATCGAATCGACCTGGAATGTAAGCGCGTAGAAAAACGCAATTACCAGTCCTCAATCAACCCTCCCATTCTCCACCGCAAAGAATTACTGCTTAGTCCTAGTGACTCTCACAACTCGCTATTTTGCGAGCTGACTGCTACAGCTGAGCAACTCGGCCTATTCGAAAATACAATTCGTATTGGTTTTAAGCAGGCATGGGAAAACCTGATTGCTGAAAAAGGCTTTCAATTGATTGACCATCAATTTGTCCCCATTGGTAATAACCAAGATGATGAGCAACTATTATTTGAGCCAAGACAAAACGCAGCAATTTCCCGACATTTAACAGCCCTATCTCGTAGCAACTTATCTGCTCCGATGCAGTGCCTAGCAAGACATGGATTTTTAGATGGCGCATTATCCGTATTCGATTACGGATGTGGGAAAGGCGACGATATTCGCAACTTAACCGCTAATGCAATCTCAGTCTCTGGTTGGGATCCTCACTACGCAGCAGACCAACCTAAACAAGCGGCTGACATTGTTAATCTTGGTTTTGTGATCAATGTTATTGAAAGCTATCAAGAGCGCCTTGAGGCATTATTAGGAGCCTACAACTTAGCTAGACAGGTTTTAGTGGTGTCGGCGATGCTAATTAACCAGAATTCTTTCAAAGGCCAAGAGTTTAATGACGGGGTAATCACTCAACGTAACACCTTTCAAAAATACTATACGCAAACAGAGTTAAAAGAATTTTTAAGCGACACCTTAGAAACGGATGCTATACCTGTCGCACCAGGCATTTTTTTTATCTTTAAAGATAATGATGCTGAACAACGTTTTTTGCTCAATCGCCAACGAAGTCATCGCAATGTATTGCGCTTGTCGTACCGCTCATCAAATCCAGCCTTACCTAAACTGACGCGTAACGAAAAAAAATACCTTAGCTTTAAGCATTTAATTGATCCGCTGTGGCAGCAAACTTTGGAACTGGGTCGTTTACCGGAAAAAAATGAGATTAGTGACCTGATAGAGCTGATACAAAGCTTCGGTGCTCTTAGTAAAGCGTTGCGATTTATGCTTGATCAGTTTGATGAGGCACTTATTGAGCAAGCACGACAAAGTCGTATTGATGATTTGCTAACTTATTTTGCCTTGCAGACTTTTTCTAAACGAAAAGCCTACAAACACCTAGATGCTTCATTGCAAAAAGACATAAAAGCATTTTTTGGCGATTATAAAAATGCCGTTGCAATGGCCACATCAGTTTTATATCAAATTAGTAAAGTAGAACTTATTGAGTTGACATGTAAACAAGCCACCGAACTAGGTTTAGGTTATCTTGATGGAGAAGGTGCCTTACATTTGCACACAAGCCTAGTAGAACAACTACCCGCGTTATTGAGGATTTATATTGGTTGCGCAACCGTTTTGTATGGCGACATAGAACAAACTGACATCATTAAAATTCATAGCCAGTCCGGCAAACTCAGTTTAATGCGGTACGATGATTTTCAAAATAATCCATTACCTTCTTTACTCGAACGCGTCAAAATCAACCTCCGTGAACAAATTTTTGATCTCTTCCAATATGGCAAAGAATACGCTCCAACCTATTTATATTTAAAATCGCGCTACATCAATGAAGAGTTTCCAAAATATGCTGAACAATTGAGCTTTGACGAGCAACTTCAATCCCTTAATTTATTCGATCTAAGTGGGTACGGGCCTAAGCCAGAATCTTTTAGGCACACACTTGCTGATGCCCGCTGGGAACTTAACGGTTTTGAGTTAGTGCGAAGCCGAAACATCCCAGATATTGACGATCGTTGTGGCCGCCATTTAAGTTATAGACAATTGATTGAATGTGGAGAGACACAACATAGCACAAGTTTAGCAAATTGCCCTAAACAGCCAGAAAGCTATACAGCGCTTTACGATTTAGCCTTAAACATACTTGACCCAGTAATTGAATATTTCGGTATGATTTCTCTTACATATGGTTTTTGCTCGCATGAATTAGGTAAACACATAAAAAAACGAGTTGCTCCTAAACTTGACCAACATGCCTCCCATGAACTTAATACAAAAAAAAATCTCATTTGCCCCCGTTTAGGAGCTGCAGTTGACTTTATCGTTGAAGATGAAAATATGCGAGAAGTTGCCGACTGGGTTGCAGAGAATACCCCATTTGATCGGTTGTATTTTTATGGTGAAGACCGGCCCATTCATGTGAGTTATGGGCCGGATCAGAAAAAAGAATATATTGATTTAGTATTGACCAAAACTGGAAAGCAAATACCAAAAAAAAGGCAGTAACAGTCCGAATACATAAAGATAACAACCAAATATTAAAAGCCAACATTGATAACTCCAGAAAACTCATGTGGATTCAATTCAGCAAACTGCGATCTAACTCTTTGCCTTAAATCTTTTACTGGATTAAGCACATATGCAGATCGCCGAGGATGACCTGATTCGCTACTCCACGTTCAACGGCTCCGATCAAAATCCTATGGGACTTTGTTGTCGTTTGTTTAAACTTACCCATAATAAGGCTTCGAGAATTTGAAAATCAAGTTTAATCTCGTCTCTATGCTAATCTTTTCGTAAGTTCTTCCAGCAACTTACGCTGCCTATCCAATGACAAACGCTCGATTCGCCCAATAATTTCATCCATGCTAATTTGGTCAAGATGCTCTGTCAGTTTGGATAAAATCGGTCCAACAGCTCGAAGTTCTTCTGGGGGAAGTTCAAATGGCTGGGAACGTAGTAGTTTTAAATACCTTTCAGTGATGGGTTTATCAAACCCCTCAATATCAGCAAGCTTAGGCAATTGGCTTTGCCACTCGGCAACTGCTTTTAATCTAACTTGTTCGTCAATAGCTTTAAGCCGTTGATGAACTTTTTCAAGCAGAACACTGACTTCCTCCCGATCATCCTTAGACAAATAATGCGGGGCAGCAATCAATTCACGTTCTAAAATCAAGCACCGCGAATTTTCCATGCTCGTTATTTGTTCTGCTAATGCAACTCTTGGCTTAAGCCATTCATTTGAACGCTTGACTAAGAGACTGATACGTTCTTTAGCATGGGCCTGATAAATGGATGTTAAATCCCATGCTTCCTCTATTTCTTGAGTATTCAAAAAATCTCGAAGCTCTTGTAATTGGCTAGGGATTTGCAGTTGTAATAATTCGTTGCAGCGTTCAGGGTTAATGTTGCCTGTTTCCCAAGTACTAATATGCGCTTGAATGCGCTCAAGCTGGGCAATTAAATCCTTCAGTTCACTTTCATCACGGGTATCCATAAAAATCCGCTGCAATTGACGGATTTTTGTCAATCTTTCTAATAATTCAGATTCATTATCGATCAGACCGTAGATAGCACCTAGTTTGTCGCGATGTCGTTTGAGTTGGTTTTGCAAGACCTCCTGGCGTTGCTTAATTGCCTTGCTCCTAGAGCTTATTTCTATCGCTTGCAGCACATCGGTTGCCGATTGCAATACTTCAACCAGTTTTTCGCCCTTTGCAATTGCATCAACTAGCTCCCTAACCGGCGTAGAATCGGAAGGTAAAGGTTGACGGGGATAATCATCACTTTCCGAGAGGGTCAAAGCGTATTGTTGACGCTTTTCAACCTGAAGAATAGCGCGTTGTGCTTGTTGCTCCAATTGATTGGCATCCTGTTTGAATCCTAAATCCTTTAGGCTGACAACCGCCTTTTCCATTCGAATACGGAATTCATTAATTTGCGCCGCTGTATTACAAGCTTGTCTTGGCAACCAATCGGTAATCCTTGCTGATATTATATTTCGCAAAACTGAAAGTAAACTATTGCACTCAACAGCATCCGCTTGTGGCCAACAAGGATTTTCATCCATATCGTCAAATTGCGACAACAAACCACTACCAATTCTTAACAATTTACCGACATCACCTTGAATATCTGCTTTCTCTATCTCCCGCTCCCATTCACCACGTTTAGCACGGGCCATAAGAAGCTCACGCTCAACTTCGGCGGTTTTGTCGCGTAAATAGTTATAGCGGCCTTCCAGTATCTCGGGCAAAGGATCGGCTCGTTTCATTTTTTCAGCTTCTTTGGCGATTTCAGTTTTTGTTTGATAGTTTTCTTCACTTTCCCAGCGCTCTAATAGACTCCGCCAGCGGCTTTCGGCATCTTCCGACAGGAAACGTAACAATGATGTTTTAAGCACATCTTCCTTGAGAAAATGCTTCTGATTAGGAAAAACTGCCGCCACCCAATCACTAGAAGCCACCAACTCCCCGCGCTGTTCAATCCTGCGCGGAGGGTTGATCCCGCCTATTAATAATCCTAACAATAAGCCCGCAGACGAAGCATTCATACCGTAAGGCGGAGCAATCAAAGCTTTATATGAAACCCACAATGATCTTTCGGGTTGGTTTTGATGGAGTTGTTGCAACCACAAATAAATAGTTTTTACGCGTGCTTCTGCTGGCATAACTAACCTGCCGTCCGTATGCAGGGCCTTCCATGCGTTGTCTAAAACGCTTTGTACCCGGTTCTGTATCTTTTTAGGTTGCGATGCGAGCCATAAACCATCTACTTGGCCAGTAACTAAGTTTCTCATTAATTGCGCAGCATCACCTGCTCCACCTCCATTGCTAGTAGCAAAGCCGTCAAAAGGGAAAGGGATGGATTTAGAATAAACGTCTGCAAATATTGCTTCACCCACCGCCTTTAATCGTCCCATTGGCACTTGAGGAACCCCTGCTATCCAATAATTACGAGCTTTAATGGCATCTTGTAATGAAGCCTGTAAGGCCGATTGCGCCCTTTCCCGCTCCTCAGGGATAAAGCGGCGGAACCGTTCGGAGTCATCTGCTGTGCAACTATCAAATATCACTAAGCGCTTAAATGCTTCAGCAATCATTTCCTCAGCATCCATAACGCCAACCACTATAATTGGGGCACGACTCTGCTGGAAACGCTCTAACCCAGTTTGCAGACTATTATGTATCTTGGTTTGTACCACTTCCAAGTCATCAGCAGCATGTAAATAAACATAGACAACCCGGCCTTTTGCTTCGTTAGGTAAAACGGCTTCGTTCCAATCTTGGAAAGCGCGTTGAATGACAGTCTCTAGCGTATGGATATGGGCAAATTGCGCTTCAAAAAACCAGTCAGTAGTCCTAATGTCATGATTTAAAGCAAAGTCTGTGTCTATATTTCCAAGTCCTCCATCTTTAGCTGCATTTCGGATAAATATATTCCGCACCGCATCCGTGCTTGTTCCTTGTTTTTTATTGCGTAACCATTGCTGGAATTGCCCACGGCTAGCTGCATCGGCAATCAGTTCGAATTGGCCTAAGTCACTGTTCCACTCTAAAGCCCCAAGCTCCTGACCTAATGTACGCAAAGATAGATCCACTGATACTCTATCTAGGGCAGTAGCTTCGGCAATTAGACTGGACATCGTATCTTGGTCTTGTTTGCCAATCCGCATTTTGGCTAGAACTGCCACGCCTGCCAATACTTTTTGTTGGTTAGAAGTAAGGTGGGCTTGATATTTCTCCAACAGCAATTGCAAGGTTTCAGCCGTGCTTGCGCCTGTTTCTCGTTCAGCTGCTAACAATTCAGGCAGTAGGCTTTGTAACACCAATTCGGCGGCACTGATTTGTCTAAGTTGTCCATTTACAAACGCATCTTCGTCAACAATGCGACCGATTGTGTCCTTAATGAATGTCAGGGCTGATCGCGATTGTACAACATCACGTTGCCGAGTTAAAAACCAAGTCGCCAAAGGATGTAACGGCCAACAACCTTCGGCAATTACACGAGAAAAACGCTCAAATTCACTCCAAGCAGGGTATCGACCAAACTCGGGGAGAGTTCTGGATAATAAGTGCCAGCTGGTTTGCCAACGGATTTCTGCGTCGGATTGCAGCCAAACGGTTGCCAAGTCCGTTTCATTTTTGCCGATCATATGGGCAAAAATGGTCTCCAGGTTGGTCGACAAGTAATATTTTTGCGCAGCGTCGAAACGAGTAATGTAACGTTGTAATTGCCGTAAATCGGCACTCCCAAAGCGCTTAAGGTACGCCTTAAGCTCATATTGAATAAAACCAATGAATCGGACTTTAGTACTATTGTCCTGAACACCCTGGAAAATTTGTTGTAAGGCCGCATCACCGGCCAGCCTGGGTTTATCGGCAGCGTATTCCAGGTAACGGCCAAATTCATCAAACAAGATAACTACACTAGAAAAAGCCCTCTCGGGACCACAATAGACTTCACATAATGTATTAATCAACTCCTGAGCTGATTCCTGTCCAATGACGGGAATCTGGGAGCCATTAGCCTCTGAATAAATAACATCTACAGCCGAGTAAATGGTTTCATCATTGTCGCGTAAGCGGGTGCAAATTTCCTCCGCCTCCAATGCTGGCAGATGCTGTGCGAAACTGTCCTTGCGGAAATTAAAATTTCGTTCGACAAATTGCTCAGCAGTTTGGAATCGTGGCGATAAATCTCGGATAGCACCTGCATCCACTCCATAATAGTGCATTTGGGCAAATACAGCTTGGCTAAGCGCATTACCCAAGTGAAAACCAGACATGCCATCTAATGGTAACACCAACACTGGCTTAACCAATTGCCTAACTTGCCCACGAATATCTGCGCCCAATGCTGCATCGGCTTGGCTAATATTTTCCAAAATGGATTCTGTAACATCATGCTGTTTGCCTAGTAAAGCCGCACAAGTCAAAGCAAGATGGGATTTTCCTGAACCATAACCAGCAACGACCATCCAGTAAGGATTTTCTTCTTGACCTTGCCAACCAGCTTGCAGTGAATTTAATAAATCCCGGACAAAACTCGCGCTATCTTTTAATCGATAACCACTATCGACTCCATCATTTTCCGCTACGCTGCCTCCATGATAACGTGGCCCATGAAAAACGAAGGATTGCGCTGCTTGCTTGGCCTTGTCTGAATTGGTTTGCACCCAGCGCAACTGTACTGCACCGTCAAAAAATCTCTCATCATGAAAGTGGATAAGTTTACCGATTTGCATAGTTTTGATTTCCATATTGTTTATCAAACAAGATCTTCATAAAGTTTTGCAATAACATGTTCCGTCATCTTCAAACGCAATACAACAGCAGATCCAGTATGACGATCCAGTTGAATAAGGCCACGATCAGCCATCCAATTTAACAAAATAACTGACCTTGATTCTTCCCAAGTGAATAGCGTCGGCCAACGGGTTTGTTCACTAAACTCATCAAACGCAAGCTGCTCTCGATCAGAGAACAAATCATCCCAAAGCAGGTAAAAATAAACAGCGTAGGCGGGAAAAAAATGCGTTTGGAACGGTGCCTCAAGCCGTTTATAGGATTGTTCGCCTTTATCAAGAGCTGTTTGAAAAATACCAGCCCCACCAAATGCCCTAGGTTCAAAGTAGCTACGTAACACTAAACTAGAAAGGGTTTTCAAAATAGCCTTGTCGCCATGTCTCTCCTGCAAAAATGCCAGATAATCGACTTGCTTAAAGCATTTACCAAGCCGAAAAGCACCCTCAGCAAACAACGCAAACCAAGCATCGGCTACACCTATCGCTGGATCATTTAAATCTGAGCGCCGAGACAACATCAAATGCAACAGCCATACTGTTAACTGTTCATTTAAACCTGCATCTTGTGCAAACACTGTTTGTCCTAATGCTGACAAACTTAACTTCCAAACAGATTTATCTTTATCCGCGCTGATAAGCCCCATACCTTGAGCATAATGGATCATTGGCTCCACTTTACCTGTACTTTTACCAGTAGGGATACCAGTTTCGAGACTAATTGCCTCTTTGCTCCCGCTACCGTTGTTCGCAGCAAACCGCAATAAACGTGCGAGCAAATCTCTGTCCAGCAAAAAAGTTTGTGGAAAGCTTAGGGGTAATGCATTCAAAGTTGGACTTGCCATTGATTAGTTTCCTATCTGTCGTTGTTCCAATGCCGTGACTGAAACCAAAAAAGCCTCCTCTTTTAGTGCGCCGCTAGACGTTAAAACTGGGCCCAAAGACCAACATTGGCCTTTTTGCAAATTAGCCAATCGTTGCCCCCATTCATTTTTGGACAGATTACCCTTCTGGCTAAGTAGCTCAGCAAATCGACTAATTTCTGTATCCGCAGGTTTGAAAAACAACTTATGACCAGCTTGAAATAAACGGTCACGCTGTTCTTGATTAAATTGGCTAGTCGTTTGGGTTGCTAGTATTAAAGATAAACCGAATTTTCTCCCTTCCCGCAACATCTTATCTATGGGCGAATCACTACGGTGATCTAAATTTTGAATTTCATCTAATACGATAGGAATAGGACGGTACTGGCTACCATTGCTGCATGCGTAATCGTATAAATCCCATAAGGCGAATTCCGTAACTAATTTTTGGATTTCACGCGAAAGACCTGATAACTGTAGAATCTGAACCCAGTTATGCGGAGCAGAAAGCATATTTTCCCAAGCTGATCCCACACCCTCTCGAAACGGCTTTGACCTGATCAATGGATCTAATTTATTGGCTAGTGACTCACCATTAGAACCCTCGTCACGCAGGCGATCCGGCAAAGTATCTAGTGAAAAACCAATACCTTCAACACCAGCTTCAAGAGCACGGGTAAGAGCTGCGAATTGCTGATCCCCCATCGTCTCAAATATCGAAGAGAAAATACTCGCAACCCTACAAGCGACTTGATAAGAGGTCTCTTCAATGACGGGCATAGATGGATCAATAAGGCGCGTTTGCCGCCTAAATGGATTGAGCGGCAATTTATCTCTGATAACAAGATGATTCTCTGGTTTTGTACATTCGCGAAAACGAGGTTCAACTTGTTGCGGCAAAAAGCCATCTGTGTAATCAATAATCAGTGAATGCAAACTTTGAGCGGCCATTTCTGCTAATAAACATTGAATTCCATAGGTTTTACCGGACCCCGATGCGCCAAAGATCAGTAAATGTCGGTTATTTAATTGCGGATGTCCATAATGCCAATAAACGGGATCACCATTGCTTCGAGTACCAATCAGTAAGCGTTCTGGAACCGTGGTTACCGATGGCTTTATCGCTTCAGTATTAGGTAATTTGTCTAACCCGCCTCCTAGCGGCATAGATTGGACAGAGTCGTCATTGGGTTGCTGAGCAGTGGCTAATTCTTCGGTAGTCAATGGGGCATCGGATGCGGAAACTGTGCTCAAATCTTCAGGCTCGACTTCAGGATTGATAGTCACCTCATGATTATTCATGTTCAATTCTTGTTTATATTTTTGGTATTTGCATGAATCTTCCATTCCCTCATCTGACATGACTCGAATCGCTGATTTGTCGTCCAACGTAATGAGGGGGTGTGGAGATTGTTTAGCAAATAGCTTTGCCAAGCCTTGATAACCCAAGGACAAATGCCATATGCCAAAATCTTCTGGTGCCTTAAATGGTCGCGTTAAGACATTAGCAGGAAGCTTCAAAGCCTGGACAACTGGCTCTGGTCCTGGTTCGTCCGTCCAAAATGTGAATATGGCGGCCTGCCAAGCGATTTCATAATAACCTTCTGCCAACGATTCCAAAGCTTGATCTAGTTTACCCCGCTCTGAATCAGACAGATGTACAACACACCGCGAAGTGATAGCCCGTTGCAATTGTGCCCACCAATAACGCCGATCAAAACTCATACGATCAATATCAGGTCTGTTCGGAGCAAATAATTGGGTCAAATGGCTTAACCCAGCGCTAACCTGTTCACTCGCTTTATCAAGATGTACCGTATTATATTGTCCGAATTTACATTCAATTACTACCACTTCAACCAAGGGTAGATCGTCCTCGCGTAAACTCAAAGATACTGACAACAAATCTGGACGTGGTTTGTCGCGTGGCAGCCAATGCAATAAAGCATCAACAGGCAATAACTGCGACATCACAGCGGAAGATTTGGCCAATGCCCGCCGGATTGCCGCAAAACCGATCACTTCCCGGATTTTTTCGCCTTTACCCACGACAGCGTGGAGCGAAGACAATCCAATAATGGCCTCGGATTCACTTACCACATGGGCAGCCATTCCATTTAAACTGTCAGGAGTTTGTAATGGCAACAGGTCAATTAACTGCGATCTTACCAACTCAGTCAGCCGGGTGAGCGTGTCCTGTTCAGTTGATACCGAAAGATTCAGTTCCCCATAGTCACCAAGACCAGATGCAAAACCTACGATCTTTCGACGCTCATCGGGGTCTTTCCCACATAGCATGTGCTTGTCCACGAATGGATCTATGCAAGCGACCCATTGCGCTTTTTTGTGTAAAGCTTCCACAACGGCTTGCCACGGCTCGTAATCTACCTGTCCAAACAATAAATGATCCTTGCTTGAATTATGCAAAGGATGCAATTTGGCCGACAAATCCCCGTGTCGAGTCTGCATTCTTAAACGGCGATTGCTTAATAGACTTTGACGACAATACACATTACCTTGCTGAATGGGGCGGGGATACTCACAAATAGGGAAGCGATTAATATTCCGGTAATCAAATTGGAAAGGCGTAGTCGGTTCGATCTGTCCCATCAACGAACCACCTAAAAATTGGAATAAAAACGCCACATCGTAAAAACGCGCTTCCTGGCGCAATAAGTCTTTCATGCGATTGTTGTTAGGCGCATAACGATGTCCAACGGCTAATCGCAGAGACCGCCCATGTTCTCTAAATTTTTCCAACATTAGTTCACGCCAATCGGCCAAGCGTTTTTCCGTGACCATCGGTGAAGAAGAGGTTGAATAGACCATAATCGTGCAGTGAAAAGCCGGCCAATCTTCTGCACTCTTATCCGAATCCAAATAAGCGCGCAAAAACCGATATAACCCGGATAACACCATCGCCAAGTCGTCTACATGTAAAGCAATAATCCGCAGCCCATCATTGGCAAAAGGATAAAACTCAACATAGTCATCTAATACCTGCCGGACAACGCTACTTTCCTCACTAGGGCTAAGCAACTCATTAATTCCCGCATCATCATCGCTTTCCTCTTCACGCAACAACGTCTGTACCGCCAAGCTTTTTTCCAAAGATCCGGGCTTTCCCAAACAATGCAACAACCCAAAGGTTTTAATTTCCGCCGACAAAGTTTTATTTGCATCGACAACCAATCCAGCTAGAGGCCGATGAATTTTTGCCAAACCCAAAAGTGTGCTGAATGCAGACTTGCCATCACGACCTAAAGCCCATTCACTGGCAATTTCCGAAAATCCATCCCGTAAAAAACATGTTCTGGCTTCGACCAATTCGATCACCGCCGGCGTTAACCCCCAAGCAACAGCCGAACTTAAAAAAGCGGCATTCGGTTGCATGGTGTCATCCACCAACAAAAATGCCTTGTAGAATCGCCTCAAAATTTCAGTGCTACCGACTAAAGTACTATCCAGCACAGTTTCAGCCAAATTAAGATAAGCTTTGGTTAATGCATTAAAATAACCGATATCGGCTGTGTAATAGCCATTTTTGACATAACTATCAAGCCAGGAACGGTAACAGAACAACAACTGCCTAACTGACTCCCGTAACGTTTCATGAACATCCTGCCCCTCTAAGCCCTTTAATAAATTAATTACCTGGCGTCCGGATAAAGCTTGGGCTACCAAACGGTTAGCTTCGTCCTCATCGGCGGCGAAATACAATGCCGTCATAATCGTAGCGGGTATTTGGAAAGCCGGTAAATACCAGTGTCCGGGCGGTGTTTGTTGCCAATCAGCCAATATTGCTTGCGCACATTGAAAACGCACTCGTTCCGGCTGAGTTGATCCAAATGCCCAAATCACCACTTTGCGGAAAACCAGATTCCCAATATCTTCGTCGTCCTCATCAAGAATAGGCCCCTCACCCTTACAAAACTCAAGCTCGACAGTCAATTTTATATGTGGTCGAAGGCGACTAGTGCCGTAACTTACTTGCGATAGATCCAAGGCCAATGGAATGTTTTCCTCCCAATTTTCTCTAAGCTGTAGAGCTTGCTCGTCATCAATCGGCACACGCCAATCTATATCAGCAAAAACCTTGTCCAAACCACCCAAACAACCTAACAGCAGTTCCTTCGCCAGTTCTTTTGCATCTTGACCGCCTGAGGTATCATCAGCCAAATCATGATTAAAACTCTTCACGATGACGTTAACCCTAGCTAGCACATCAGCCAACTTACGTTTGCCTAACTTCTTGTCTCTAAACTCCTGCAAGGTGTACCACACCGCTTGTAGCATCACATCAATACTCAAGCCCGATAAACGTAAAGGTTTAACAGCAGGCGATGCGGGCTTATCATTCTTACCTTTAAGAATTTTTAATACCGGCAATAGATCGGCTTGCAACAGCTTATTTCGAGATTCAGCGTCAGCGTTAAAAATAAAATTATGCAATACCGTTTGATAGGATTTGCTATCAGGGAAGAGTTGGTCAGATTCTGAATTGACTTCTTCTGGCAATGCTAACCGCCCTTCGGCAAAAGCATCGCTGAGTTTTTTCCAAACCTTTTTCTGTTCGGACGGACTTTTAAAGCGTTGATGACTGATAAAAATATCGGCCTCTTTCAAAAAAGCCAAGTTTTTCTTTTCGTTCGGCGCCATAAGCAACGGCGGTATGCCCCAAAACGGAAGCTGCCAGTAGAATCGCTTCAATAAATCGCCAAGCGAAGCAATATCCTGACCATCATTAGCGATAATAGTGAGAAATTCGGATAACTTATCAAGTTGCCTGGATCGGGTTTGGAAAAGTTGCCGGATAACAGCGTCAAAATGTTCAATTTCAGCATCGGATGCCTCAGGGGCATAGCGTTCGCATAATCGCCGCACCCAACCTTCAAAACACTGTCCCATAGCTTGTTGCCAAAGCCGTTGCTCATCAACCCGATGGAAATCGGCCTGTCCGCCTTGGTCAGAAGCATGGTTAAACCCCAACAACACCACGACTAAAGCCTGATCGCTTGTGGCTTGCAGGTTACGATAATAAGTCAAGCGGTCTGCCTCGTCTATCCAGCACCGCTCTCCATTAGGGTCTAAGGCGCCTAAATGCGCCATAGCCTTATCGAGTTCTGCTACGGATGTAGCGGCTTGCCAGTCTTGCCATAATCCGGCTGCAACCCGAAAATGACATTGCAATGGCTGCCGTTGCAGCCATTTTTGCCGGTGTTCCTCCAATTCCGCGAATAAGGCAAAAGCATTTTCTGGACTTAAGCTTTGCAAAATAAACAAAGCTTCTTTGGGATTTTCGCTGGCATTTAAGGCTTTATCCCACTCTTGTTTCAGATAACCAGCCAAGCTTTCGACAAATAAATTCATGCGCTTTTCCTTACGGTGCCAGGGTTATAAACCATAGACACCGCATCTGATAATTCGACCAGAAAACCACCTTGCTGCAATGCTTCCTCTATCCATAATGTATCTACAGCCACCGCATAACTTTTATTTTTGCCGGCATTGCCGCACCATTCAATACCGGCATTCAAAGCATCGCCGCCAAGGGCAAGGCCGTAATGGGCAAAAGCCCGCCGATAAAATTCTGTTAGCCGGACCCGATCACCTGGTTGCAGCAACGCAGCAACGAGAAATCTCAGTAATTCAGGAGTTAAGACAAATCGCTGTCCACTACCATTACGAGGTGTTACTAGGCCAATTTCTTTAGTCAATTTCCTAAAATGGCGAAAACAGTTATCGTGGGCATTTTTTAAAATATTTTTACCTTCTTTGTTTTCTATGTCGATTGGTTTTAGATGCAGAAATGGGCATTCAATCGCTCTATAAAGCATTGCATCAATTCTGTTAAAAGAATTTTGTGCCATTAATCGAATTGGAGACCCAGCTGGAACTTCTGGATCGGAAACAATCCAAGAAAAGCCACCTATAAAACCATGAGTAATTTTTTCTTCTTGGTTTAACAAACGACGAGCCTGAAAACATAAACTTCGTAAAACTTGCATGCAACATAGCGTTTGCAATAAATCGAATTTTTCTAAAGAACTAACATTTGCAGTACAAATATTTTTCATTTCATGTGCAAATAGCAGAGCTTCAATACGAGTTATTTTAGGTGTCCAACCTAGGTCTGAAAATTGTGGTTCTGTTAACTGATAGTCAGATAAACTATCTTCTATGAGCCGAGCTAAATTTGCTAGTGGCTCAATAGCTTTCTCAAGTAAATTTTGTAATTGATCTTCTAAATCCTGTGCCAGCTCATTTACACAAATACTCTTTAAATGGCGATATGATTTATCCTCCAACATTGCCAATATATTTTCGTTATTAGGTTCAGAAAAAAGATTTGCCAGTTGCACAAACAATAATTCTCCGCCTCTTCCCATAAAATTCCTGGTATTTTTATCAAAGAATTTTATCGAAGGCTCCCATTCAGAAATATTATGTTTCATGGCATTAGGGTGATTCCAAGTAACTTCCTTAGCAAGGAAACCAGATGAAACAGGCAAAAAACTGTAAGTAACCCAAGTACGATTTTTTGCTACACCAACAAAACCGCTCAATAAACTTTGTAAAAGACGCACTGATTCATCTTTTTGTTCTAGAGAACCAGTAATTTTAGCTTTTAAAATATTCAATAATTCTGAATAAGCCTTTTGGTGAGCTAGATGACGTGTTTCTAAACGTGACCCTGGAAAAAATGCAAATAACTTTAACGCGACGTGATATTCAGCCCAATAACCAGGTGTACCATTTTTCTTACTGGTTGGAGAAGTAAAACAATAAGCATCCCTCAGATCATTAACTGGTTCGGAGTCTTGTTTTGGGGAAGCAAATACCAGTAAAAACTCTGCTAGATATTCTACTGGAGGTTGATCTTTGTAGAATCGTCTTCCATATAAACGAATCGCAGGGTTGGATTTATCTGCCGAAATTTCTTTAAAATGGGGCGGAAAAGGAGTCAGCAAGCTTTCAAGTTCGTTTTTATCGCTTATCATCACTCGTAAATCTCTAAGGTGTTGTTTGATGGATCGATAAGGTATTGGTGCAATTCTACTTGGCCATTAATTTTTGCCCGTAACAGAGAAATTGCTCCTATTTTGGAATTCAAATTTGTCGACGCCAATATTTCAGCTCGAAATGCTTCCAATTGCGCCCAATGGATACGTGCCAATTTTCCACCTAACTCACCCGCATCACGATTTTGTATATAATCCAAGAGCGGTAAGCCTAGCCTTAGCGCAGCTTCGCCAGAGCGTTGCTTTAAGTATAAAAGACCGTGCGTTTTATCAAATACAAGCTGAAATGCGTCAAAAGGTATGCTAGCTATGACCCATTGAGTAGGTTGGGCAATGTCCCTATCAGTGCGCCGTAAGGTGAGATAGAGGCGATCAGGATGCTTAAATTGGTCTGCACTAAAGCCCGAATAACATTCCAACAGTACCCGTAAACAGGATTTGAGAAGCTTGTTTGTCTCGCTTTCGCTCAAAGTTAATCGTTGTTCGCGTTGCCAACGATCAAAGTCGCGCAATCGTGGCGATTGTAGAAAATTATCAGTAATACGTTCAAATTTTGCCTCAACACCTTTAGGCAAACCAAAAACAAACAACATTCTCCGCAACGCAAATCGCCAACGAACTGCATTAGCACTGATTGCATTTTTCTGCCAACGTTTACCTAACAGTTTTATATCTTCCGGCAAGTCTGCCCAATCCACCCCGTTTTGGTTGCATAATTGCCGGTCATAATCAACCGCCATCGGGCCACCGACCACTAAACGCCTAGCCAACGCAACTGCACGCAAACGTTCCGCTTCCGGCCAAGGTTTGCCGTTACGGTAACCAAAAAAACTTTCGCTAAACAGGATTTGCGCCAAACCTTCAACGCCTTTCTCCAAACCTCCGGCTGTGGAACTATCAATCTGCTTTCGAGCTTCGTTACAACTCATTCCGCCTGTAATGCTTAAAGCCAAATGAGCCACCATTTGCCGAAACGTCAGACGTTGTTCGTATTGGCTAAGTCGCTGGTATACCCAGCGCACCCGGTCTTGAATTGCCGATCCAGTTTCCAACAATGCCCGTCTATTAAGCTGCAAGGGACATTCCGCTTTCGCACTACAAGCCGTGCAATCAGCCCAAGCCGTATGGTTAAGCATTTTCCCCAACACCCGTGCGGCCAGGTCTAAGTTATCAAGCCGGGTAAGGTTAAAAATCAGCATGTCTTTGCCAAAAGGGTTTACTAGCAAATGATCGTTTAGCTCTCCGGTGAAAGGTGTATCTAAAAGCGCCAACACCTTGTTTTCCCATTCAGAAAAATGTTCTTGCTGTTCTTGGTAAAGCTTGCCAAGAGTGTCTAATAAGGGACCACTGTTGCTTACTAAAAGCCAGCTTCCTATTCCGGAAAAGGCTTCCTGCAACCACTGCAAACGCATTTGTGCGCTTAATTCGCTCATATCCTTCACAATTGTGACCGTACCAGATGCCAAGCCTGAAATTTCTTCCCGCTCTTTAAGCACTTCGTTTAATGGTTCGGTAGCTGATAGGTTTTTTAGGCGCTTAAGCACATCTAACGCAATGGTTGATTTACCGTCACCAGCATGACCAGTCAGTATCACCACACGCTCGCCAGTCTGCACGGCTGATAGTACTTGATCCACAAAAGGAAATGGCTGGTATAACTCAGCAAAATAGCGGTTAGTGGCTTGTGATTCGGCCAATGCGTTTCCGCTATTAGCCGAGAGACTATGTAAGGAATTCAGGTACGCTATGTAACTATTTTGATTCGTAACCATTATTTTCTTTGCGGCATCGTCATTAGGTGGATTTAAAGGCTGGTATCCATTGTAAGCGTTTGTTTCTGCAATTTTTAATACTAAGGGACTATCATTTTCGTTGAGACTCAACACCGTCAACAAAGCTGCATGCAAGTCTTCAGCAAAATAACTATGGAGTAACTTGTGGGCAATTTTGACTAAAAGAGGCTTATTTTTATTCAAATATTCGTAAATTTCTTCGGTAAAACCTCCGTGAATATTATTTTTGATAAGTTCGGATTTTTCTAAATCGCCGGAACTTGATCTTTTTAGCTTATTGCTATTTTGAATCTCCCAAATCCCATCATTTTCTAACCTTCCAAAAGCATAATGAAAATTTCTGTACTTTAGATCCTTGAAATATTTATTACATATGACTGATAAGCTATTCTCGAATTGTAAAAAACTAATCAATCTTGGATGATCCAAAAAACATTTCGACAAGGTACAAAGAAGCAACAAAGGTTTGTAAAGAGAATGTCCTTCTCCTTGTCTTTGTATTTTTACCAATTCGAAAAGTTCTAAAACTGTATTTGAGCTCATTTAAAACAGATCAAGCAGCCATCATCGCCATCGTCTCCGTCATCATCATTGATCTCAGCATCCATTAAGTTCTTAGATTTTTTGCCTTTGTTCATAGCCTGAAACCTAGCTTTGATTTCTTCTTTTCTAGCGAGCATTTCATCTAAGGACTCACCTTGAGACCATGTATGATCTCGCCCTTCATTTTTATGAAATAGCTCAAATGCTCTGGCTTTCTCAAAATATTCAGGATGATTTTCATATAAACCTATCCATTCGATTTTTTTCTGATAAAAACAAAAGTAACAACCCGAACGGCTTCGCCAATCATAATATTTGGGTAAACCAATCCCAGATTCCTCAAGAATACGTACTATATCTTCCTTAATAAGACCGTCTTCTTTGAATGGATAAACTGCTTTTATATTAGGTTTGGTCGAAATATATCCCGTTCGATGTGTTTCATCGGCTCTTATAGCAACATAGCTAATTACTGGATCGTTACCGACAAATTGCTCAAATGGCTTAAGCTTTAAATTAACAGTGCACCATCGGGATCGGGCGGTAGGTAAGAAATTACCATTTAATTTCAAGTAATAATCAAAATCACGCCCAGCGTTCAGACGAATAATTTCTTTGCCCAAATAATCTGCCATCAAATCCACAAAGGCCAAAGTCTCCGGTAATTCCGCCCCTGTGTCGGCAAAGAAATATTCCATGTCAGGCACTTTGTCACGCAGATAAATGGCCAATGCAGCACTATCCTTACCGCCGGATAAGCCGAGTAGATGCCTTACAGGAATTTCTTTGTTCATCATTCAAGCCTTACTCAGTTGGTTGGAAAAGTGGTTTGGCAACGTTTAATCAGTTCGGCAATAATTGTCAGTTGGGCATTCTCATCAAGTTTGTCCCAATCAGCTATTTGGTCGGCCCGTTGTGATGCAAATTCTTGTTGGGCTTCATTCGGGTAAACGGTTTTGGTGATAGTCTTATTTTCCCTATCGACCAAGCGCACCAGCAGCGCTTTGCTGTTATTATTGCTGCTAGGTGAGTCAAGCCGCAGCTTTTCAAGCTCATTCATTTGTCCAGCGCGTTCTTTCAACCTAATTTCAGCTTCAATGCGATTGGCATCAGTCCATTTTTGTGGGGGCACTTTGCCGAGCAACGCAGCGGTTGACTCCAGCCAGGCTTGATCGCTGGGATAGCCAGGATCGCATAAGCGACGTATAAAGGCACCTATACCCATTTTGTCTGGCGTATAATCTTCTAGTCCGCGATAGCGGTCAGTAAGTTGTTGACGAAGGTCGACCAAATCCGTGTGGTTTTCTTGTAATAAGTTTATGCTTAAGGATTTATGCCAATCATTGAGCAATAAATCGTAAGCGCCACGCAATTCCCGCAACGCGCCAACCAATTTTTGAATGCACGGTTCAATTTGTGCAAGTTCCCCTCTTAGAAAATCTGTGGCGGCCCAACCTAAGGCTATGGGCAATGCGTCAAACAATAACACGCCAGGACTTTGGGCCTGGGTGAATGCCGTCATGACTCGCACCGCTTCAGGGCTTAAGGTTTTGCATTGCTTGGTGTAGTCCGGCAGGCGTGAAGCAAAATTGACCAATGGTTTAGCAATGTCCAACAGCGTGGCATCGGTAGGAATTTTACCGACGACAGAGTTTAGGTATTGATCGAACAATTCACCGCGCAATCCGCCTAGGTCAAAGCGCTCCAAGGCAAAAAACTCGGGACGTTTGCACAACATTTCGGCCTGCTCCATAGTCAGTTGGGCGCAATATACACCTTCTTGGTACAGAGCGACTTCCCTGCGGTAACCTAGAAGATAGGCTATTAGCAGAACCGGTAAGACTCCTTGTTTGATGCCGTAAGGTCGGCCTTGCAAGTAACGATAGAGCGCAGTTACCGGCATTTGTTTGCCGTTATCTCCCAAAAACTCAGTGATACCCGTCCAGACAGGCCAGAGTTTACAGGGGTCACTCAATTCATCGGGCGGGTAAATACCTAAGATGCTCTCCTTATATCGATGCAGGCGGCTGGCTTTGAGTAAGGAGAGGTACAGACTCATTTCCGCTGGGGTTTTGCTGATGCCTAATTTGTCTTGACCGGGTGCGGTCAGCATGGCGTGAATTAAACGGTTGCGGCCTGTGCTGGCACTGGCGGAGGGCTGTTCCCAGATAATCAGTTCATTGCGTAACACCGGGGCTTTTGGGTAACAATATGTCTCTAGCCAAGCTGATAGGCGGCTTTGTAAATCGCGGCGGCTTGCAACGATTTGCTTTTCGCCATTGAAATACCAAGTTAGCTCACCAGGGTCAGCCAGCAAATCCATAAACCGTGTGGCGGTTTCGGTTTCGGCATGGGATAGCCAGGTCAAATATTCGCGATAAGCAATTGGATCTTGATGCAAGGCCGCATAGCGTTTAGGCAATTCAGCCAAGGCCATTTTGTTAAGCACTGTTTCGCTAAGCTGTTCGTGCTGATCAAAACCGCACACGGCAACAATCTCTTGGCCTGCAAATTGACTGGTATCGGGCTTTTCATCCTCTGCTGTCAGATAAATGAGCAATACCAGTTCGTTGTTGTTTGGGTTATACGGATGGGTTTTAGATGCAAACCGAACTGAAAAACTGCGTAACGATCCGGTTTCTATACTGACGCGGCGCGCCACCATCGGCGGAATAGGTTTCTGATGATTTAAAATCGGCACGATGGGCTGATTGGCAAATTCATTTACAGTGCTGGTCAGGGCTTCGTCCAAATCAAAGTCACTACCTTGCCATACACGGAATTCTTGATTGTAATGGCGGTAATGGACGATGGAAGCTGCAGCTAATCGTTTCAACATTACGTCTAATTGATCACCAAATAACAATCGTAACAGTTCTGGACTGGCCTTAAGGCCTCGTTGGCTTCCGATAAGATTTAAAAGACCAATGGTTTTTAACAACTGTACGGCAAGATCATCAGGGGCGGCATCAAAACGCTCCAAAGCTGTAACGACTTCCAACCAGCGCCGATAAGTCAGCGGGTCAGAAAATCCACCCATTTGCTGGCTTATAAAATAATCATATAGTTCCGCCGGCAGAATCCAAGCACCCCATTCCAATTCTGCCAATCTGGATTTAAGCCCCAAAGGTCCGACGCTGCCTAAATAGGAAAATAATGTCCTCTCATTTTGTGCAATTTTTTGGCATAGAACCGGCAAAATTAACAGAGTTAATGGATGTAGCGGATAACATTGCTCAAAAATACCCTGTGTCTGAGCATCTGACAGGTTTGGTGGTAAAGCTCCCAATGAAGACAACTCCCTTGTCCATTCATCAAGCTGCGTATGCAGGTTTTCAGGCAACGCTTGTTGTTGCGAAAATACCGCCGAAATGACTTTTAGCGTCTGTTCTGCTGGTTCCAAAAAAGCAACGGCATTATAACGGCCCTGAACTTTTTGCCATTCTTCCCGCAGATGTTTGCCTAGCCTGTGGGTGTAATATTCAAACGCTTGGTGCAGAAGTACAAGCACATGTAAGGGCGCATCATGGCTTTGTCTGGCATGCTCCGCTAAGAGTTGCAAGAGATGGATTTCACGGTGTTGTGGATGGTACGACTCGTATTCAAGGAACTTGCCCAACTCATCAATGGTGAGTAATAAACCTGCTCCACCCATTTCTGCCCAACTATTTTGGATTGCATGCAGATGAGCAATAACTGTTTGCATGGGAGTAGTAGGTACGGCAGCGGCTTTTATGGCTGCTACCGTGGATTGATCAAATCCAGCTTGCGCCACGCTGTCCGCTAAAGCGAGCAGGAGCTGCCGAATCAATGAATCGGGCGTGCCGTTGACACTAATCTTCAAAAAACCGCTGCCATCTGCAATAGCTTTATCAAATTCTACCGACGTAGTCGGGTCAATGGCCCTGAGTTTGTCATTGGCAATCTGTCTTACAGGACAGTCATTTTTAGCTAGTAAGGTTGACAGGAATAAGGCAAATGCTGATTTTCCAGAACCGTAGGGACCAATCAGAGCATAAGCGCGTTCTGCCGATTGATTTGTAAAACCTAATTTGAATTGTTCGAGTGTTTGCAAAGCCTTTGACGTTGGCAAATAAGCTTGCACAATGTCTAAATCATTGATGTCACGCAGTAAATTAACTGAACGGGCATAGATACCGTTTATTGAAACGAAGTTATCCAATGGTTTCATACGGTTCTTTCTTTATAGTAGGTCGTCAACAAATCCGTGACATTGAGTGGCGGATTGTTTAGGTAAAGTTGGTGCAATCCGGCTGTTTCCCTTAGTTCGTAGCAATTTGGATAGGTTTCCATGACCTTGTCTAATGCGGCCATTAGCCCTTCTTCATTTAACCGGAAAACCGCACCAGGAGCGGGATAGCCGTCACCACCATAAAGCAAGATGTTAATGGGAAGCGGCGTTTGTTGGGATTGCTCTGCGAACCTGGTTTGTAAGGCAAAATGCATAGCAACCGCTGGTAAGAATGGGCGTACAGTGCGTTGGGTTAGATAACCACCGGACACCTCATTAGAAAGCAACCCTAATAAGGACATGGGTGAATCTAAATGCTCATCGTTTCGGCCAGGAGTTGGTGAATACATGCGCAACAAGGTTGAAATATCGGATTTTAAAGTGCTTTCTGAACGACTTTTTAGTTCTTGGTTAACAAAATCGACTAATGACTGCAACACATCGCCACTTTTAAAGCGCGGCATTGAAAAGTAATTGAAAAACCAGAAAAAGCCAGTCGCGAGTTCAGGGTTGGAGGCTATTTTCCAATGTATGATCCAAAGAGTCGCTTCGTCTTCAAGATAAGGGTCTCCGTTTTTTCCAAGCAAGGCCCTGCCAAATTCAGTAATTTGCGCCACGCCATCATCAAAATCCATAACCCCAGCCACCTGCAACCAATATTGCAGGGCATTAACCATGTTCTTGCCCAGTCCAAATTCAATCATAGCCTTTTCAGGTTGCTTGAAGATGTTTGAATGGTCTGTATTCTCAACAGTCTGAATGGCTTTAGTCAACCATCCATAACGGAGCGGAAAGGTTTCGTGACGGCCAAACGTGCTTTTTTGGGGGTTAAATCTCATAGAAAATGTAAGTGTGGTTCTACAATAGTGCTTTTTAAATACACATTCATTTTTAACACATACATGGTGAGTTGAATAATTGATTACTCGGGACAAGTGATCCAAAGAAAGTCATTGACATCATTTTAAAGTATCCATTTTAATGATATTAGGAAGGGTTACTAAAACAACTAAAACCACAGACAACCAATTCTAGCATGATCATGTTGGATTGTCTCAAAAGCAAACATTGAGTTACAAGGGATCCTTTATTTTCATTAGGGGCTGTTGCTATTTCAGGGTGCTCGTAAGGATTCGTGCGATTATGGGCAATAGTGGCCAATATTAGCGGCATTGCCAATAATTGCTGTACGGAAAACCTGGAGCGATAGCTGGCCGGAGTGGTAGGCCTTGGCCTGCTTACTTTACGGCTCTGACCTCGAAATGAACGCCACTTTGCGTTTGCAGGTGCGCGATCACCGCGAACAGGTTTTTAGCCTGCGGATTGCCCTTCTGGCTGAACATGCGCATCAGGCTTTTCGGCGGGGTATTGGTAGCCTCGCCGAGATTTTCAAAGCCGATGGTCGCGTTGATATAGTCGCGCAGAACGGCCTTCCCGGTATCCACATCGCCGGATAACAGGCATTCAATCCCCTCGCGTAAAAGCGAGTCGCGAAACTCAGCGTCACGATCGATACGGGCCATTACGGTTGCTTTGAAACTGCGGGTTAATGTCATTTTCCACCTTTGTGCCGCTTGCTTTGTTTGTAATCTTCCCATCTGGCTTGGGCGATCTCGATGTCGCGCTGTTGTCGCTTTTTCGTGCCGCCAGCCAGCAGGATCACGAGCCGCTCGCCATCCTTGCCAAAATAAACCCTGTATCCAGGGCCAAAATCGACGCGATATTCCAAAACGCCAGAGCCAACACCTTTCGCATTTGAGAAGTTGCCTTGCTCCACCCGAATAAGCGCGGTTGCAATCTTGGCGGCGGCTTGTGCGTCCAAATCGTTAAACCAGTCGGCGAAGGGGCTGCGCCCATCGCTATCCGTATATTCCTGAAGATCAATCATCCTTGTTGTCTCACTTTAGTCCGTATAAGTAACTCATAGGTTACCATATTGTAACAGGGAAATCCAGCCTCTGCCTCATTTTCCTCATTCGTGCACGATTTCACTGTCGAGTTCATGCAGCAGTCCTTTCAGGGAATAGTCAGCCCGACCGCTCTCCTCGCCGTCTTTGAGCGCCTGACGCAAGGCGGTCCGTTTGGTCTCATGCTCTTCCAAAAGCGTCAGTCCGGTCTGTTAGTGGGTCAGTTTTACATTACCGGTGACATCAGCCAACAACGAACGAGCTGCTTTAGGGTTATCTTCGGCAATGAATTCAAAGATGTCGCGTAAATCCTGTCATTTTCAGAAGACGACTGCACGAATATCAAAAGCCAACTGCACTACTTGACCCATCTTTAACACATTTTCGTACTTTTTCCCATTCATGCGATCATAACATATTGAATATATTGACTTAATTATTTTCATTAAAATGTAGTGCCATAATATTTTGTGATGACTATTGCATAGGCACGCTAGCCATGCTACTTTCATCGCATGTATATACGTCGCACTCATACTAACAATTCTGCCACCGGCGAACGGTATAGCACCTTTCGCTTGGTCGCCAACCAACGCATCAACGGTAAACCTCGCCAGGTCACCGTTCTCAATCTTGGGCGCTATTTTGCTATTGATCAGAACGATTGGCCCTCTTTATGCGCCCGAATTGAGGCGCTGCTGAGCCATCAAGAGTCTTTTTTTTCGATCGACATCTCAGACGGTGCTGAAAAGGAGGCGCAACGTATTGTCGCCCAGTTATTAGCGAGACGGGCCGAAACGAGAGTTGAACAGCCTGCGACTTTTATCGATCCCGCCACACCCAGCGATGCCGCCCTAATGTCTGATTTCCAATGCATCGACGTCGATAGTCTGGGGCTGACTCGCCCGCGCTCTGTGGGCGTTGAGCAGTTAGGCTTGTGGGCGATGCAACAGCTGAATCTGATTCCGCTGTTGACGGGTATCGGCTTGAATGGGTCGCAGCTTTCCGCCGTGATCGGTTTGATTATTGCCCGCATGGCTAAACCCAGCTCGGAGCTGGCGACACACCGCTGGTTAGGGGAATGTAGCGGTTTGGGCGAGCTCATCGATGTCGACTACGAAGCCATGCAGCTGATGGCGCTGTACCGAGCCTCCGATGTGCTTTGGAAGCATCATGCGACGATCGAGCAACAGCTTTTTGCGCGGGTGCAGGATTTGTTCAGCCTGTCGGCAACGGTCACTTTATATGACTTGACCAATACGTATTTTGAAGGCGTCTCGGTGGGCAACAGCAAAGCTAAGCGCGGCCGTTCCAAAGAAAAGCGCCGCGATTGCCCGCTGGTGACGCTGGGCTTGGTCTTGGACAGCAGTGGCTTTGTGCGCAGCTCGCAGACATTTGCAGGCAATGTATCGGAAGCAGGTACTCTGGAAACCATGCTCAACAGCTTGTCTGCGCCAACAAACGCCTTGGTCGTCATGGACGCAGGCATTGCCACTGAAACCAATATCGATTGGCTGCGCAGCAATGGCTATCGCTACCTGGTGGTCAGTCGCGAGCGGAACCGGCAATTCGATGTCACTCAAGCGAATCATCTTGAAACCGCCAGCGGCGACTCCGTCCACTGTCAAAAAGTGCTTGCTGAAGACGGCGAAGAAGTGCGTCTTTACTGCTATTCAGAGGCCAGAAGCCAAAAAGAACAAGCCATGACCCAACAATTCAGCAGCCGTTTCGAAACCGCTCTCGATAAGCTGGCCGATGGCTTGCAGCGCCCGCGCACCGAGAAGCGTATCGATAAGCTGTGGGAACGAATCGGCAGGCTGAAAGAAAAACATCATGGCATTGGACAGCACTATGTCATCGAGCTGCAAGCCGACGAAAGCGGTGAAAAAGCGATCGCCCTGACCTGGATGCGACAGCCGGTAGCAGGTAGCATCGCTACTCACCCCGGCGTTTACTGCTTACGCAGTAGCGAAACCGACTGGGATGACGAAAAACTTTGGCGTACTTACATCATGCTCACCGACTTGGAAGCGGTCTTCCGCAGCCTTAAATCGGATTTAGGCTTGCGCCCGATTTATCACCACAAAGAGGAGCGCGTCGATGGGCATTTATTCATTACCGTTCTCGCGTACCAACTGGTACAAGTCATTCGCCGTCAGTTACAAGCTGCCGGAATTAATGACAGCTGGAAAACCCTCCGCGATACCATGGCCGGACAATGCCGGGTGACTGCAAGTTTTCGGAAACAAGACCAGGGCGCCATTCATATCCGCAAAGCAACTCGAGCCGAACCGACTCAGTTGGTCATCTATCGCGCCTTAAACCTCAACCCTGAGCCTGGAGGTATTAGCAAAACCCATACATAAAAAAGCTGAGACTAGACTCTATTTTTTCAAATGTAGTGCCACTTGAGGATTTTTAGCGTTATAAGGCACTGATTATATGGATATATTATTTCTGGGTGTTAAACTTGGGTTGAGATACCTTTAATGTGGGAGGATTGGCTAGAAATATCTTGGGGAGATTGCAAACGTGGCGTTTCGACCCATAACAGCCTGTGGGCTATGATTTTACGCTTACCTAAATCGGACAGTTGTGACGTGCTTTAATCGACCCTAATAAAGCGACATTCAAAGCGTTCCGCTCAATGTTGGCTTGTTAATTAGCGCGGAAAGGGGGGGCGAGGTTTAGCTTTACTTGAGAAAAACTAAACCAAATCAGCGAGTAGCCTAGATAGAGTTTACCGAATCCAGGGATTCGAGGCTTCAATGTCCCTTATTCCTGAAACTGCAAACGAACTACTAGGTACATTATTTTACAGTAGTCGATTTAGACACCGTATTGTTAAGTAATTTGGCATCGAAAACCGCAACACTGGTAAGACTAGCAAAATTTGTAATCACACCTTTTTGGGTTGGTTTAACAATAACACTAAAACTCTTGCTGGTTTTTTTCTTTAACTTACCTACTGCACAAGTCAATTGGCTTCCGGAAACTGAACAATAATTCGGCTTTTTAACTACGTTAACTGTAGGAGGCAAATCATCAGTAACGACAATGGCTGATACGGCAACCTTACCTTTATTAGCTACAGCAAATGTATAAGTTAGATTTTTATTCACTTTAACGGTCTTTGCTGTAGACAGAGCAATAGATAAATCCGATGAGACCTGGGGTACCGCTGCAGCAGTTACTGTTGTAACTGCACTAGCGTTGTTATTGTCGGAATTACTTTCTGATTCGTTACCAGATACCGATGTGCTTACGGTTAGACTTCCTGTTGCAGTGGGGTTAACCGTAATAATGCGGGTCACTTGTTGCCCAACAGCGAGTGCCCCTAAGATGCAAGAAACTGTGTTACCCGCTATTGAACAACCGGACGAAGCTGAAACTAGACTAACTTCATTGGGCAAATTGAGCGACAACTGGACGCCTGTTGAGGCAACAGAGCCGTTGTTAGTAATGGTTGCGGTGTAAGTTAGTGGATTGTTGATGGTCACAGGATTGGGGCTGTCGGTAAGAACTACTGACAAATCAGTAAGGGTTGATTTACCTACAGCTAACCTGTCATATACGAATAAATCAGGCAACTGGTTTGTATCACCAGCAACAAGATCGGAAGATGGACTAGCGGGAGCATTTGAACAGAAACTTACGGTTTCAACAAAATCCGGCTATGCAAAATTTATCTAAAGCGGCCGCTGACAATGATTCATTTCTAACAGGCTGGCCATCAGGTCACGACCCCCAGCAGTCACTCAAACCAGGCTTCCGAAAGGCAGCTTATTCACATATAGGCGACTGTCGTAAAGACAAAAACTGCATACCTCCGAATGCCGAAAGGTATACAGTTTACTGCGAATACAATCAAACAACGCTAAAAAACATCCTTGAGCAAACTAATACCGTGGGGTAATGCGAATCTCGGCAAACGGACGTGGTGCATGGCTTCCTGCAAGCGTAACCGGGAGAGCGCTCTGCAACTTTCTAGCCATCTCAACCAACGCTGCTAAGGTCTCGACAGCTAATTTCTTTTCATTCTCATCCATTTTGTAAGGCTTAGCGAGCGCCTTTTCATCCAGAAGTCTTTGCCAGGATTCAATTTCCTTGAGATCAAGATCGTCCAACTTGAGATCAAGCTGGGCTAGAAGGTTGCGCAAGCGAATTTTACGGTGATTGTCCCAACCGTCGTTATCGATGAACCGAGCTATTAATTGTTCAGCCGCATTCTCACCAGCATTGCCTAGGGCTTTGATCACTTTTCCTGGCATATTCAAGTTTAGTCCTCCCTCGTCCGTCGACTGACTGATCTGAACAATCCGGTCGCGATAGCCCGGATAGGGGAACAGAATTTCATCTCGCCAATTTTGCATTGTTTCTATAACTGACAACAGAAAACCAAATAAGCCAGCGATTCCGATCTCAGAAGGTGATTTCCAGTGCCTATCCAAGCCTTGGTCGTTTCCGCTTGCCAAACGAATTCGCCATTCTTCGAACCCCGGTAAGGGTGGCGTCTTGAGATTGCCGTCACCAACATCTGGCCGCTTTTCTGTCAGGTTGATGGCAAAAGTCGGGTGTTGCGGCAGAATTGCATCGAAAAAGTGCAGAGGCATGTTGCTGGAAATCCCACCATCAGAAAACCAAACTTTAGATACCCGTATGGCCTCCTTGTTATTCTTTTCTTTTATGACAGACTTTAGAGTCCAATCTCTTGCGTATAAGGGAACTGCCGATAGGAGTAGCGGGAACGACAAGCTCATGCGTACGGCAACAACGATCGGCCATGTCTCTGCTTTGGGTAAAAGATAAAGAGAACGGTTCGGAGCATTCCGGTCATAAACAATCTTGCTGGCACCGTTGACTTTCATTAAATCAATCACTACCTTAGGAAACAACTGTCGCCATTCCACTGGATCAAAGTAATATTCCATTTCGTCTCGAGTGAACGGAATTCGATATGGCATTTTTCGACTGACCGCCGAAGTCATCACCTCCAAGTTGATTACCCGATTTTTCACTCCTCGAGTTTTGGGTTCCTGCTCTCGAGAGCCGCGCCATAGATCGCCAAAAGTCAGTGGCCTATCCGATTTACTAAGCCCCGCTAATTCATTGAAATAACCTGTCAGCCAATTCGTTAGTGCTTCTGGTTCAGAACTGCCACCTGCATTTAATCCACTACAAAAGCCGTAACCATTTTCAGCCAAGCCTCGCACCATGGAGCGAGTAAATGAGACAGAGATAGCAATTAAGGCGACAAAGCCGATCAAAAACGATTCTAGTGCCAAACTGCCTACTTCAAGACTAAATACTAAGGTCGGTGTGGTATTGAGAAACCATGCAACGACAGCGATCCAGACAATGCCGAGAATAAACCAGATTTCGATTGTACGACGCAATGCTTTATTGCTATTAATTTTACCCCGGAACCAACAGCGGATGCCCAACGTACCAACAATCCATCCCCAATTTACTGCTAAGGCACCGTAAAATGATAAAAGTGAGTTGCCTGTTGTTAATCCTAAAAATGTCGACCACAGCAAAAGTGTGCCTACAGCCAATCCAAGCACTAATGGTAATGGAAAAAGGTAAACCATCTGGAAAACAGTTTCCAGGGCAGCTAACCCCGGTAGACTAACATTCAAGGCATTAAGTAAAACAGTGAAGTGACGCTTCAGATTCGGCGTCGGTTGGAACAGGCTCAATAACCGCGACCGATTGCATTCTTCTATGCCGATGTTCTCTCCTAAATATTCGGGCAATCTTTTCAATTCCGTGAAACCTGCGTCGGTATTCTGGGTATAACGGCGGAATTCTGCTGCCGCAGCACCAGCTGCAGCGATTGCCCCTGCCGAAGTGCCACCTATATTTTTTAGTCGATATTTCTCGGCAAGCTTACCAATTAACTTCGGGTAAATGACTCCACTCGTTATTCCACCTTTCATAATCAAATCACAAACGGCATCTGGAGTTTTATAATTATTTAATGACTCCATCGAAAGCGTCCTCTTGGTTGAATGAATTTATCTAGCTGTTGGCCTGGGTCCATGTGATGTTGCCAAGGCTGCTGTATGCCAGATTTTCACCGACATCCGTGAAGTAGTTAAGGTAGCTTCAGCATTGATGGCGGTTAAACGCAGTAGCAGGTCAACGTCCAGCAGGTACTTTTGATAACCCATAATTTTCTCCAGTATTTCAGTTGATGTTTATTCTGGCAGTGCCGAATAGACCCTGGAGTTTTAGCTAAAGCTTGGCCTAAGACTGAGCTTTATTAAACATTTACGTTTCAGCTTGTTATATCAGTTCAACTGTAATTTGCTTTACTTGGGATAGATATACGTACGAATACCTACACACTGATTTGATTTGCCTAATTGATTCCATAAATTGGATGCAGCTTGTTAATAATCAGGAAGGTGAAAATCAGTTTTTAATGACAAAGCCGCGCCAGTCGGTTGATTCAGTCGTTGAACGAAAGCTTACTGTTTTTGCAGCAGCCATACGCTTAAATCTTCGAATGTCGCAAAGTGGCCGAACTTGTTCTGTCAAAGTTGAAGGAGCAAAACCGCATACCCTTGCGACCTATCGTTTCATCTGTTTCAATGACAGATAAATGATAATTAGCGCCAATATCACCGATGCTACCCAACTACATGCCACATCTTAAACTCAGCAAATGCTATAAGCATTTTTTAGGAAACTAAATTGTCCGATATCGGAATAAAATCTAATCAATGTTTACAGCACTATTTAGCTGTTTTTGAAAATCATCGGGAGCTAACAAATGATGTCGAGGCCATGGATGAATGCATACACCATTTTATGGATCAGCGACCAGCCAAAAAAGGGCTATCTTGGTTTGATCGTGCGTCGGGATTAGCGGCTGCTCCATTCTGGCGAGAAGCACACATCCTCGAAGCGTCAAAACTATCCACTTTGGCTTTAAGTCGGATTCTGGGTCATGAAGGCGCTATTTCGATTGATTTGTTAGAACATCTAGCTGAAAACTCTCCAGATACTCTGCGGTGGGCAATCCGCTATTCCAAACTTTTTACTCGAAATGATTCCTTACTTTGGAAGTCTCTTAGACAAAAGGTTAAAGGAGAGGAATGGCGCATCTTTATTGGCGTTTGTGATCGCCTACTGGAACAACTTGATCCGTTTGACCGACTGATTCAATCTGCTGAAAAAAAGCTTGCTCATCTTTCATTAATTGAAACTCTTTCTTATCTGAGTGTAACTGCTTATGAGCAACTAATACCAGGGGCACCAGCAAATTCAGAAGCAAATGAATGGCGTGTCTATAGCCGCATAATTTCCAATAAACTGAAGGGCTGCTGCCATAGTGATTTTAACCTCAATGAAGCTCGTCTTGGTCAGGCGTTAAAGAGACATCTTTCGCCCATTATCTTCCCTTCCCCAGCTGTTACTCAGGAGTGTCGAAGCAATCTTGAAGCCTTTGCGGTTCTGATTGTCGCAACGAAAGAGCGGATGGATTATGAGGATTCGATTGACTGGTTTTGCTTTGATTCCGAGTGTCGCTATCAGCTCAAACCGGGTAATCCGGTTATTTATAATGAGACAGAGAACGGCCACCTAGCTTGGCAGAGTACAGAACGTAAATTCCTGGCACTATGGAACTACTGGATGAATCGGGGAATGATTGAATTCATTGATCGAGGAATTGTTGGTATTCAGATAGGTAGTAAAGAAAATCATGAACTGAATACAGAGGCCTACGTTAAGGCAATCAGAAGTGAACTTCATTTGAAAGAAATCTTCGGTTTGGGTGATGAAATTGCTCTCCCAGAAGGTCTCAGTGCCAAACTTTTCCAGGCATTGTTATCGATCGAGTTGCATTCTGTTTTCTTCCAAAGTGCTTACATTAAGCCATTCCAAAATTATTTTAGCAGTTGCGGCATCGTCGCTGAGGCCCTGAGTCGGTTAGCTTTTCGTGGAGCGGTAGAGGGAGAAAATCGCTTTCCGATGACTTGGGCTGAAGAAGACGAAAAGATTAGAAGAACCGTTGGATGGACAGTTTGCGACGAATATCCTAAGGGCAGCAATTTAGCTGCGAAAGCGATACTGAAATTTTGGACAAGTGACCTGAAAGAAATTTCTAACGGCCTTAAAGAACAGCCAAAATTGCCGCTTCCAACGCTATATGAACGACCATTCTATAAAATTGGACACTACAACTTTCAATTCCCCTGGGTGGTTGCCCAGCAGAACAATCTAACTGCCGCAGTTAATAATCTGCGTAGAATTGGTGCCAGACGATCAGGGCAAATGAGTGAAACACGTCGAATCGAACTGCGACTAGCAGAATTGTTAAGCAACTTTGGTTTTGCGGTTGAGGTGGGTTATCAACCTGATCGTATAGATCAAGATGACTCTGGAGAAGTCGATCTGATCTGTCATTGCAACGGCGTAATACTTCTAATCGAAGTGAAGTCCGGTTATATACGATCGACACGGCAAGAAGTCTGGTTGCATCAAACCAATACACTTCGCAAGGCTGCTAGGCAACTAAAGCGAAAAACGCCAACGATGGTGAATGCTCTGACGAGAGATGAGCAACTAAGATCAAAGCTGGGGATTTCTGACACAAGCACTTTTGAGCACTTTCGTGCGTGGATTGTCGATACGTCCATCGAGTGTGATCAGCAGATAATTGATGGGTTTTTAGTAGTGTCGCTGGAGGCTTTGCAGATAATTCTCCGGGATGAACGTGAAATGTTGCTCCCCATAGATAAATTTCCTGAAGCTAGAATTGATAAGTTATTTCCAAATGGTCTGTGCCCAAAAAGATTAATCGAGGTTGTCGAAAAAGGTGAGGTCTGGATGGGACTGGAGTGAATGTTTTTTCCAGATGACTGTTACAAATAGAAAATAACTTAACACTCCAGCCGAGCTTCGCAATCGTTAAACCCTTAGAGCTTTGGGTTGAACGGCTGATCAGCGGCTTTCACCTGCCATTGGCATGAAATGCGCGACAGTCGGCACATGGCCGCTACTTCCGATCGGTAAACATCATTTCCAGCGGCTGCTTTGGAATTGGAAAAAGTGCCAGGTTTACACACTCACTCTTCTTCAATAAAATAAGTTCCGTTTGGAAGTACGTGTTTGTATGGCAATAGAGAAATATGAGCAAGGGTTTCGTCGTCCACTCTTTCCCCTTGGTTTCTCAAGCCCTCAACAATATCGCTAATCCTGGAAGTATTCCAGTACAAGATCGCATTTGACACCAAGCTCAGGCAACTTGCCTTATTCATAATTTCTTCGTAATCTCCGGTAGTAAATTCACCTTGGTTGGCAAAGAAAACCCATCGTGGCAACTTATGCCGGTATTCCCCTTTGTTGAGTTGTAATTGCACGGTTCGGCGAAGAGGCTTGTCCGTGATATACCGCAGGATATATTCAGTTTTAATGATCCGCCCCAGATTGGTAAAAGCCCTCGAAAGTCGGTCTGCCGGAAAACTGTTGGTTAGGCGCTGGACAATTACATGCGCCGGAGTCGTTCGCTCCTTAAGAGATTGGGCAACATGGATCATAGCTTCCCACTGCTCTTCGACAATATCAATATCGGCAGTTTTATTAAGCAAGGGGTTGAAGATGCCGTGATGGACGTTTCGATCTACTTTGTAGAGCTGTTGATCTTTTAGGTCGCGAATTCTGGGCATGAAGTAATAACCCAGCAGGTAGCACAAGGCGAACACGATTTCGGTATAACCGTGGGTATCCGTCGTATGTTCACGGATTTTCAGGATAGAGTTGTTTTCCAGTAAGCCATCTAAGACGTACATCGCTTCTCTGGGGCTACAGGATATAGCCTTTGTGCTGTACACGGCATATTGGTCGGACACATGGGTGTATATTCCGATCGCTTTCTCATAATATCCGTAGTACCTGGGATAATAAGAGGCTAGCAGACTGTCTGCCCGGATCTTGAAACGCTGAGCATCGGATGACGATAACGTACCCGAGCCATGAATATCGCTAAATGGCAACTGATGATGCTGATTAACAATTTCGGCACTGGCATTTTTGTTGGTTTCCTCACGCACATAAAATTGCAAGACGTGTCTCAACATATCCACGGTAACACCTTTGACACTGGCGCTCATGGCGACCACACCCAGATTGGTTGCTTGTGAGATCATCGCAGCAATCAGCGTTTTGTAAAAATTTGCCGGTCTGGACTGGTGTTGCTGTAGGGGAATGAAATGTCGGCTAAACCCAGTTTGCTGATCTACTTCCATCAGCAATTGCTCAATTCGAATAGAGGGCAGACTGGCATCAATGACTTTCTGCAGCTTGATGACGGCATCGGGGATTTCGGCTTTGTCGTCTTTTTTCAGCTTCAACTTACCATCCTTGATTTCTGCAAACGTATCTGGGCCAAAGCATTTTTCAGCTTTACCAACGGCCTGATGGAATTGCGATGTCAGTGTTGATTTAACGGCATCCTGATAAGGTTGCTGAGGCGCTTCGTACGAAGCCTCTCGGTTGGCTTGCCAGTGGCGCTCATCCAGCATAAGATCCCAGAACGACACATGTTGCTTACTTTGTGGCAGATACAAATCGCCAGAGCGAAGCGCCTCTTTCATGGCTATCGCAAGCCCCAGTTCCCATGCATTGCGCTTTATATTGCCATCTTTATCCTTGTATGAGCGGAGAAGTTCTTGCGGAATAAATCCTGTCGGGGATTTATCGGGAATCTTCTTGAGAGTACCGGCATCCAACTGACGGACAAGGTTAATCACATTCATTAACGGCTCTGTGCCGGATTTTACGGCAAACGGCAACTGTATAAATTCAGCAAAATATTTGCGTAAGCTGGGGTAACGCCCCAATAAAATATCGCCATACCCACGCTCTTCTAACCGCTTGAAGCTATGCAGATCGGTAATGGAATCCAGCAACTGCTTCTCGCTAACCTGTTGCCATAGATCAGTTTTATGCAAGGGTTTGTCGTCCGGCCAATCGATAATTAACTGGGTGGTATCGAGCACCGTATCAATGGCTTTTTTCTGACGCTTACGAAACTCACGGTGTTTCATTTCATGAATGTGCTTCGCTTTTCGCAACATGTCCATGATGAACTGGTCGTGCATTTTGACCAGGGAATCCAGCAAACCCTTACGGGTTTCCAGAAGAAAACAGGCCATCATGGCATAGCGTTTGGGTTCCTTAAAACGCTTGATGTCTCTTGCGTTGTAGCGGCGGGCGAGTTTGTAAAGATAATCGATAAAAGCGGGATCGACGCACTTTTCTTCAAGTTTGCTGATGCCTGTTCCTTCAAGTTTCCGGTATCGTTCCAGGTAACTTTGAATGGACGAGATCGTGGCTGATGGCGGATATTCTTTCAATATATAGAATAATGAACGTTGGTCACCGGATTGTACGACCAATAGGTTATCAATAGCTGTTCTCAGTTCGGGTGTAAGCCTGTCGCACAAAACTTCAAATAACTGTTCGTGCGTTTCGGCGCAGACGCTGATAACCAGCCGCTCTAACACACTGGCTCCAGGCAATATGACACGCTCGGCCAATAGATTGCGTTCGGCCCGTAAGAATAGCTCGTCGGGCAGATGTGCTTGCAAAGCTTGTTGTTCCAACCATTTTTGCAATCGAGCCTGGGCTTCATCGTCGTATTTGGAAAAACCCAGATAATTCAGAATATTTTTTCGGTACTCAGAAAATGTCGCTTCGCGATCCGGTGTTGCTACCGTAAGCGAAGGCGGCAAACCCAATTGGTTATTGAGGTAGTTGACAATACGGGGTGACAGGCCGTTGACCTCGGCCAGAAAGCGGCCATACAAGCGTAACGCGCTTAACTGAATGGCAATGAATGTCCGGGAGTTTTTTCGGTATTTGCTGATTTCCTTTTTGTCAGCATCGGAAAGTGTCCAGTCCCTGGCCATTTCTTCATCTGAGAAATCCTGTGGCAGCTTGATGGACTGGTAGCGTTGCCGTTGGTT